>Ga0073936_10004711_pt1 | contig 18760 bp, 11 predicted proteins | sample AliMusrvi5mmetaG_FD_87041 | JGI IMG/M metagenome (GOLD analysis project Ga0073936, IMG submission 87041) | Freshwater lake bacterial and archeal communities from Alinen Mustajarvi, Finland, to study Microbial Dark Matter (Phase II) - Alinen... | ecosystem: Environmental > Aquatic > Freshwater >... | reverse complement strand
GAGTAGGCGTGGGTGGACTGCGGGATCGTAAGCAGTATCAGCAGCAGTGTGGTCAGCGAAAGACGGGCCGTACGAAGTATGCGCATGTGCTATGGGTTAGGATGCGCTTTCTTGGTTACGCGTCGGCGCGGAGACCGCTGAAGTTGCCGCTCTCCTGAGCACGCCTTAATCTGCCTGCCGCTTACAGGTTCAGCCTCTTGAAGATGCGCTCGGGAATGTGGCGAACGATGAACATAATGGGCTGAAAGATCGACGGCACATACAGCGTGTCCATGCGCTTGTCGATGGCTTTGACAATGCTTGCGGCTACCTTGTGTACGTCGGCCTTCTTGATCTTCATGTGGGCCGTCATCGCGGTATCCACAGGCCCCGGCTTGATCGTGATTACAGTCACGCCCTCGCGGTCGACGCGGTTGCGCAGTCCGCCGAGGAACGTAGTCAGCCCCGCCTTCGACGAGCCGTATATATAGATCGATTTGCGTCCGCGTTCGCCCGCCACCGACGACAGCACCGCGATCACGCCCGCATGGCGCTGCACACAGTAGTTCGCCAGCCACGTCAGCAGCGAAACCGGTGCAAGAAAATTGGTGTAGATGACCTGCGCCGCGTGTTGGAACTCCTGCTCGCCGCGCGCCTGGTCGCCCAGAATGCCATGCGCCAGATACGCAATGTCCATGCCGGTCAGCGAGTTCACCGCATGGGTCAGCAACTCGGCGTGCTTATCCGTCTCGTCCAGATCGGCCACCGCGGTGCCAACGTACGACGCACCGCGCAGCTTCAGGTCGGCCGCAACCGCCGCCAGTTTCTCCGCGTTACGCGCCACCAGAAACAGTTGTGCTCCCTCCGCCGCCCATATGCGGCAGGTCGCCTCTGCGATTCCGGAGGTCGCGCCCAGCACAAGGATCTTCTTCGCGATTCTTGCGTTGGGGTTGGCAGCGATGGCTGCCGCTGCAGGCTGCGTGGCAAGTGTACTCATAGGATCGATTCTCCTCCCGTAACGCGCTCCCAGAAGCTGGAGTTCAACCTCGGATCGCGAAACTTCGTAAACTTCTCCCACTGCGGATAGAAGGCCTGGAACTGCGCCGGAGTCATCGCTGCGTCTTTGGCGGGATACAGCCGTCCGCCGAACTCCCGTGTCATCTCGCCCAGGCGTTGCAGTAGCGGAAAGGTCAGATCGGGTTTGATGGGAAAGTCCAGCGCCAGCATAATCCCGGCCTGGGGAAAGCTCATCATCCCCAGCGATGGGATCTCTCCGAACGCCTTCAGCACCGCAAGGAAGCTGGCCAGCCCGGACTTCGCTATCTCGCGCAGAATAGCAATCGTTCCTTCCTTCGCGTGCTGCCACGGAATCGCGTACTGGAACTGCACCAGCCCGCGCTTGCCGTACATCCGATTCCAGTGCAGCACCGCGTCCAGCGGATAGAAGAACGGCTCATAGTCCAGCACCTTCCTCACATGCGGCTTTCTCTGTTTGTGGAAGAAGATCGAGTTGAAGAGGCTCACCGTGGTATGGTTCAGCGCAAAGCCCGGCATGTCAAAGGGGAAGACCAGCTTTGGCTCCGGCGATGGCTTCAGCTCTCCCGGTTCCTTGCTGTGCTCGCCCAGCATGAAGATGCCGCGCGCAAAGTTCCTGCCGGTCGAGGCGCAATCCACCCAGCTCACGGTGTACTCCATGTTCGGGAATCGCTGCTTCAGGTCAAGAAACTCGTCGATGCCGTGAAACTGGATTCCCTTGTAGTCGATCTTGCGCGATACGATCGGTCGCAGCCGCAACTGTGCCCACGTGATGACGCCGGTCAGTCCCATTCCGCCGATCGTCGCGGTGTACCACTCGGAGTTCTCGGTCGGCGAGCAGAGCCTCCGGCTTCCGTCGGAGCGCACCAGCTCGAAGCTTGGAATGTGGTTGCCAAACGATCCGGCGGCCTCGTGGTTCTTGCCGTGGATGTCGTTGGCAATCGCTCCGCCCAGCGTGACATACTTCGTCCCCGGAGTGACCGGCAGAAAATAGCCGCGCGGCACCGCGAAGTCCAGCACTTTGGCCAGCGACACGCCAGCCTCTGCGGTCAGAACTCCTGTCTCGGAGTCGAAGTCGAGCAGGCGATCCATGCCGGTCGTCTGCAGCAGATTGCCGTGATTCAGCAGGCAGACATCTCCATAACTGCGGCCCAGTCCCACCGGCAAGGCACCGCCGCGCAGCCCGGCCATCACACCGGGAAAATCACTCTGCCAGTTCAGGGGAACGATCTTTGCGTCGTACTTCGGATACCTGCCCCACGACTCGAACGCGGGAGTCGCGGTCGTTGCTGCATGCGGATCAACTGCAGAGTGCGACATGGCTACAGGATACAACCTGCACACAAGCGGGATGGAGGGGCTCTCATTCCCCGAGCATTATCCTTGCCTGAATCACTGCGTGGGAGGCGTGCGGCGTATCTGCCCCGGATCGACCAGGTCGGGCGACGACGGCTGTACAGGCTGGTTGGCACCGGGATCGACATAGCCCGGACGCTGGCTCACCCACTGCTTGCGCAGGTCGGAGGCAGCAATCGCAACCGTCGGCAGAAAGCGCGGACCCGCCATGTAATCCAGGATGGATCGGCGCAATGTAGGCGCACCCACGCGCGCAGCGTTCAGATCGATGCTGCACACTATCAGTTTGCCGGGACCAACACTGCACTCGTAGAGCAGCCCGAGCTTCCAGTTGCGGTTCCAGTCGTCAATGGACTGGACGATGGGTTGTAGCGCCGCTGGCAGCGTATCCAGGTTCAAGGCGCGGGCATCGCCGGCCAGATCGATCCACTGCCAGTCGCAGTTCGCCGCCGTTGGGAAGCCCGCCAGTGCTGGGTGCTTCGCATCATTCCACTGCCCAACGAACGTCGTCCCGTTGGGATTCATCAGATGGTTCCAGAAGATCGGCACGGTGGAGAGCTTGGGATTGCTGGAGTCAAGATCGGCTGCTTTTGGCAGAAAGAGGACCTTGCCGCCAGCAGCCAGCCGAGCCTCTGCCTCCGGCCATGAGGTTGCAACCAGCACGCCCGATGAAACCGGCACATCGACCTTCGACGGATAGAGCCAGAAGTTCCATTCGTTGCGGAAGATGGCCGCTCCATGCAGCTCAACCACCAGCTTGTATCGCGCTGGAGCAGGCAGTTTGGAGAGGTCGGCAGAGATGCTGCCGAGCGCGATGTTCTTGCCGCGAGGCACAGCGCGCGCGGGCCAACTGCCACTGACAACGATCTTCCCGGCGTCACTGACGATCTGCCACTGCGGCCTTACGCTGGCCAGCGGCGCAGACCCGAAGTGCGCGACTTCCACATCGGCCTTCATTGTGTCCGCCGTGGTGTATACCCGGTCCTTCAGCCGAGCCAGAGGAACTGTAGTGTTGCAATACTGCCGGAACTCGGCTGGCCCAACATAACTCTTCGGCTCCCAGAAGGCATCGAGCAGACCCATCAGCGCGCCGCCCTGCCCCAGGTAGTCGTGAAGATCAAGCAGTTCGTATCCGCTGTAGCTTGGTGTGCGTAGGCTGGCCTCGATCTCCTCCTTGTAGCAGGCAACCTGAAAGCGGCCGGAGGCGTGCGCCATCTCCTTGTTCTTCGCCAGCAGGTGATGCTCAGACGCGGAGTCGCGCCAGATCCGGTAGTTGCCGGGAATCATGTACGGCACTTTTACCGGTTCCGGAGCACCGGCAAAGGTGGTTGCCGGGCCACTGAACTTCCGGATGACGTCGAAGTCCGGGTACGCGCACCACTGTCCAACCTCGTGCCCAACGCATGGGATCGCAGCCCCGCGCAGCATCGTCTGCAGTGTGCTCTCGTAGTCGGCGCCGAACCAGCCACGCGGACCACGCGCTCCCGGAGTGACCAGGAAGTCCGCTGCGTAGGGCGTACCAGCGCCTCCGGGCGGCGGCGCGAAACGGCCAGTGCCGTCGGAGTACAGCCGCCGCGGATCGGCATCGTGCCACTTCTTGTCCCAGGTCGGAAGCTGCTCCGGATAGTGTCCGGCAGGCTCGTTCGTCGCATTCAACAACACCAGCGACGGATGGTTGCCGTACGCCTTCAGCAGGCGCGCGGTCTCGTCGTTGAGCACCGCAAGCATCTTTCCATCCGTGTCGAAGGAGTTCCACATGCCACACTCCGGCTGCAGGTAGAAGCCCAGTTCGTCCGCAGCCGTGAATGCAGCCTCCGGCGGACACCAGGAGTGGAAACGCATGCCATTTAGGCCCCAGGTCTTGCAGATCCCAATAATGCGCTTCCATGTTGCAACGTCTGTAGCAGGGTAGCCGGTCAGCGGGAAGCCGCCGCCATCGTGCGTGGCGCGGAAGTTGAAAAGCTCACCGTTCAGCAGAATATGCTTGCCGTCTGCTTTGATCTCACGCAGGCCGAAGGTGAGATCGCGACGGTCGTCTGCCGAAGGCCCGCTGAGCTTCAGCGTCAGGTGCTGCAACACGGGCGTGAACTCACTCCACGGCACAGCTTTGGGAAGCGGCACATCAATCGTTGCGGCCCCGCCGGTTGCGTCCCAATTCACCGGAGCGGTAGTAGTGCCAACCGTGAGTGTGCCCGAACCCGCGTTACCAGTCGCATTGCCGATGCGCACCTTGATCTGCGCCGTCTTGTCGACTACGTTCGGAAATACCTGCGCGTCATCGATCCACACCGGACTGGTCGCGGCAAGCTCAATCCTGCCCACAATGCCGTTCCACGTACCGCCTTCGCCGTCCGAGACCGAGTGGCCGTCGGGCCGATACACAAGAATCATGCGGTTGTCGATGCGGATGGAGAGCCTGTGGCTACCCGGCGCGAGTACGCCGAGGTCGAACTCGTGCGGCGCAACCAGTGAGTGGCAACTTCCAATCTCTTTCTCGTCCAGGTAGACGTTGGTCTGCCAGCGTGTGCGCTCCAACGTGAGGCTGACCCGCTTACCGTGCCAGGTTGCCGGAACCTCGATCTCGCGCTGATACCACGCCACGCCCAGATAGTGTTTCACTGGCTGCGATAGATAAGGCACCTCCACATGACCCGGCTTGGTGTAGGCAGCGTACTGCGGCAGCTTGTACCAGGCCATATCGCGGGGCAGCGCTGCAACAAACTGCGTCTCAGCGGTAATCTCGTCGCCATAACCCTGCGTCTGAAGGATTCCGGGCAGAGAGATACGGGCCGTTTCTGGTAACTCGCGCGAGAACCAGCTATCCTTCACGCCGCGATCCGCGCGGTCGAGCGAAAAGCGCCACTGCCCTGCCAGCGATTGGGTTCCGGCACGCGCCGGAGTGGAAGGCGTTGTAACAGCATAGAGCTTCGATACCGGAACTGCGGCCTGGGCCGCGGCCGCGCCGCTCAGAGCGAGAAACCTGCGGCGGGAGAGACGAGTAGAACTGGGCATAATGCCTCGATGTAGTTAAGCGAGTGGGCTGCCCTTCTATTCCAGGGCAGCTTTCCCGACGTGGACTTCGAGCCCATCTTTGTTAGACGTTCCCTAGTAATGCGTGTGGTTGGCGATGAGTTTGCGGCACTCGGCGTTGCACGGCTTCGGGTGCGGGGTGATGCCGGAGTAGCCGTAGACCCGCATGGTTTGCGTTCCACCCCCGCCAGGGCCTCCGCCGCCACCCTCCAGCGTAATCACCTGGTCCGCTCCCGTGTGCTCGAAGTCGAACATGTGGTACGCCTCGCCCTTGAAGAACAGCGTGGCATTGCCATCCGGTTCAAGCTTGAAGCGGTACCAGAAATAGGTCCGCTTGCCCGTGCCGTACCAGTCGCCGCGCACAAAGTTGGGGTTGCCTCCCAGCGGCTGCGCAGGCCACTTTTCCAGCAACCTGCCTTGATTGTCGAACCAGTAAAGCTGCGCGCTCAGGCCGTTGGTGTAGGTCCGGCCATTGGTGACCACCTGTGGCGTCTTGGAGTCGCTCAGGATGTAACCTGCTGTCACCTGTTGCGAGTGGTCGGAGTTATTCTGCCACAGGATCTTTCCGTTCTGCGCGTTGTACTCCATGGTCCCCATATCCGACTGGCCGATCAGCAGCTCCGGCTTGCCGTCGCCGTTCATGTCGAAGAACTCCATCGCGTCCATGTGGTCGTGGTTGTCCTCGAAGTACTTGGCGTCGTTCCATATCTCCTTGCCATTCGCGTCCAGGCAAATATGGCTGATCATCACCTCATCGATGCCGTCGCCGTTGACGTCGTAGGGATAGATGTAGTGGCCGAAGTAATCCTTCAAGCGGTGCTCGGCGTGCTGCCATAGCTGATTGAGGTCCTTGTCATACGCAGTCAGCGAGATGTAGCCGCCCGTATCCACAAACACCAGCAGCGTGTCCGGCCCATCCGATTCCTTGTGGAACTTTGCCACCGCCATACGGTAGTTGTTGTCCACATGCGGCAACGCAGGCGCAGGCCACGGAACCTGCTTGATCACTTTACCGGTCAGACCATCCGCCAGCACCAGCAATTCCTTGCCGTCGGGGGTTTCGCGCCAGTGCGCCAGTTCATCTTTGCCTGTGTGATGAAAGTCCCACAGAACTCCAGCCGCCTCATTGCCTCGCGGGTCGCCCTGCGTCGTAGGCGGAGCATCCCAGCGCCACAGCATATGGCCATCGTTGGCATACACGATGGTGGAGTAGTTGTTCAATATGTCCACAATGGCGTATTTGCCCGAGCCATCAACATCCCCGAACTTGACGATGTTGGAGGGAGCGATCGTGTACTCGTGCAGCAGCTTTACCTCGGCCGGCAACTCCAGCGGCTTCAGGTTGTCTTCCTTGAAGTTTGCATTCTTGGTCAGCACAAGCACGTTGAATACCGGCCGAGGCTGGATCGATGTGAGCTTGATCTCCACCGTTCCCGGCTTCAGCGTGAAGTCGCCCCCGCGTTGCAACTGCATCGCGCCTTGGCCAAAGGCAGCCGGATCCAGTTTGCCGTCGATAGCAACGTGGAAAGCGCTGGTGGGCGTGCCGCTGCCGCGCACAAACAGGTGGTAGGTGCCGCCTTCCTTCACCGGTATCTTCGCAGTGACATCCCCGGCAACCCCCAGGGTCAGCGAGTTGCTGTTGAACTCCCACGCAGTAGCCTCGCCACGCCGGCCGCCGCCGCTGCTATCGCCTGCGGGAAAATCAGTGAAGAAATCCGATGCCGGCACCACGATGGTTCCTGGCGCCTGGCGCGTAGCGTCATGGTGGTGCAGCGTGAGCTTCTGCTGGCCGGAAGCTGGAAGGGCCGCGAAGGCGATAGAGACAGTGAGCAGACGAACGAGAATAAATTTCATGGGCGCACCCCGTGGGCGAGTTCGAATTCGGGTGTAATGTCGACGGGAATCTCCCGGGTGGATGCGAGAGCCTGGGTCAGCGCCGTCGGCATGACATCGTACTTGGCGAACCAGGCTTCAACCCCGGCGTGGTCGCCGTGGGCCTCGAACGTGAGCAATTGCTGCGCAAGCGATGCCACCGCCGCAGGCATTGCCCCATAATCGATGCTGTACTTGCCATCGCCGCCCATCGCAAGCGCGCCGTGTTCCAGCAGAACATTGAACTCCATCAGCTCCGCGCGACCGTGGGCCTCCGCCGTGCCGAAGCGCAGCGTACGAAAGACTCCCGCAACATACGAAGCATAGATGCCATTCAGTTCACTCTGCGGCAGCAGCTTCTGGTCCACCAGCCATTTGGCAAGGTAGATACCGGTTACATCTGCCTTGGCTTCTTCCAACCCGCTGTATGCCGGGCCAATCGCTTCGTTGATTGCAACCTGTTTCCCGTTCACCTGGGCATATGCAGGCCCCAAACCGTGGGAAATTTCATGCAGGATCACGCCAGTCAGATAGCCCTCGCCGCTCACGTCCTTGATCTGCGCTGCGGTCAACATCTTTTGTGCGACCGGCAGAACCACATATTCAACACGCGCGTCCATGAAGTTCTTGAAGAATATCTTCTTCGATCCCTTCTCCGCATGGATGCGCGGGTCGTTGGGCAGATTGTCCGCCACCGCCTGGTATCCATAGTGCAGGTCGCCTGCGCGTAGCGGAGCGTCGACGACCTCCATCGGGGTCGCCTGCCCCTCCTTGGAGGGCCTGTCCTCCGCGGGAATCGGCAGTGCCTGCTGCATGGCTGCTTCGTGCTGTTGATACATTGCCAGCTTGCGGCTCTCCGCCTCGTTGCGGACCAGGATCGCCCCGCCGTACGAAGTCTTCACCCCGAGAACGCCATCCAGGTACGTCTCATACGGCGCAAAGATCAGATCGATCTTCGGGTTCTTCAAATCCAGCCAGGCAACGTCGCTGGCATAGTAATCGTCGCTCAGCAACGCATCCGCCCGCAGGTTAAGATAGTGCGCGAATGCCAGATCGGGCGAGAGTTTCGCCGCCGCACGCAGATCGGCGACCATCGGCTTCACCCACTCCGCATAGGCCTCGTGATAGGGATAGGTGTAAAGATGGTCGGCTACGCTTGCCACTGGAGGGCTCTGCGTGGGGTCCAGGTCCAGCGGCGCGGAGCGGACCACCGTCCACGGGCTATATAGAGCGGCTTTCTGCTCTGGATGCGCCGCGGCGTACTTCTCGATCACAGCGCTGGTGGTCCCGAACGGATATAGCTCATGGCCCGGTACCAGCGGCTCTTCTCCGATGACAGGAGTGTTGCGGTCGGCCAGGTCCCATCGGCTGCCATTGATCGAGTACAGGCGGGCCATATCGGCGTTAGACGTTGCGTGGTACAGAGCCCACCCACCCAGATCGCTCTGGCGCAGATAGATCTCGTCCATCAGATGGCATGCGTCGGCCAGCTTGGCGATCATCTGCTGCTCGGCAGCCGTCAGTCTGGCGCGCGAGTAGGGCATCGCAACCACCTTCCACCGCGCAGCGCGATCGGCTTCATTGTGGATGGGACGCCCGCCCGCGTTGCGCTCCGGATTGGGCAAACCAGGTTGGGCAGCAGGCCCCTGTCCACGACCCGGCGGGCGAGTCCCGGCTGGACTCAATACTGGATTCGGGTTAGGAGTCTGGGCAGAAAGCTGGCTGGCGGCTGGAATCGCCAGAGCGAGAGAGAGCAATAGACCGATCGATTGAGACCGCACCACAGAATGACCTCGTAAGAATGCACACTAATATCGCATTGCAAAACCTCTCCGCACAAGCTCTGCCCGCAACTCTCTGTTGTTGTTGACGAAGAGGGGACTTGCCGCAACATTCAGACAGTTTACGTCGTCGGCCACATCTTGGGCAGTTCGGCGAACTGGACGCCTAGCTCCTGCGCCATAAGCGGGCGCAGCGGCTTGTCCAGGCTCGCAGCATCGTAGTCCGCGTAGGACTCCAAAAGCATTCCGTAGTAGAGCGCGGTGAATCCCCAGAAGCGCGTCTGGCCGAGCCCATCGCCACTCTCCGCGTTGTAGTATTCGCGCAGAATCGGGTTCCAGACAACCGCCATGTGGAAGAGACGCCGCGCCAGTTCCCGCGCCTCCTGGTGATAACCGTATTCACGCAGCCCCTGGAATATCATGTAGTTGGTCGGCACCCACGTCGGCCCTCGCCAGTTGCACTCGTGGTAGGAGCCCTGGTAGTAGTCCGGCTCCGTCTTGGCATAGCTTGCGACCGGGTACTTCAGCCAGAACTCATCCGGATTTATCAGGTGCTGTTGAATCATTCGCCTCGCGCGCTCCGGCGTTGCCGCCCCCGCAAACAGCGGCATGAAGTTGGTCACCGACTTCACATACACCCGCTGCCCGGTCTTCTCGTTGCGATCGAAGTACATGCCTTGCTTCTCGTCCCAGAAGACCGAATTGATCAGCTTGGCAACCTCGTCGCCATGTGCCTTGAACGCCACGGAGTCCGCCTTCAACCCCAGATGCGTCGCAATCACCGCCATCGCCCGCAGTTCGCGGATGAGGTAGCTGGCCAGATCGACGCCTTCAATCTCGAACGAACTCAGCGCGCCTGCACGCGACCATTGGTTGTCGGTGCCCGCCGCGTCAGCCGAGTTCCACACCGGCAGGCCGTTCTTGTCGCCATCGTAGGAGAACCACTTGGCAACGTACTTCGTAAGACGATCGTAATAGTTACCGCGCAGCCACTCGTAGTCGTCGTTGTTCTGCTTGGCCCCAAGCACCACCAACTGGGCGAGGAAAGGCTTGAAGTGCTGCCGATCGCGCCGATTGATCAGGCTTCGATTGACGTAGCCATCGGGCTGTTCACGGTTGAGGAACTCCTTCAGATTGGTGAAGCACAGCGGCCAAACGCCGTAGTACGAGAGGTACAGGTTCTCGAAGTACAGGTCCCAATCGTAAAACTCGTTCTTCGGATACCCGGTCAAAAAGGTTGCGTCGAGGCCCGGAAGATGCCGCAAACCATTGGCAACAATGTCCGCGTTCACAATGCGCAGCTTGTGGTTCAGTTCCATATACGCTGCTGTCCCGACATCTGCGAAGAGTGCCTTCGCCGCCGCGGTTGCAGGCGGTGGAACCGGCGCAAACTCAAGCTGCGGCTCGGGAGCCAGGACGAACTGTGCCAGCCCAAGTCGCTCCGCAGCTGCAAGGCCCGCAGCCTTCGCCGTTGTGGCTAGTATCTTTCGGCGCGTCACCGTCATTGGATCTCGCTCCAAGATTGGCTAATTTAGGTAGTCGCAGGGGTCGGCCACATCACGGGCAGCTCGGCAAACTTCACGCCCAGCTCCTGCGTCATCAGCGGTCGCAGTGGCTTGTCCAGGCTGGATGCATCGTAGTTCGCGTAGGACTCCAGCAGCATTCCGTAGTAGAGCGCGGTGAATCCCCAGAAGCGCGTCTGTCCCAGGCCATCGCCGGTCTCGGCGTTGTAGTACTCGCGCAGCACCGGGTTCTTGAGGACGGCCATGCTGAAGAGTCTGCGCGCCAGTTCGCGCGCCTCGGTGTGATAGCCATAGGCCTGTAGACCCTGGAAGGTCATGTAATTGAGGGGTGCCCAGGTCGGCCCGCGCCAGTTGCACTCGTTGTGCGTCCCCTGGTAGTAGTCAGGCTCGGTTTTGGCATAGCTGGCGATCGGGTAATCGAGCCAGAACTCAGTGGGATTCAGAAGATGATCGTGGATCATCCGTTTTGCGCGTTCCGGTGTGGGCGCTCCTGCATAGAGCGGTGTAAAGCTGGTGGCCGATAGGACATTCACGAGTTGGCCGGTCTTCACATTGCGGTCGAAGTACATGCCCCGCTTCTCGTCCCAGAAGACGGAGTTGATGAGCTTAACGACCTCGTCCCCATGCTGGTTGAACGCTGCGGCATCGGCCTTGTTGCCCAATGCCGTGGCGATCACCGCCATGGCGCGCAGTTCGCGGATGAGATAGCTGGCCAAATCGACGCCTTCTACCTGGAAGGAGCTGAGCGCGCCTGCGCGGGACCACTGGTTGTCCGTGCCCGCGGCGTCGGCGGAGTTCCACTCCGGAAGGCCATTGTGGTCCGAATCGTAGGAGAACCACTTGGCAACGTACTTCGTAAGCCTGTCATAGTAGTTGCCGCGCAGCCACTCATAATCGTCGTGGTTCTGCTTCGCCCCAAGCACCACCAACTGCGCGAGGAAGGGCTTGAAGTGCTGCCGGTCGCGTTGCTTGATCAGGCTACGGCTAATGTAGCCGTCTGGTTGCTGGCGGTTGAGGAACTCCTTCAGATTGGTGAAGCACAGCGGCCATACGCCGTAGTAGGAGAGATACATATTCTCGAAGTACAGGTCCCAGTCGTAGAACTCGTTATAGGGATAGCCGGTCAGGAAGGTGCCTGCAACGCCGGGGATGTGTCGCATGCCTTGTGCGACGAGGTCCTCGTTCACGGTGTGCAGGCGATGGTTGAGCTCGGTCCAGGCCGTTGCTCCTATGTCGGCGAAGAGCGCCTTTGCGGCAGGTGTAGCGGGAGGCGCGACAGGAGGGAAGACCCTCTGTGCCGGGGCATTTGTGGCGCCCATTTGCGCGAAGCCAAACCTGTTGAGTGCTGCGTAGCCCGCAAGGGACGCGGACGCAGTGAGAACATTACGCCTGGAGATTGTCATGGTTTGATCCTGTCTCAGATTTCTCATTCAGGTGTCGATGGCCCCAGTTCCGGCACCTGTGCGTGGGGGTGGCCCACAATAGAAAAGCTGGGTTAGAAAGTATCATTAATACCTCGCGATGCGGAAGTCCACAGGCTGCAACGGAACGAACCTATTGCGCCATTTACAATCGACTCTGTGGACACCTCAACCATCGTCATTCTGGACTTCGGCTCGCAGTACACCCAGCTGATTGCGCGCCGCATCCGCGAGTTCAACGTCTTCTCCGTGGTTCTGCCGTGTACCGCGCCGCTCGAGCAGATTCGCGCACTCAAACCCCTGGGGCTGATCCTCTCCGGCGGACCAAGCTCGGTCTACGATGCGGACGCTCCTGCCGCCGATCCAGCGATGCTTGCCATGGATATTCCCATCCTCGGCATCTGCTACGGGCTGCACTTCATCGTGCATCACCTGGGCGGGCGGATCGAATCTGCTCCGGCGCGCGAATACGGCCACGCTCAGGTGGAAGTGATCGCAGAGACGCAGCTCTTTCATGGCCTTCCCACCAAGCTCGACGTCTGGATGAGTCACGGCGACGAGGCGAAGGCCCTGCCCCCGGGCTTTGTGCTGACTGCCAAGACTAACAACGCGCTTGCCGGAATCGCCGACGAGACGCGGCGAATCTGGGCTGTTCAATTCCATCCCGAGGTGGTCCATACGCGCAACGGGATGGAGCTGCTGCGCAACTTCGTGCTCGACATCTGCGGCGCGAAGGCCGACTGGACGCCGGAGCACTTTATCCAATCCACCGTCGAGCGGGTACGCGCGCAGGTGGGCGAGGGACACGCGATCTGCGGACTGAGCGGCGGCGTCGATTCTTCGGTCGCGGCGGTGTTGGTGGCGCGAGCCATTGGTGAGCGGTTGACCTGCATCTTCGTCAACAACGGCGTGCTGCGCAAGGACGAGTTCGCCAAGGTGCAGAAGACGATGCGTGAACAGCTCGGCCTGCGCGTTGTCGCCGTGGATGCAAGCCAGCGCTTCCTGACTGCTCTGGCCGGAGTCACCGATCCCGAGACGAAACGCAAGGTGATTGGAGGCGAGTTCATCGCGGTCTTCGACGACGAAGCGAAAAAAATCTTTGAGTCGGAGAAAGGTTCGACCCACTCCGGCGGCGAAGAGATCGCGTGGCTGGTGCAAGGCACGCTCTATCCGGACGTGATCGAATCCTCCAGCGTCAAAGGCCCATCGCAGACGATCAAGAGCCACCACAACGTGGGCGGCCTGCCCGCAAATATGAAGCTCAAGCTGATCGAACCCCTGCGCGATCTCTTCAAAGATGAAGTCCGTCGCATCGGGCGCGACCTGGGCATGCCGGAAGAGATTCTCGAACGCCAGCCCTTCCCTGGGCCAGGACTCGCGGTGCGCATCCTCGGCGAGGTTACTGCGGAGCGCGTCGCCCTGCTGCAGGAGGCCGATGCAATCGTGGTTGACGAGATCAAGGCGGCGGGTCTCTACCGCAAGGTCTGGCAGTCGTTCGCCGTACTGCTGCCGGTGAAGACCGTCGGTGTGATGGGCGACCAACGGACCTACGCCTACACCTGCTGTGTGCGCGCGGTACACTCCGAGGACGGCATGACGGCAGACTGGGCTCCGCTGCCCTACGAGGTGCTGCGCGCCATCTCCGGCCGGATCGTCAGCGAGGTGCGCGGCATCAACCGCGTGGTCTACGACATCACATCCAAGCCGCCCGGCACCATCGAGTGGGAGTAGGCTGGGCGGGGGCCCCCTCCCCCCTGGTATTTTTTGCAAAGTAATCAAAAAAAAAAGAAAAGTAAATGTACCGGTGGGATACCGGCCCCGGCGACTGTGCGGTTCTGCAGGGAACCGTTAAAAGCAAAGACCCGGCGCGATACCGGGCTTTGTGTTTAACTAACTACCTTAATTATACGGGTTGGAGGGAAACTAGTATGCCAAGTATTTTTTGGGGGGAAGTGATTGATGCGGAGTGAGTTATGGGATTCTTGGAGGGCCGAGGGGCTTGACACGCGAAATTGCTGAGGCTTTTGGGGAAAGAAAATGCGGTGGTGGGCTGGGGCAAGGCCCACATCTCAGAATCGAGATGTGGGGCACCCGCTTTACCGGCGGTTCAGACCTGGGCCACCCGCCAATTCATAGAATGGGAGGCAGAACACATCAACTCAGAACTCAACGTTGTTGCTGGACGCGAATCTGAGTGGGTGCGGCCACCTTCAGAGGGACAACCTGCTTCACACTCCCAATCGAGAGCTGGCCGCTTGCCGGCACACTGGCGAGCGAACTTCCACGTCCAGCGAAGATCTTGTAGTCGCCGTTCTTGTCAGTGGCGGTGCGAAAGGTTTTGCCGCCGACAACAAGCTGAACGGGAACCCGGGCCATAGCTTGTCCGGCCGAATTCGTGACATGCCCACCATGAATCTGAGGGCCAAGGTCGGTTAAGGACCTGGGCATGAACATGAAGGTTCCGTAAGCCACGTCCCAATACACGCCGATCCAATCCTGGCCGATGCTGTTGGCAGGGCAAGCCAGCTTGAACGTAGCTGTTTGGGTGGAATCGGCGGTCACCTCGCTGGTCGAGGTGGAGTCCCAGGTAAATGTCTGAGCGACCTTCAACGTGGCGGCGACGTTCGCGGCAAAGTTTGCGTCGCCTTGCACATAGTAGCCGGCGTTGATCTCCTTCTCGACGGCGTGTGAGTCTGAGAGTTCGTCCTCGTTCTTCAACTCGTAAGTGACGTTGCTGCAGCTTGTGGAGGGCGTGTATGAGTAGAGCGCCGTGATTCCGAAGCGCTGGGTGTCGATGGTGGTTGAGCCGGAAGCAAACGGGTCCTGATTGAGGATGACCTGGCAATCGGTTGCCGCGAGGCCGTATGGGGTGCTTGCGCCGGCTGCACAGGTCTTCAACGAGGCAACATTGATTTGCGCGGCGGCAGGGACCGGCCCCTTGAAGGCCAGATTCCACGCAACCGAGCGCCCCTGGATCTTCATCACGACGGCAGGATTCATCAATAGCCAGAAGACGTCCTTGTCATGGTTGACGCCATCCGCATCGCTGGAGTAGTCGATATCGATGTTTGTTTCCTTGGTGACGGTCTCAGAGTGGCTATCGGTATGCGTGACGGCCCAGCCCAACTGGCCTCCGATGGTCAGCTTTGTCGTTACGTCGTTGCCTAACGCAACATCCGCGTCGATTTCGACGTCATTCTTGAAAGATTTCTCGGTGGAGAGCTTGGCTCCCGAGGAACTGCCGGTATGGTAATCAACATCGCCCTGAACTCCGCATGAGTTCCCCGTACAGCCGGGTGGATTGTAGATCAGCGTCAGGATCTGGAACTTCGGGTAGAGCGTTCCATAGGAGATTTTGCACTGCGTTTGCAGCAGGTAATTGTCGTGGGCGAGAGCGACAATGGCCTGGTTGAGCGGAGGGTAGGTGGTGTCAGCGGCGCAGGGAAGGTGGCCCTGACATTTGAGGTCGCGGAGTTCGGTAATTTTTTGCGTGACTGTGTTGATGTCCTGGTTGAGTTGGGCGCAGTTAACCTGCGCACCGGCAACGGATGCGGCCAAGAATAGAAAAGCGAAGAGTGATTTCATGTGGCTCCCCTCTCAGTGCTGGATGCGATGGTGGTGGGCCGTTTCCAGCCTGGGGCCGCATGCAACATCCGGGGATTTCAGAAACAAAGTGCTCAACCGTGGTCTTCCCCAGATTCAAGCAAGAGGCGCAAGCATATACCCCGAACTGCAGGATCGGAGCATTGCCACTGGTAGAGATCCTGGACTCCCAGGTCTCAAGAGCGGAATTTCCGTTTTGCTTTTCGCCTGCGAGTGACTATACGCACATTTGCCTCCGCTAGCGATCATTTTTGCATCCGTCTCCATCCCAAAGCCCAGACGTGCCCGTCTGGGGCGCCTCATGTCGGGATGACGGATTAAAAAAGACAGCCGCAGGTCCTTCGACTTCGTTTGTCGCTGGCACGCCAAACACAGCTCAGGATGACAAGCAAAAAGTGCAGAAACAGATTCCTTCGCTGTGCTGCGGAATGACAAACAAAGAGGCAACCCACCCTTTCACGATGAGACTGTGAAAGGATGGGGCATCCGCCATCTCTCCAGAGGTAGGCCGGGTGAGGTACATTGGTTCTGCTTCTTTACACTCTCTGTATGGGGTGGCGTGCGATGCAGCGAATCTGACTGTCGCGCGGGAGTGTGGCAGAGCCAATGAGGGAAAACCGATGAAACTACTCGCCGTTGTACTGGGTTTGGGATTGTCTTCCGCGATGGGCGTTGCCCAGGGAATGAACTGCAATATGCAGGGCTACAAAGCTGTAGACGGCGTGCGGGCCATGGCGACAGCGGGCGGAGTGACGCTGAACTGGACAGGCGAGGCGCAGCAGCAGCTTCGCGCCCAGTTTGCGCTGCGCGATGGGCAGCCCGTAGTGGCAGAGCTGGCGGCGAGCAAGGCTGGAGGCGCATGGATCGTGCTGGGCAAAGACCTGACGCCGCAGTTTGAGGTGACCACGGGGCGGCGGAGAATATCAACGACTGAGCTGAGCATCCTGAAGCGGCTGGGCAAGGATACGCCGGAGAATGAGGAATATTACAAGTGGGTGGTGTTCTGGGATGCTCCGCTGGTGGTTCCGGGACACGAGCGGCTGGTGGGGCCGGGACGAACGCAGGACGAGATCAATCGCGCCGCGGTAAGTTACAAATCTGACCGATGCACGGTGAAGACGGACGGCGAACGTGTGAGCGTGACGTTCAACGGGCTGACGCTGGGGCTGTTCAGTGGGGACTTGCAGTTCACGGTGTACAAGGGATCGAACCTGCTGCGGCAGGAAGCACTGGCCAGCACACAGGCGAAGGACGTTGCGTTCATCTACAAGGCGGGACTGAAGGGCTTTGCGATTGCGAACGGCAACAAGGTGGTATGGCGCGACACATCGCAGATGTGGCAGGAGCAGAATTTTGGCGGCGCGGTGAACCAGCAGCCGGTGAACCTTCGCGCGCGCAACCGGCTGGAGATTCTGCAGGCGGGCGCTGGATCGCTGGCGGTGTTTCCGACTCCGCACAAATTCTTCTTTGCGCGCGAGAACGAGGTGAACGGAGGCTACGTTTACACGCGCAAGGACAACGACAGCAGCTTTTCGCTGGGTGTGATGCAGCCGGAACGATGCGAGGGTTACGATCCGTGGGGCGTTTCGCCGGAGGTGTGGAACCACCGCGCTTCGACGGCGCACTCGCAGGCTGAGAACTGCGCGCTATATAACGCGCCGCCGGGAACCAAGCAGCGGATGGCGGTTTATTACTACCTGAGCGCCAACGGAAGCCATGCCACGCAGCAGGCCGTGATGGCCTATACGCACGACGATACATACAAGCCGGTGACGGGATTCAAGACGGTGACGGGACACTTCCATCTGGAGCTGAACGAGATGGTGCGCGACCGTGGGACATCTGACCTGAGCCCGACGTGGTTGCCTGTGTTCCGCGGGCTGGGGATCAACATTGTGTACCTGGGCGACTTCCACGACGATTCTGACGGCACCGATCCGGGACCGAAGCGGCTGCCGGAGCAGAAGGCGTACTTCGAGGCCTCGGCGAAGCTGAGCGACAAGAACTTTCTGGTAATGCCGGAGGAAGAGGCGAACGCGTATATCGCCGGACATACGTACTATATGAATCCGAAGCCGATCTACTTTACCCACTCCGGCCCGCGCACCAACGGCCAGCCGTTTGAGGAGAACATTGCGGGCTACGGAACGGTGTACCACCTGGGCTCGACGGACGACGTGCTGCGGTTCATGAACGAGACGAAGAGCATTATGTGGACGGCGCATCCGCGGACCAAGAGCTCGGCGATGTATCCCGACATGTATAAGGACAAGGACTACTTCCAGAGCGACCGGTTTGTCGGCGGATCGTGGGAGTCGCTGCCAGTGGACCTGAGCGAGCCTCGGCTGTGCGAGGTGCGCTGCTTCGGCCTGAACGACGAGATGAGCGACTGGACGCCCAAGCCGAAGTTCATGCTGGCCGAGGGCGATACCTACATGAAGGCGCCGGGCGACGATACGTATTCCTCGTTTGCAGTGAATTATCTGAAGCTGGACAAGGTGCCGCTGTTCAACGAGAGCTGGGCGCCAATTGTGGATGGCATCCACGACGGGAACTTCTTCGGGACGACGGGTGAGGTCCTGTTCCACAACTGGGGCATCGAAGGCTCAGGCGCGAAGAGCGTCTACACAGCGACGATCGAGTACACCTTCCCGCTGGATTTCGCGGAGCTGGTGTGGAGCGATGGTGCAAAGGTGGACCGCAAGATCATTCCGCTGACGGAGACGACGGCGTTCGGGACGAAGAGCTTCCGGATTCCGTTCGACGCGACAGGGAAGAAGTGGGTTCGCTTCGCGGTTTGGGACTCGGCCGGAGATGGGGCGTGGACGCAGCCGGTGTTGGTGAAGTGAGGGGGAAGACTTAACACCGATCGACACCGATTGAAGACGAATGCGGGGATTCTTCCCGCCCCAGCCAGCAAGCTGGCCGGGGGCCCCGTTCGCTGCGCTCAGAATGACGAACGTGTTTTGTTGGCAGAAAGGTTTGAGCAGTTGAGGTGACTCGGAGTGCGTCGGGTCCTTCGACTCGCTGCGCTCGCTCAGGATGACGAGCTAAAAGCAGAAGCAGATTCCTACGCTGCGCTCAGAATGACAAACGATTCTAGTTTGCGCTCTTTGGAGTGAGGCCGAGGATGGGGCGGAGGTGGTGGCCGGTGTGGGAG
>Ga0073936_10004710_pt1 | contig 18761 bp, 38 predicted proteins | sample AliMusrvi5mmetaG_FD_87041 | JGI IMG/M metagenome (GOLD analysis project Ga0073936, IMG submission 87041) | Freshwater lake bacterial and archeal communities from Alinen Mustajarvi, Finland, to study Microbial Dark Matter (Phase II) - Alinen... | ecosystem: Environmental > Aquatic > Freshwater >... | reverse complement strand
CACTTTCTTCTCTAACGATTTTCATGGCCTCACCTTTGTTGGGATATATTCGTGGCAGCTATACCGTTCATTGTATTCTACCCGCGCTTCACCCTTACGAACATGCATTTTCATATGTGCGGCATATCCGAAGCCGCTTTTTGGAATTAACTGTTGGCAACATTTACATAATTGAGGGCTTTGTATCACGCCGCTTTCACTCCTGCACGCAAGTCATGGCGCACTCGCATTAAAATTTTGCCCAACATATTGCGTCCGTTGCCACACGTGGAGCGTTGGCCACAACTACAACTGCCCCAAATGTTATCGTGCCATGTGTTGCCCTCGATAAGCTCTGTGTCGCCGGTAGATAATAGCAGCCTTTTAAGATCCGGGTTTTGGCTGAACTTAGCCATGTTAATCTTGTAGGCAATTTCCTCCCTGATGCTGTCCCAGTTGCTAACCAATGTGACTCTACGGCCAATTCGTTTAGCGGCTTGGGGTGTAACAGAATTCAAAACTTCAAGCTTTTCTGAGTTGTTTGTCGTTTTGTGCCAGTGTAGTGCGTGTTCGCCTGTCGGAAAGGTGATGCCGTACATCTCAAATGGTGCGTCATAGAACATGCTAAACGGTTCGTATGTTCCTCGAAATTTCACAATGCGTGGATCTGCCATACTTCATTGTAGCATGTTTGTTGCGGTGGACGCAATTAATGGATTTTAATCTATAAATATGAACGTGGTGATTAATGCCAAACAAAGAGTTAAAGCCTAAAGAGGGTTTAGCCAAAGCTATAGATTTTGCAGCGATCTTTGATAACATGACGCAGCCAATGACTATAGCCGCTGCCGAAAAACCTAACCCGCTCATTTATGTCAACGATGCATATTGCCAGTTGACAGGCTATTCACGGGAAGAGCTGATTGGCAAAAACCCAGGATTTTTGCAAGGCCCTAACTATTCGAAACAGCGCGAGCTGATTAGGGATGGGATGAATAGTGATAAACCAATAGATGTTTTGGTGCTGAATTACAAGCACGACGGCTCTGAATTCTGGAATGAACTCCACATTCATTCCGTATTGATTGATGGGGAACGTGCATTTTATGTGGGTATGGCCCGTGACGTTACAGAACGAGTCACAAAAAACATAGAGTCCATCAATACAACAATCAGTATTATTCAGGAATTTAAAGAAAGACTAAAGGACAGCGTTTATTAAGTTCGCTCTAGCAAGTTCTTCGTATTTTTCTCTAAAATATTGTGTGTAGTAGATGTTCGGCCTTTTTAAAAACTTTTGGAAAATGGCCTTACGAGCAGGATAAAACATTTCATCAGAAACATGGGCGTATTCCAGTCTAATAAGCCTGGTGTTTTCCATGAATTGTTCTCTGGGCGAGGCCAGCGACACCAGATCAATATCACACATCAGTTCTTCGTCTCTTGTTTGCGGTGGATGTGTTTCTTGGTTATGCGTGGTGGCCATAATAAGCCGGTGTACTTTTGCGGCGAACTCAACGCTGTAACCAAGATGAGCCGCTCGTTTTACCGCTTCTACGGCTGATCTTAACTCATTATCATCTCTTGTCGCGTCATACACACAATCGTGAAACCAAATTGCAAACCGTAGAGTTGACTGGTCGTGTACTAAATGTAGCACGTCCTGCATGTTTCTAATGCAATCAAGGATGTGGGCTAAGCTATGATAGTGCCTGGTTTCATTCTGGTAAAACAAAAGAAACCTGTAAAAATAATTAAACAAATAATCAACTGACGCGGTATCGGGGGCCAGTTTTTCAACTCCGTAGTTTTTATCAATGCACTCCGGACATTCAATATAAGCTCGGATGACTGCGTTATTTGAGATTTCATCACTGCAAACAATATTTCCACAGTTAGTGCACTTGATTTTCATAGGTATCCTTTTTTGCTGTAATATTCAGGCATCCACTGTTCTGGCTTGGTTGCTGGTATTTCATGAGGTTCCAATTCACGGACAAGATCCCAGTCGCCCATGTTGACTCGATAACCCGGAAAATAACCGTCGCCATACAGGTCATACCACAGGCACTCCCAATCACGAATCAGCCCATTTTTGGTTTCAAGAACGGCCATACCGCGCCAGTGAGCGTCTTTATATGGTTGATACTGATAATCCCAATACTGAATGGCCACAGGTTTACCATTGTTGGCCATAAACCACCCAGGTTTAAGGATTCTAACTCGTGTCAGCAACACAGCTTGCCTTCCTCTATGACTTGCCCAATATCACCGTGGCTGCCAACTACGAATTCTTTCCAGCCTTGGTGTGAGCGGCCTGACTCATGATTGTTAACAAAATGGTTTTCAATAAGGGCAACGCGAAAGTAAACTTTTTCGATTCCGCCGATGCCAAAGGTAACTTTACTGACCAAAACTTTTAAAACACCGTGGCCGACTATCAAATCTCCAGGCCTTGGGCTGTCAACAATACGTTGATGCTGTTCTGTCATTTAGTCAAACGTCCTTTGGTAAAAATATACCGAAATGGATATAGCGGCAGACACGCCTCCGATGAAACCAATAAGAATTGGGTTAACGTCGAAAAATAAAGCCGAGCATACCGCAATTACAAAACAAATTCCTTGAACACCGTCGTATCGGTTGTCGTTCATTTGTAAGTCACCAGGTAAATTAGAAAAGTTTGAAATCCTTTCAATATAACCGTCCATGATATGCCAACGATTAAACCAACCAGCATCTGGTCGTCCAGACACCAACGCCATAAAAATGGCACATAGGCGAGAAACAGCACGTAAATGAATATGTTGATGACACGTTTGGCGACCCGGAGTTGCTCCTCGTCCGTTAAATCCCGCCAGCGCTTGCTGTCTGTTGTTGGTTTTGGTGTTTGTGATAATAGGCCCATTGTTGTTTAAACTTTTCTAGCTCACGGTTGTAGTATTCAAAATATTTTGGGTTCCCGTGCAAGTTAATGATGTTGTAGTTAATGGTAATTGTTCCGCTGTCTTCTGGTTCATCACCTTCCCATGCGATAGAGCCATTCAAAAAGATGTCTCGTGGCCGGAAAAACCGCTCGATGACTGTGTAAAGCCATTCAGCCCAGTCGTAGGATTTTTCACCACCATCCCATTGAAGGCGTTTTCCATCAGTGGTGATCTCCCAGCAACAGTAAAACCCCGGTGGAGGAAAATCGACAGTGCCAGGATTATCAAAACGTTTGTCAAACATGTTCTTAAAATCGCGCATTTCCTTGATAGTAATATCACGATCAAATAGAATTTCGCCTGAAAACTTTGTTCTGTAAGCCATGAAGCCATTCTATCACACAGCGGTATCTAGTTACAAGATAGTGGTGCCAACAACGTTCTAAATGGCTATGGTATTTCTTGCTGGTAACCCGTGATTCAGCTAGCTCAGCTTTTAAGGCCGCAATTTGTTCGTTAAGCATGTCTTCAACCAGCCCAACTTTGGAAAGCTGGTCGTGCATTGACGAATTGATGCATGAAGTGGGAGTTGACATATACCGCCCAGCTTTGGCTTTTCGCGCTCTGCGTTCACCTGGTTGGCCACGATTCGGATCCGAAATTTCTAGAACTTTACGTAAATCGGACAGTGCATTAGCGGCTGCGCGTCGATCACTTGGTGTGTTGGCGCAAGTAAACTCACGCCCATTGGGAAGCCCCCAAACTTGGTGCTTATTGTTACGAAGCAACTTTGCACCATTTTCGTTCAGCAACTTCTGGATTTCAATTTCGGGGTTCACTTAACTCTCCAAAGGTCTCTCCGTTGCCACAGGCCTGTAATCGACCCTTATACCATTCAAGATGATTGCTGTATTCCGTGTTATCCTGCCCTCTTAAAAATGGGCCAAAACGATATGGGTTAACATCAATACCGTTTCGAAAGGCCATGCATGTAGCCTTCCCAACAAGCACCACCTGCTTGTTGGCATCGCTCTCGTCTTTCGATTTCCATCTACAACATTTTAACATTCGTTAAATTGAGTTGTCAATCAATGGGTGGCAGGTGTCCTTGTTCAGGAATTACCACCAGCTTATCACCGCCATCAACGTGATGAAGATACGTTCCAATCAAATATTTCGGGCCAGATATTGGTGCATTTCCGGCATGAACAAAGTGCCAAAATGGCGGGAACAAAAACATCCGGCCTTGACGTGGTTTAATCATCAAATGGCTGTGCGGAAAGCATGTCTCTCCACCTTCTTCAACATCGTTTAAGAAAAAGAAAACGGCAAGATAGCGTTTACATGACTCCAGTGTTGCAGAATCAATATGTGGAGCAAAATGGTCACCACGTTCTGGGTTATATTTTTTGATACGAATAGCTTCAAACCCAAACTTTTCTGGGAACTGACAACCGGGGCAATCATACATGTATTTCTTAATGCCCATTTTAACGTATTCCAAAACTTGATGCTCTAAGTCTCCCCAAAGTTCCCGATTTCGGTTTAGGTTAATCTCTTGGCAGGATCGTACTGAATGCGAATGATCCGATTCGTCGGACTCCAATCGCCAATCCGGAGCGTTTTGATGATGCTCTTCGAATTTTTGAATAATGGTTTGGCATAACGACGGTGGTAAAACCTGTTCGTAAACTTTGATATAATCTGTAAGCATCATTTGTTATAACGTCTCCCACGGAACCTATCAATAACCATTTTAACACGACGTCATCCATCGTCAACCCATAAACTAATTAGTCATATGGTGAATAAACTGTTATCTTTGTTGAACGCACAGCGATATTTTATTCTAGCCGCTCTTGGTTCAGATAAACCTAAAAGTGAAATGTCGCTGCAGCATGTTTGGGATGTCAACGAACAAATTGCTAGCTTACTTGGAGTCAACGACGACAGGCTTAAAAGCTACGATGGCATTTTAAAGGAAGCTGTGGAAATCAACGAACTTAACCGGTTAAGCTCTCTTTAGCTCAATTCCTTGACATAAACCGACTTGCATGATAAAATTGGTTTATGGCAGAAACTATTTCGAGACCGTCCAGGAAAGTTCTGGACAATCTTTATGTTGGTCCACAAGAGGCTGCTGCTGAATATGGGTGGGATGTCATCATTAACGTGAATGACGCGTTTCCTAACAATCCAGAACCCAATGAGGCACGACTGTTTTGGGTACCAATTAACGAAGCATCATTTTGGGGTTATGAACCGTTTTTCGCAGTTAAGCGCATCATGGATCATTTTATGCTTCTTCGGCGAAAAATCCTGGTTCACTGTGCAGCCGGTGCTCATCGTTCGCCAGCTATGATTTGTGGCTGGATGATTAGTACAGGCCACTCAGAAAAACAAATTCGTGAAGCTCTGGGTGATGGTGTGATGGATAAGTTTTACCGCGATGTCGAAGAAAACTTCATTCCGGATGATTTATCGTTGTTTTATGAAGTTATGAATGAGTATCCGGAATGGTGTTTGATGAGCATTTTGTCGGAGCTGGCTCACAGACGTCGTTATCGTTGTTTTATGAAGTTATGAATGAGTATCCGGAATGGTGTTTGATGAGCATTTTGTCGGAGCTGGCTCACAGACGTCGTTAATGTCCCTGGTTCATTTTATCCAGTAAGTTTCTGACGAGCCGTGTCGGGAGACAGGCACAGTGGGCGACTATATTGTATGTATCGATGAATATTAGTCGCCTACCGTTGGTTGATGCTGGTCCACCGCAAATGTAACATTCAAGACGATCTTCTCGACGTTCCACTGCTCGATATTCAGTCATCTTGTTCTCCGAGGACTAATTGTTGTTGCCGGTGCGTGAGCCAAACCTAATAAGTCTGCTTGGAAGTTCTGCTGATATTCCTGATGAGTCACCAAAATCAAGATGTGCAGACGCTTTTTTCCAATCAGCAAATTTCAAGCTGTGATACAGCTTACCAGACGCATTGGCCAAATGAAGAACAACTTCACCACTAGGTCTTTTGCGTTCCAAATATTTTTTGAGAGCGTCATATGTACTGCGGCCAGACATCAAAGAAATTTGGGTTTGACGACCACTGGTGTCAATTTTGATAAGCTTGGCTTTCATAGCACTGGTAATGTCGCCTTTAGGAGCGCTGGCTGATTTCCCGTTGACGTCAATGAAATCACCATCGGCTCTATCAGGGCTTCCACCGAACAACGAACTGAAACTTACCTCATCAATTTCTTCGGCCTCACCTACCAGTTTAACAGCCGGTTCTTTGCCGTGTTCAATTTGGGCCTCCATTGTGACCAAGCCCTTGATTTTAACGTAAGTGATGACAAGATTCAAACCACCAGGCAGACGTCCGGAGATACCGTCGTCTTGCTTAACGATGCCATCCATGTCAACGAACCCATAGCGCCCACCATACTGAGATAGCGGTAACGATATTTTGCCTTTTTCGTCTTCAAATTTCACATCATCAACATTAAAAGAAATGCCGATAGTTTGGAGCTTGGTCCAAAGGCGGTTAATGGCATAATATGGGTTGATGTAAGGTTTGTCGCCCATCGCGCCTACGAAACTGTTGATGCGGTCTAGAACGGACGGGTCATGAACATTATGTGCACCAACTTCAACGTCATCAGCCGAAATGGGGCCATCCATAGGACCTACACGAGCGTTGCCAGCAAGCGAAATATCACCGCCTACAACATCTTCTTGGATTTGGGCGACCTTGTTGGCCTCGCTTTTAAAGTCTTTAAATGAACGCATTTGTATTCCTCAGTTTATTTAGCCTTCTGTCGATATTTATTACCAATTGACGGAAACTTTCCTGATGTGTTATAATGGTTTTTAGATGTTAGAAATCATCAAGTTCAACCATCCGGTTCTTTTGAAACGGCACCCAGAAGTTTCTTTACTTAATTTATCATATTTTTCTCGGCTATCAGCGAGAATGATAGAAACCTGCATCCATAACCACGGTGTTGGTTTGGCAGCCCCTCAAGTGGCCGAAGAACACCGTATGTTTGTGATGAGAGCCGAACCCGATAGCGACACTGATTTATCATTCACCACCATTCTAAACCCGCGTTTCCTGGCCATGTCAGACCCCTACGACGATACAGAAGGATGTCTCAGTCTTCCTGGTTTCGCCGGTAAAGTTGAACGGTGTCGTAGCATACTGGTCAGCTATCAAAAATTGGATGGCACTACCTGCGAACGTTCTTTGGATGGGTTAGCCGCTCGCGTTTTCCAACACGAAGCTGACCACTTATCCGGCATTTTGTATCCTATGAGAGCAAAACAGATGTTTCGCGTCCCAATTTCACATGTCGAATAGCCTTGCCAATAATTTTCATTTCCTCGACGGTAAACCGGTTGTTTCTAGCCAGGTTACATTCGAGACAACACGACAACACGTTGTCAGGATGGTATCCTCTGCTATTATCAATCCTGTCCAGCCCTACTCCTGTTTCGACATTATTAAGCAATCCACAGTAAGTGCATGGTTGGGCAATAATGTTCAAGTATTCCGTTTCGTTAAGTGTCCAGACCTTAGAACGCTTACCAGCCAAATTTCGTGCGTATGTAAAGCGTTCATTGGTTCGACGCGTCAAACGACGTCGAAGGGCTTCACGGGGCAATTTACGCTTTTGTGCGGCCACACCTTTGGATGTTTCGGCATAACGAAGTTGACCGACCATATTACCTTTAAGATGAACCGCGCATCGTCGTCTGTTGGGAAGCGCGGTTTGTTGGCAATCGTAGCAGACACCAAATGTTCTTTTTTCTGTCCTATCCATCACCAATACTTATGAAAAAACCTAAAGCGCATTACAAAGCTATTATTATGACGGCTCTGGGCGGATTGCCCGAACTTCCTGAACTACAGCTGTTAAACCGCGACACCGGATACAATATCCCAGTCGAAGTAGAAAAAGCACCGGCCCTGATCGACAAAATCAAAAACCTGCTCACCGGTTATCCAATGGCTGTAATGTTGCGTGGCCCAGCTGGGGCCGAAGAAATTGTCATCAGGCCGGTTATCGAAGGCATGTGGTAGGATACTTGCGCGGTACGCGCAGATGTGATAAAATGACCATATGACTACAGATAACACCAGCACCACCCTACTCAGCCTGAATGCGCACGAAGCAATCTCTCAACGTGCCTATGAAATTTGGATGAGTGAGGGTTGCCAAGACGGTACGGACAATGAAAACTGGCTTCGTGCCGAACGAGAGTATCAAGCGGAAACGGCTGAATTTAGCTTCACCGGGATTTCGCACGAAGAACATGCTTTTGTCACAGAGCAGGTTTCGAGCGCTTCCGCTGCTTAATGAACTGCAAACCGTTTCTTCCACTCTTCACGCGGTGGAAGAAACGGTTCTGGCTTATCTTTTTTCGTAGGCCGCTAGAAGCGTATAGCACATTGGACAGGACAACATGGTGATACCAGCGCGTGTTGTCTTGTGGATAATTGTTAACTTCCCACCACATTTCATGCAATTCGGTGTAGCCATACTACCGGATGCTTCCTGAATATTTTCCTTCTTTTTCTTAACTGGGGGAGGGGCCATTTCTTCTTCCATCATCTGGCTTGGTAACGGAGGAAAACCTCCACCCATAGAAGGCATTCTAGGCGAACCCATCAAATCTTCTGGTGAGTTGATTGTCATGTCTTCGACGAGGCTGTGATTGTTACCGCTCGCCATTTCGCGATACATATCGGTGATTTTCATGTGGATATTTATCCAAACACAGAACTGCCCCGCTGAATAGACGCGGGGCAGACCTTGTTAGTTAACGGTGATTACGGCCATGTACGGTTGAGACACGGGGGCGGTTAAAGTTGCGCCGGGATGACCAGTCGTCAAAGTGCTGGTGATGGTTCCAGTAACTGTTTTCAACTTAACGTGGGTTGCGGTAGCAGCATCTCCACTAGTAGCAGTGTATGTGAAAACCAAAGTGTTGGCGGTTGACTTTAGAGCAGAGTAAACGAAAGTTCGATCATTTGAACCGATTGTTACTACTGCACCGGGGCCACTAGCTGTCACAGCAGAGCTGAACTGCACGCAAAGGGTCATGACATTACCAGTTACGAAACTGGAGGATGCCTTTTCTTCGACTGTCCACGGATTGTTGAAACTGGGAACAGTGGTACCCTTAATCACAAAAACATTTGCGATGACAGGAACACTAGCGTCAGCAAGCTTACCGATGGATACCAGTATTTCGCTGGTTACAGGATTCTCCCAGCCACGCTCGGTGGCGACTGCGGAAGGAAACCATGTCGGAGGTTTAGTTTTGGTCCAAGTTGGCATTTGAAACTCCTATAGAATAAAAATTCTTAACTCTGCTATTATTTAGGTGGGATGACCCTTAGAAAACAAGGGGCGGGTCAATCAGTATTTCTTCGCGTTTGCCTGGTTTGTCCAAAGGCTCTCCGTCTTCATTTTTACCGACATCGCCTTCTTCGCCATCGCCTTCATATGGGTTTTCGTCTTCTTCGTCCTCACCATATTTGGGAGAGCCGTTAGGCAACGTATCAGTGTTATCAACTGGGTCCAGATCAGCATCGTCAGGTTTTTCCAGACCGTCTTTGTCTTTATCGTCTACGACATCGAGTTGATCATCGTCCTGTTCATCGTTTTCCAACAGGGTCAAAACATCTCTGAGTAACCCTTTGGGTAAATCGTAGATACTATTCATGGTCCAAATCTCCGCTAGTATTTAGGCTAAATAGCTGATATGATATATTGGACGGTTAAAACAGTTGTGGGTGGTGGTGGGATTGGCGGTTTCGTTGATAGAAACAAAGATGAAATCAGGACCTGGACTCATGGTGTTGTGACCGCTCCTATATTACAGAGAGCCATAGATCGCAAACTTGATTCCGCTGCTGCCGGTGCTAAAACATCTAGCTTGGGAATGAAACGGTATTATTGTTTGTTTCCGGAGTTACCTGCAAAGGTAGCCGCTGATGTCCGGGCCAGCGTGGGTAAAGGCAAAAAAGTAGAACTACAAGTGGCAATGGTAAAAGACGTCTCAGGACGAGATATCACTAATCACTACAACATCAAAAAAATATCAGAAGATCTAACAAAAGCAGTCGAAAAATTGCGGTAGAAACCCAACGACTGGAAACAATTGCGGCAACTGATATCCGTGTGCTATAAGTGGACATGACGACTAAAAAATTATTATAATTGAAGATAACCAGGGCGATATGCCGATGTCAATTGAGCATTACACCGCAATTGTTAACAGCGCAATGGATTTGATTCAACGCTTGCCATAATCCCAACTTAAATAGTCATCAAAAGCAGCCGGTGTAACGTTGTTTTGCACCAACCACAAATCGCCATTGTTGGCCGTCTGGCATCTAAATCCACTTACAGAAACATTGTGCAATGAGCAGCCAGCTGGGATGCATAAAGCCGTTACCGGAGTTGAATGCACAAACGATGACAAAACCTTTATAACATCGTTTCGACCACTAACACCAACGGCCCCACCGCTATCGACATCACTTACTGGAGCGTCCCCTTTATCAACATACATGCTCCAAATCCACAAAGGTGTTTTAGTGCGCATACGACGATGAAAATGGACAGTAATGTCATTTAAAAAAGCACGAGCAGTTACGGCGCTCTGAAAATCCATGGGCGACTGAGCAGAACCGCTTTTTAAGTATTGAGAGAAGCTTTTCATGATGCCTGGTGTCTGCGCCACGCTGTGGCAAACATCACATTTCTCCACTTGTCACCGTACTGCTTTTGGAAAGATCTCTTAACATCCGGACTGGATAACCAATGTTTGATTTTTTTGCTTGGTGGGGCCACTTCTCCGAGTTTCATTTTGGCAACATAGGTGTCGTCTAAGGCTTCATTACGCTCTGGGTCTAACTCAATGTAAATTGGCGGTGGGCGGAGTGACGTCCAATCAAAAGTGGGAGGAACTTTGTAGGAGAGGGTGATGTGTGGATGATATTCAGGATAGGTCATGACCGCTCCCAGCGCACGGGCTTTCTGGTTTTGCATCGCCAACTCTTGCGATCTAAATCTTAACACTAGCACATCGCCAAATTTGTCAATCGAATACGTGCTCGGTTTCACTGTCAAGACTCGTCTATCTGGTTGCCAGTTAGGAAGGTCGGACTTGGTATGAACTACCGTAACATGCATGTTAGTCGTTGAAATCGGATTTGGTATGTTGTTATCGTGTATCCATGCAGCCAACATCTCGGCTGAAGTTGGTTCCACTTCTCGTGAAGCGTACAACCCAGATCCTGCCACAACAGGAGCCTCACAAATTATTTGAAGAAATTGGCTGAATCCCCACATGGTCAGTGTTCCTTATGCTAAACTTAAAACAAATCGGGTGGCTTTATCAACGGGCATTTCTTTTGATTGAATCACATGACCACCTTTGTCAGCTATGTCAAAATAAACTGTGCCAAAAATTTCTTTTGCTTTCCTGATAAACTTTACGATGTAACTGTTGGCCTTTGCGCTGGGAATAAACTGGAAAGTGGCATTTCCGTTGTCGTCGTCAACAGCAAATCTCACTAATCCAGCACGGATGGCTTTTTGTTCCGGTAACTGGCCTTTAAACCCAAGACGGCGTGCTACTGTGGAATGGAGTTCATCTCCATAGACTCCCTGAACGATTTTTCCTTCAAGAGTAATAAACCCGAAGTTTTTACAGTACATACTAATAGGAGCATCTTCCAAGATTGTCTCCTCCTGTAAAGCTTTTTGGCAGGCCTTTTTAAAATCCCAGTAATTCATAAGGATATTTAGCTAGAACAACCTGACGAATGTCATTTGCATTGTTCCCGAAGTTGATCCCAGTATATCCAAAGTTTGCGCGGCATCAGCTTTCTAAACGCCGTTTTGTCGTTGGTGGTGATAGCCTTGCGGACTGCGGTTCCAGAACCGGTCCTTTCCATTTCAACAAATTGAACGTTAAATTTTTTGCTGGTCAATAAGTACCAATTGAGTTTGCTGATTTGCCGACGATAGTCGGCAATACGGTCCTCGCCAGCTAAGATAACGTTGGGTTCTAAACCTCGTTGGCGCATTTCTACCAAAATGGTTGGAATATAACCTCTGTCAGCCAAAATGATTTCAACGCCTGGAATAAGCTTTTTAATCATTTCCTCACGTATTTCAACCGAGAATGGACTTTTTGGGGCTGTTGTTCCTTGACCGGTTATAAGGGCAACCACTGGGTTTGCGACGGCTTTCAAAGGCTCATAGTGTCCAGCATGGGGCGGCTGCAACCTTCCTGGAAGCAATGTTGCCAGACGGCCTGACGGCTTCGGGACACTTTTCAAGTTGAAGGGAAATATGCTTTCGAGCCAAGGAGACGTATTCCGGACTATCCCGCGAGCTGTCAGAGCATTCATGATGGTTTGATAGGTATTTTCTCGGTAAATTTTAACCGCTGCAGGAAATCGTTTGTTGGGTGCATCGAACTCGAATAGCATTATGCGGAACAGATCCTCTAGCCACCAATATTTGTTTATGAATTGGAAGAACTCTACTGATATGTTGGCATAATTAATGTGGCAAAACCTGTTTTCGGAACCTTCTAGACCCCTTAAGACGTGATTGAATAGCTCACCTTGGTATGTAACCATTTCCAAACAAAGTCTTTCGATGAACTTGATGTACTCTTGATCTCGCTCAGTTTCGCTTGAGCTTTTGTGGAAGGGCAACTTGCTATAGATTCTATCAGCACATGCTGGAAAATGTTGATACATCATGTGTGTCAAAATATCGGTGTACGCACAACATCTTGATTGGGACTTGTGGGCAGCGGTGAAAGCAGGATTAACGATTTTGGCCAGCCGGTTATCGGTGGTCATCAAAACCAGGCCTTCATGCTGGGTAGTGCCAAAATCATGTAAAATAAAACTTCTGGCTGAGCTGAAAGGGGTTGCGGCGAATTGGTCTAATAGTTCAGCAAAACCGACATCATCGTCAGCATTTTTGATTGCCTTTTTTTGACGGTTAGTTAATTTACCATGGATATCGTTCCAAACAACTGGTTGAAAGCCAACTTCCAACGCGTCGGTTGTATTGCCGGATGGCAAAATTTCGCCGTCTTGAACTAATAACGACATTATCAAATTGTTTTTGGGCGGCTTGCTGTAAGTGATGACGGAAGGAAGCCTACTGTCAAACAATTCCATGTGAACTTCGGAGCCATTCGGGATAGAACTCCAATCTCTGCTTGAAATATGTTCGATGGCCTGTTCGTAAAGATTCATGCCGGTTCGTTTTATCAAACCAATCTGTTCTCTGCCCTCTCGTCCCCAAAATGTTAACGAACCAGCATGCTTACGTATGATGAGAGGAGTTTGATCGATCTTAAGGTTAATAACATTCACTCGGTCCAGGAAACCGGGATCGTCTATTAATACTTCATTCAGATGTAACATTAATTTGATTATAACACGAAATGAACTACCTATGCCACGGCCCCAGTGTAGTTATTTTATAAAAGCTTTCTTGAGTGAAACTACCTGATAATGCTGGAGCTGCGCAGGGAGTTCTAGGCCATCATCGGTCATGCGCTGTGCTGCATCTTTCAAAATTTTGCCACGCAACTCTGGATAACGAAAGTCTGGGCCTTCAATAATTTCGATGATACTTTCGGCACTTAATGTGCTGGTTGTTTCAGCACTATTTCCTAGTAGAAAATGAATGATTTCACTGGGGCGCTTTGAGATTAGCTCTTTGGAGATGGTCTTCTTAGTCGCAACAGGCTGGCCTTTTTTGCCTTTAGCTTCTTGTATTCGTTTAATAAGCCCATCATGTAAGTCAAGGCTGTATCGTTGCCATTTTACCGGAATCATTTTACCAGTTTTATCAGGAGCTTCTTCCAGAACTGTTGTTGGCAGTGCTGCCGCTATCGCCATCAATAGCATATTTCGATGAACACCTTTGAATGCAGAATACTCGCCGGGACTAGACCTTATCCAATGAGCGTAGTCATAATCATTATGGAAAATTAGATCAATTTGATACAGCTTTTCCTTATAAATCCATCCCACTGATGTGATTTGGAGTCCAGGAAACAAGCGAACTTCATTAGCCAAGCTTTTTACCGCTTTATTGACTAACGCCTGGTCAATATTTTGAGTATTGACCAGGATGTCAATGTCATTGACGATAGCAGTGCGTTTATTGCGCCCAGCTGAGCCAGTTATATCGACTGTAAACGGAGGATAAAACAAAGTCCATCCGGAATTTCTTTTGCGAAGTTTTGAGTCGAGGCTGTGTAAGAAATGTGATGCGATATCTAAGGCGTCACCGGCCATTAATGGCTCGGCGTTTTGGATGGCTTTTGGCATAACGAAGTCTCCATCATATCATGCAAATGGAGACTTCGCAAGTAATAAAGCTACTCTTTCATGAACGAAATTACTGACCCTTCTTCATTCAACAGCACTTTAGGGCCAGGCTTACCGCCAGTTTTAGCATCGACAAACTGACGAAGTTTGGCGGCTTCGCGCATAATATCATCAATGGTAGGAGACTTCGGGTTGAGGCCACGAATACGACGAACTTCTTTTAAACGTTCATCATAAGTCAACCTCTTCACCCCGTCTGTTCCCAGGCCAGTTTCATTGCTCATCAATGTATCATATTCTGCATCGACGGGTTCTTTTTCCCAAAAATAACGGTCTCGAAGATGCTCAGCAGCCAGTTTCAGCAGTTCTAAACGAATCTCATAAGGAGATTTTTCCATGGTGTGTATGTTCCTGTGTGAATTGCCGGATTTTATCCGACTGCCCCTATTTAGAAAACATCGTCAGACGTTCAGCAACAATGATTGCTTTACGCAAAGATTTTGTGATTACGATGTTGACTTGCTTAGCAAACTTAACTGAATTGATAGTTTTGGGTCCTGATCGAAGCAAGATTCCGTTGAGTTTGGGCATTATTTTGGGAGCACTTTAATAAACGATGCAACACCTTCGGGAGTGTCCAATGTGATGGCTGATTTTTGGCCACATGGCAATAACTTTGCGGTCACACGTAGCTGAACATACACAAAATGATCACCAGACTTACGCTTATGCGTTTTAGAAGGAACGGCCCTAATTTCCAATCTGACACGACCTGTTAATTTGGGAATTGGCAACTTCAGAGCGTTGTTGCCTAGATGAAACAAACCCAACCCGCCAATTTGAATGTAATTGGTGTTTTTGTTTCGATAATGGTCAATGATGAAAGAAGTGTCTTGATCAGTAATAACGCGAGACTGGCTCAACAAACCAGCTGTTTGTGCGGTCACCCAGGTTTCTTTGCACGCCTGGAATGGAAAGCTTGGACTTTGGAAAAATTTCAAAAATAGCTTGATATCATCACTTTTGTCATCCAGGCATCGATAAACTGAGCTGGTAAACACATCATCATATTGAACGGGGCTAGCAATCTCTATCGATTTGGTGTGTGGATTGAAATGTATGGACGTGCTGCCCATTTGTGCTTGAATGTTTTGCTTGAGTTCGATTGATTCTTGCCATCCGTTTCCAATTAAGGTTAAGTCGCTTTCATAGTGGTTGAAAGTTTCGCTTGTGTTTACGATTATACTGCGGTGCTCGGCCAGCATACCTTTGATGGTATTGAAAGTCTTGTTTTCATATTCGATCCCTTTCTTGCCGGGATTGCGCATAATTCGTTGTTTGGACATTTATGTGGCATGGCATAATGAAAGGGTTCACAAAAACTAAACTAGTCGGCTATGATCAGGTATTCAAGAGGAATGCCGGTTGGATCACTGGGGTTGGTAAGCGCTGGGTTCATTTGAATATGGGGTGCGGCGTTTGGGTCTAATCTAAACATGGCCCATTCACCTGGTCTGAGCATGATGAGTGGTGCAGAGCTACCGGCAAAAATCGAAATGAAGTGCATTAACTGGTTGGAAGAATTTTCGGCATTACGCATTATGCAATAACCAGGTGTGCCTTCATTCAACACCAGAGCTTTGGATGTCAACGTCGCTGTTATAACATTGCGAATTGATTGAACACCAAGCACGGAAACTTGAAATGGCCCTGATGCCATTGCAATTGATGTTACTCCCTTTTTAATGAAGTTCAAATCAAAGTTTAAAGTAAGTTCGTTTGCCATGTGCTATTATTTAGCCTTTCCTTCTCCCTGCGGTTTATTACAATTCCACACCCACAGGGCGCTGCAGTAAATCAAAATGGCCACAATTGCCATGTCGTACCGTTCGTAAACCAAGTTGTTTCCGAATACAACTCCAGCAGCACACATAATGACAACCGAAAAAATTTGCAGCAGGCTTCTGTTAAGAATGCTAAAGAACTTTTTCATATCAATCTTCCAATCCAGCTGCATCAGCTGCACTATGGAATAAATCCACGGCTTCGTCACCATCCTGTATGTTGCACTTATACGCGTGCAAGAAAACAGAACTGTTCAGCGGGTCGTCGTCTTCCATAATAAGTTTTAATTCAATGTGATATTGCATAAAAAGAAGCGAGAGTATTTTCTAGACGTTTAGGATCGCTAACTTTATGATGGATACCAATACCACCAGCTTCACGCCATTGATTGATGTTTCTCTCACTATCATCAATCAGAATGTTTGGGGTGCCGTCTTCGTTAACGGCGTACTTGCACTTGTCAGAATGTTCAGCGAGAATAACACGGTCCGCAGAAATACCCAACTCACGTGTACACCAAATGATTTTATCAGGTCCGCTGTGGGGCATTCGTTGTGATGGGGCCGACAAGATATATGGCTTGGTGGGTTGAACGTGCTGCCACAGTTCCATGCCATCTGGAGTCCATGGCATATGCGACCAAAAGTCAGGTGCAGCACCAGCTACAATGGCATCCCATTCTGGTGACTCGTTGTAAAATTGATAGTTGAGTTCTCCGATGAAAGGATAAACAGCTTTAACAAAATCAGTCAAAACGCCATCCATATCTACAAAAACTTTCATGTCTGTTTCCTCAGACATAATAAAAGAGCAACGTCACATTTGAAATTGTATCACGATATTCTGAGCCGGTCAATCAGCAAAGCTAGTTGTTCATCACAAAAACATGTGAGCTGAAAATAATGAGGTTCACAATGTTAGAAATGACAACACAAGAATAAACCACATTAGCGAAAACCAGCAACCCAAGCCGGTTACGGTAAACACATATCAAGCCAACCGGTATGGCAACAAGTTTGAATAAACTGAGAGCCACCAATGGATTCCCAAATCCCATAGCATAGCGAACCACGGGATTTATTTCATGCATGCCATAGGTCAAGCCAGCTATGGTTGTTAACAAATCCAACAGCTGAAGATACAAAAAATTGACAAACGTGCCAGTGAATTTCATAAAGCCAACAATTCCAATTCTGCAGTAAGTGATTCAAACGTTTGGCCTTTTAGTATAAGGGCTTCGGCCCGTTGTAAGTCTTTGATTGCATTCCATTTAACCTGCACATCGGTTAGCAAAGAATTTTCCGGCTCCATCCAGCCTTCCTCAATCATGTCGGCCACTAAACGGATGCTAGCAGGGATGTAGGCTTCTTGTTTGTTCATAATGAGTCTTTGTAATGCAGGTATGTTCCCACGATATATTTGGCATTAGACACGGGCGGCATGCCTGTATGCGGGTATAACCAAAAGGGCGGGAAAATGAGCATGCGGCCCTGGCGTGGCGGAACATAAACATGTGGATGAGGAAAAACAGTCTCACCGCCTACCACTACATCGTTGAGATAGAAAAAGGCCACCAGAAACCGGCGAGCACTTGTGTAATCCTGAACGTCGGCATGAGTTGCAAAGTGGTCTTTCTGCTCTGGCCGGTATTTCTTAATACGAAATTCTTCATAACCCCAAGACGGCGGGAACATCACACCACGAGCGTCACTCATATACTTCCGAATTCCGGCCTGGGCAAATCGGAAAAGATGGCCTTGGAGTTCACTCCAGTCGTCCAGCTGCGAGATGTTGAGTTCTAGACAAGAACGGACCTCAGTGTTGCTGGGTCCGTTCTCTGTATTGACTTTGCCATCAACCACGCGTTTGTCAACATCGAATTTATTAATGATAGCCTCGCAAACGCTTGGCGGCAAAATTTGTTCGTAAGTCTTAACGTAATCTGTTAACATCATCTGGTTATAAATATCTCCGTGTTCTTTATAAACACTCCAACGAAGTTTTAGCCAAAATTAAGACACTAAGAAACCAACGTCCATCAGCCATTTGGCGCGTGCAATCCTCAGTTGGAAGTGTCATTACTTTAGAACATCCTGGCGTTTGGTGCCGACAACAAGGCTTTCAATATGATAGTTTTCTTGCTGCATTCAAAAACAATAGAACCATATCCAGAGGTCCGGCCAAAGGTTGGAAAGTAATTGACATTCAACATTAATTGAGTTGTTCCTCGATCATGTTACCGTCAAGGTCTATTCGTTCTTTGATTTCGCGCAAAGGCACACTCGTTTGGATGAATCGTTCTACTTGGAGACCGTCTTGCTTAGCATAGGCGTCCTCTTCAAGAACGCCCATCAAAATTGCCCCAAGAATATTGGTAAACTTTGTATCCTCCACCAAAGCCATATTGAAACCGGCTGGTGTGTCAGCTATTTGAAATGTAAACTCCAAAGGACGAATTTCGCCCTCCGGTGCTTCACGCCATCGGCGCTCACCATACCAGTAAACAACCCCTTCATAAGGTGCTATTTTAAGGCGAAACAAGGCCCCACCATTTTCTTCACGCACTATCAAATCATACCAGGCTTTGGTGAATTCGTATTCCATCGTCTCTCCATTAGAACATTAT
>Ga0073936_10004708_pt1 | contig 18766 bp, 17 predicted proteins | sample AliMusrvi5mmetaG_FD_87041 | JGI IMG/M metagenome (GOLD analysis project Ga0073936, IMG submission 87041) | Freshwater lake bacterial and archeal communities from Alinen Mustajarvi, Finland, to study Microbial Dark Matter (Phase II) - Alinen... | ecosystem: Environmental > Aquatic > Freshwater >... | reverse complement strand
GCCCAGGTGGACGCTGCCGTCGGCGGTAAAACCGGCGCCAACCTCGTTGCCGGCAAAAATCTCGTCGGCTCCTTCCACCAGCCCCTGGCCGTTCTCATCGATCCCGCCGTTCTCGCCACGCTTCCCGAACGCGAATACCGCGCCGGCCTCTACGAAGTCATCAAAACCGGCATCATCGCCACCGAGCCCCTCTTCCGCATCCTTGCCGACCAGCGCGACGCCGTTCTCGCCCAGCACCACCACGTCGTCGACCACATCGTCGCCGAATCCATCCGCGTCAAGGCCGAAGTCGTTTCCGCCGACGAGCGCGAGTCCGGCCGCCGCAAAATCCTCAACTTCGGCCATACCTTCGGCCACGCTCTCGAAGCCGAGACCCACTACACCGCCTTCCTGCACGGCGAAGCCGTCTCCTGGGGCATGCGCGCCGCCACTTATCTCGCGCGCGATCTCGGCCTCCTCCAGGCCTCCGACTGCCAGTCGATTCTCTACGTGCTTGATCGCTACGGCCCTATCCCAAGCGTCAAAGGCATCGCCGCCGAGGCCCTGGAGCGCCGCCTCGTGAAGGACAAGAAAACCATCCAGTCGAAAGTCCATTTCGTCCTGCCGGTCTGCATCGGCGACGTGATCGTCAAAGCGGATGTGCCCCCGGAACCCGTGCTGCAAGCCATCGAAAAAGCGCTGGCGGACTGCCAATGAGCGTCTCCACCAACAAACCCGCCGGCACCACGCCCGAAGGCGCCCAGACCGAGCAGGAAGCCTCCCGCTGGGTCCGCTCCATGTTTGGCCGCGTCGCCCACCGCTACGACCTCGCGAACCACCTGCTCTCCGCCAACATCGACCGCTCCTGGCGCAACCACACCGTCCGTAAAGTGCGCGCGATCCTCCAGCGGCCCGATTCCGTCGTCGTCGACCTCGCCTGCGGCACCGGCGACCTCCTCATCGCCCTCGAGCGCGAAGCCGGCCGCCGTCTCATCGGCAGCGACTTCTGCCATCCCATGCTCGCCGGCGCGCGCCAGAAACTGCAGCGTGCCCGTCTGCAATCCGCCCTCATGGAAGCCGACGCGCTCGCCCTGCCCCTCGGCGACAACAGCGTCGACCTGATCACCGTGGCCTTCGGCTTCCGCAACTTCTCGAACTACCGCGGCGGCCTGGTCGAAATGCGCCGCGTCCTCCGCAAGGGCGGGGCGCTGGCCATTCTCGAATTCACCCAGCCCCCCAACCGCGCCTTCGCGGCGTTTTACAACTGGTACACCCGCCGCATTCTGCCCGTCATCGGCGGCATGATCTCCGGCGCGCCGGAGGCTTACAAGTACCTGCCTGAATCCGTGCGAAAATTCCCTGAGGCGCCGGGCCTCGCGGACCTCATGCGTGAAGCGGGTTTCGAAAAGGTCGAGTGGGAATATCTGACGCTGGGAATCGTAGCGCTGCATATCGGACGGACTTAAAACCATGCGCACTTTCGTGACGATGCTGTTTCTGGCGGCCTCCGCTCAAGCCGCCACCTACACCGGTTCCCAGGCCTGCCAGACGTGCCACCCGGCCATCTACGCCCGCTGGTCGAAAACGCGCATGGCCAATGTCGTCCGCGACCCCCATAAAAATCCCTCCATCATCGTCGGCGATTTCTCCAAACCGAATCCCCTCGTCACCTTCAAGCCGTCCGAAGTCGATTTCGTCTACGGCGATAAATGGAAACAGCGTTATTTCTACAAAAAGGGCAACGATTATTTCGTTTATCCGGTCCAGTGGGACATCACGAATAAAGTCTGGCGCGCCTACCACCCCGCAAAAGGCACCGACTGGTGGACCGCCGTCTACCCCGAAGATCAGGCGCAGCGCCCCACCGGACCCCTCTGCGACGGCTGCCACTCCGTCAACTACAACGTGACGTCACACGAAGTCACCGAGTGGAACGTCGGCTGCGAAAAATGCCACGGCCCCGGCGGTGACCACGTGAAGAAGCCCGCCGTCGGCAATATCGTGAATCCCCGGCGACTCGACCTCACCCGCGCCAACGATGTCTGCATGCAGTGCCACACCCAGGGCAAACCCCTGAAAAACCCCCTGGAAGGCCGCTATTACGACTGGCCCGTCGGCTACACCCCCGGCGACCGCCTCGCCGACACCTGGCAACTCGAAGAGCACAAGCTCGGCGAAACCACCTTCACGCATTTCCCCGACGGCACCGCCCACAAAAACCGCATGCAGGGCAACGATTTCGTGCAGAGCGTCATGTACACCCACGGCGTCACCTGCTTCGCCTGCCATGACGTCCACGGCACCGAAAACAACGCCGACACCATCCGTCCGGCCTCGGCCACCTGCACGACATGCCACTCGTCCCTCGACGCAACCGCCCACTCGCACCACGCCGCGGGCAGCTCCGGCGCCGAATGCACCGGCTGCCACATGCCGAAAATCGAACAGACCATCGCCGACGTCAACATCCGCGCGCACACCTTTAAATTCGCCCCCGGCAACTGCAACGTCTGCCACAAAGACAAAACCGCCGCGTGGACGAAAGAAAACCTCGGGAAGTGGACCAACTTCTCCCCCTGGCGCTATTGATCCGAGCCGTGTAATCCTGTGTGGGGCAGATTGTTAATCTGCGCGCCGGTTGGTAACCGGCGCCGCCTGCGCGGCACGATCACCGTATCGGTCCGCGATTCCGGCTTAAGCCGCCCCAACCTCTACCTCAATGAGCCGGACCGTCGGAGCATGCGTGGCTACCGGCGGTTCGAAATGCAGTTCCAGCGCTTCGCGGAGATTAGCCAACGCCTCCTCCTCTGTTTCCCCCTGGCTTGCCAGATCGATCTCCAGACACTGCGAGACAAACCAGTCTCCCTCGCGCCAAACCGTCGCAAAAAACGGCCGCTTCATGGCACAATTACCCCAACCGATCTTCCATCCACCGCACCCGCGCCATCTGCCCCTCGTAATCCCCGATCGCGCACTCCAGATTGATATACCGGAATCCCATCCGCGCCGCCAGCCGCGACAACGACCCGTCATCCGGCTCCGCCTTCGACTGCAGCACCACATTGAACGGCGACTTCTTCAACACCTCGAAATCCGCCGGACTCGTGCAAAGGAAAAAACTTCGCGGCCTATCCGGCTCTTGAATCGACGTCGCATCGCTCGCCGCAATCTCGTCCTGCACCGAATACTCCCGGTTATTGTGCAGCGCAAACAACCGGCTCCCCTTCGGCGGAACCAGCTGCCGCAGCGCCTTCCCGCGCTCTTTGTCCAGAAAATCCAGCGCCGCCCGCAGCCGGTCCTCCGCCACTCCGGGATTCAGCCCCCGGATACTCTTCTCCGCCCCCACTCGCGAAAACATCCGGTTCGGATCGATCTTCAGCCCCTGCACATCCACATTCCGCTCACTGCCCGACACCAGATAAGCCACGCCCTCGTGATCGAACATATACGTGTCCAGCACATCGCGCGCCGTGCCCTCATCCCCGTGGATCACGATAAAGCGCCGCGGACTGTGCCCGAAGCTCTTCCTCCGGAACGCCACGCCCGATAACTCCACCTCCGGCTTCGGAAACAGGGCAGGGAACCACCCCGCCACGAATACCCGCCGATCAATTCCGTTGTTCATGGCAGAACGTACAGTCAATGCTGGCCTTCTTTTCCCGATGGCAATTCATGCACCCGCCCATCGTCAAATCCGTCTCCCGCGCCATCACGCCCCGCGTCGCCACCGGCCCGTGACACTCCTCGCACGTATTCCCCGCCGCCACATGCTTCCGATGACTGAACTGTACAAACCCCGGCACCTCATACACCCGCGCCCACCGGATCTCGCGGTCGTACTTCCCCGCATGGCACTGCCCGCACACCGCCGGTTTCGGCAACGTCATCGTCTCACCCGGATCCGGATTCGGATGGCACGTCGCGCACTGCAGCTTCAGATCGCCCGCGTGTATCTTATGGCTGTAAGGAACCGGCTGCTGCGGGGCATTCTGCGCGAAAGCCGGCATCGCCGCCATCGCCACCAGAACCACCCGCATCAGCCCTCTCACAACTCGCCCTTCCGCATCTGTTCGGCCATATACTCCGACGCCCGCATCGCCAGCGCCGAAATCGTCAGCGTCGGATTCTGCGAGCCCCCCGTCACGAATGCCGACCCGTCCACCACGAACAAATTCTTCACGTCGTGCGCCTGGTTCCACTTATTCAGCACGCTCGTCTTCGGACTCTCGCCCATCCGGCACGTCCCCAGTTCATGGATACTCTCGCCCGGCGGCACCATCCGGTCGTGCTTTTCCAGCAGCTCGAAGCCCGACGCCTGGCACAACTCCGCCAGCGTGTTCATCGCGTCCTTCGCCATGTTGAACTCGTTGTCCGTATACCGAGCCTGAATGCGCAGCGAAGGCACGCCCCACGCGTCAATCACATTCTTGTCGATCGACACATGGTTCTCAAACCGCGGCAGCACGGACCCCATCGTCGTCGCATTAAACCCGCGCCCGCGGTTCGCGTTCAGCGCCTTCTGCAGCGCCTCCCCGTAAAGCGGGAAGTACTTCGGATCCGGCGTCCCGCCGCTCCCGAAATCCACCGCATAGCCGCGCAGATAGTTCTTGTCTTTGCTCTTGAGATTCGTGAACCGCGCGATATACCCGCCGCCCCCGCCCGCCTCCGGCGTCAGCGCCTGCACCGTGTTCTTCACGTAGAACTGATCGAACAGATAATGCCCCAGCACCCCGCTCGAATTCGCGATCCCCGAATTCAGCAGCAGCCGCGTGCTCTCCAGCGTGGACGCCCCCACCACCAGCACCCGCGCCTTCGCATGCATCTCCCGCTTCGACCGCCGGTCCACGAAATTCACCCCGTTCACCAGACCCGTCTTCCGGTCCGTCGTAATCTCCCGCACCACCGCATTCGGCACAATCGTCAGATTCCCCGTCGCCATCGCATCCGGCAGCAGCAGGTTCATAGAACTCGCCAGAGCCCCCTGCGCGCGCCGCTGCTTCGTCGTCGGAATCCCCCGCTTCTTCGCTTCCTCCAGAAACCGCGTCACGCTCGGCCCGTCTTTCGACTGGTCTTCCAGAAACACGCCGTCCGGCAGCTGCGGCAGCCCCTCTTTCCGGCCGGACACCCGCAACAGCGGCTCGCAGCGGTCGTAGTAGGGCGCCAGATCCGCATACGCCAGCGGCCAGTTATCGCCGAACCCGTCGTGATCTTTCGCCTTGAACTCGTAATCGCTCAGCCGCCAAGACGCCCGGCCCCACACCAGCGTCTTGCCGCCAATCCGCCTAATCCGCACCCAGTAATACGGATCTTTCGGGTCGTACGAGTACGGGTTCTCCTTCTCGTCCGCCCAGATCGCCGCCGTGAACTCATTCGCCTGCGTGATGTGCGGAAAGCGCCCCGGCTTGCCGAAGCCGCGATAGGGCAGATCGTAAACCGGCCGCAGGCTGCGGTCTTTGTCGTAGTCGAACGCCGGCCCCGCGTCCAGCATCAGGCATTTCACGCCCAGCTTCGTCAGCGTATGCGCCGTCATGCCCCCCGAAGCGCCGGAGCCGATAATCAGAACGTCGTAAGGTGTCAGTGCCATATCGTGACCGGAAGTTCCGCCCCTATTCGATCGGATGCCAGTAAATGCCAGTGCCCGACGCCGTGCGGCTGCGCTGCGACACCACCTGAACCCACTCGCGCGAATTCACCGTCGCGGCCATCACATCCGCCTTCGCCTCCCGCAGAAAAGCCGCCAGAGGGTCCTTCGGCGCGTCGTACGTCCAGCGCTCATGCAGCGGAGCCAGCACCGCATCGGCCTGCGCGGCGTCCAGTTCCGCGAAGGCTTTCCCATACTTCCGCCGCGCGCCCGCATTCAGCGCGTCCAGCCCCGCCCGATACAACTGCTTCCGGTCGGCCGGCGACTCGCCGATCAAAAAATCGAGAAACTCCGGCGCCCGCGCCTCCAGAGCCCCCGGCGTCTCGCCCATGGCCGGCAGAAGCAGATCGCTCAGCCGCCGCAGCGCGGCCAGTTGCGGCGCGGAAAAGAAGTGCGCGACGGTCTCCGCTCCCGCATCCGGCACGCCGACCTCGATCTTCGGCATCTCCTGCGCCAGCAGCGCCGGAGCCGCGGGCAGCGCGAGCATGGTCTGAGTAAAACGCCTGCGTCTCATGTGGCACATTCTATCGCCACGCGAGAAGTGACACAGACTGCAACGGTCGGGTCGTCGGGATGCCACAATCGTCTGATGCCGGCCCTTTATCTCGATTCGTTGCCGAATTTTCTCGTAATTCATCCCGAACAGCTTCTTGGTAAGCTCACTGCCGGTCTCGCCGCCGAGGGTTTTGATACGAATACAGACACAACTTTCTCCTGGAAGCGTCAGATTGATGAGTTACAACTCGCCCTGACACAGTTCAACGCCCGTTTTCCTCCGGCAACTTCATGGTCGGTTCTCCTCGAGTACACACTTCCGGTCATCCGCCAGCGAATCGATTGCGTTGTTCTTGGCGACGACGTGATCTATGTCATCGAGTACAAAGGCGGATTCTCAGCGTCCTCTGCATCGGCGCTCCGGCAAGCGCAGGAGTATGCGATGAACCTCGCGGACTTTCATGAAGCCTCGCGCGGCAGAATAGCTGTTCCGCTTGCGGTCGGTAATTTCAAGACACCAATTTCCCTCGATATCACCTCACACTTCGCAGGTGCCGCAGTGTCTTCGACCGATCTTTCGTCTATTCTCGTTCGCAGTCACGAGGCGTGGGGAAGCAGCAGCAGTCGCATCGACATTGTGGCGTGGAACGAATCTCGATACTTCCCGGTTCCCACCATTATTGAGGCTGCCACTGCCGTTTACAAGAATCACGACGTCAAGGAGATTGCCCGCTCCCGCGCCGGTCTTGGAAATCTGGAAATTACTCAAAAGGTGATTGTCGCGGCTGTTCACGATGCCATTCGGAGAAGTTCCAAAAAGCTGATCATGGTCACCGGAGTGCCAGGCGCCGGCAAGACTCTCGCGGGACTAAATGCGGTCCAGTTGTTGATTCAGGAACTGGATCTGAACAAAGAACAGGCTTCTTTCCTTTCCGGCAACGGGCCACTGGTCAAAGTAATTCAGGAGGCGCTAAAGCGCAGCGTTGGTTCGCGGAAGAAGGGCGTCGCGCGCTCCGTTCGCTCCCGTGTGAGAGAAATACACAGTTTTGTGAAGGACTCCTATGCTGCTGCTCAGCCGCCGGTTGATCGCCTTATTGTGTTTGACGAAGCGCAGCGCGCCTGGACCGCGGCAAAGAATCTGAAAAAGTTCGGTCGTGACGTTTCTGAACCAGAGATGATTCTGGAAATCATGAGCCGACATGACGGATGGGCGGTGGTTGTGGCACTCATCGGAGGGGGCCAGGAGATTCACGGAGGCGAGGCGGGACTGGCTGCTTGGGGTGACGGCGTCGAGAAAAGGACGGAATGGGAAGTGGTGACTTCTCCGGAAGCGGTGCACGGAGGCCAGTCCGTGGCGGGCTCTCGTCTGTTCCGCAGTCACACTGGTGTGCCGGCGAACACCTCTGTGGACAGTGCACTTCACCTCAGCGTTTCCCGGCGGTCCTTTGTCTCCGAAGTCACATCAGCGTGGGTCAACCTCGTCCTGGATGGTAAGCCCGATGAAGCCCGCGCGCTGGCGATGAGTAACTTGCCGATTTACATCACCCGGGATCTTCGTGCTGCCCGAAAATGGCTGCAATTAAGAACGAAAGGATTTCGGCGATCAGGACTGATTGCGAGTTCCGGCGCGGCACGGCTTCGGGCGGAAGGGGTCGAAACGCCGACATTCAGCTTTCTGGGCGGAATTGATTACGTAAAGTGGTTTCTTGAGCCTGCCGGAGATCATCGGTCGTCCATTCAGCTGGAGGTCTCAATGAGTGAATTCGAGATGCAGGGATTGGAGCTTGATCTGACCGGACTCCTTTGGGGCGGAGATCTGATATTCTCTGACCGCCAGGTCATCGCTCGCACTCTAAGGGGAAAGAAGTGGCTGGAAGTCAGCGGCACCGGGGACTCCTCCGCGAGTGCAGATGACGCGCAAACCCGGATTAAGAACAAATATCGAGTACTGCTTACCAGGTTCCGTCAGGCGATGGTGATCTTTGTGCCAGAAGGATCACAGTCTGACCAGACGCGCTGCGCTTCCGAGTTTGACGGCGTCCATAACTATCTCGTTCGATGTGGCGTTCGAACCCTTCCGGCCTGAACCGTCACGCAGCAGACGGGCGCACGAAATTCTGTTGGGATTCAGGCGGCGCGGGAGCGTGATTCCCAGTAGTCCTCGAATTTGCCGCTGAGTCGGGAACATCGGAGAGCGATGATGGCATTGGCGCCACGGGCGGTCCAGAACATGCCGGACTGTTTAAGGCGGCTGCCGATTACCGTTTTGCAGGCGGCTTCGATAACGCCGGAGCCGACGAACAGGTGTTGTCGCCGGAAATCCGGGTAGCGCATGCGTTCGGCATTGCGGTCGAAGTAGTCGGCTTCGAGTCGAATCCTGTTCAGCAGTTCAGCGCTGGATGGGCGAAGGGAGCGCAGATAGCGCACCAGCTTTTCGATTTCTCCTCCATCCAGTTTCGGCTGGTGGCGCTTCATCCACTGTTGTGGCGCCTTTTCGTTGCCGGAACAGAGCGCCCGGGCAAGGTCCCACAGATGCTGACGCGCGTGATAGATGTCCACCACCTGGACGGCTCCGGGAAAATGCTGGCCGGCGATATTCCAGATCCATTCGGCTCCATCGGCAAGAATCACTTTCTTCCGTGCGCGGCTCCAGCCACGTTCCCAGGCTTCGGTGTAAATCCTGCGCCCGAATTCATCGGCCGTTTCAATCGCCCCGGTGTAAGTCGTCGAGCCGGGATCCCGAACGGGCCTGCCCTTGTCGTCTGACGCGACCTGCGTGAAGACGCAACCGAGTTTGACTTCACGGGTGCGTGCGGGCTGACCCTCTGTCCGGCCCGCCCGGCCTTCCAGTTCCGCCCGCACCATGGGAATCTGCGTGCCGTCCATTTCGATGTACATCACCGGCACCGGGGGGCCGAGAACATCCGGCAGTTCCAGTTGGAGTGCGCCGGTCGAGCGTGCCCGCTCCCGGTGAACAATGTCTTCGCCGATTGCCTCGGCCTGGCGCTCGACGGCTTTGGTGGTTACGCTCAGACCGGCCAGCAGTTCCAGTTCTTCCCTGCCATGCTGAAAGCTGGATTCGCTGCCCACCGTCGTCATCATGCGGCGCACACCGGGCGAGTATTCCGTGCTTTCCACACCCAGCTCGGCGTCGCGCGGGCAACTCCCCTCATGGCATTCCGGGCACAGATAATAAGGCCTCTGGATGGTAACGGTGCCCAGAGCGGTAAGCAATTGCTTCGGCCGGATCTGATGGAACCGCGCGTGGCCACCGCATGGGCAGGCGATGACGCGATCGAATGCCGCCGGTGTGCTCAGGAGCCGGCGCAGAACGGCGGCCCCTAACTGGTGAACGGCGGCGCGGGTGGCCATCTCGATCGCCTCGAAATCGAAATGGCCGCTCCGCCGAAGATCGTTGAAAACGACTTCGAGCAGGGCTGTTATTTCCTGTTGTGTCTCGTGGTGGATGATCTCTGCAGTTTTTTTTCCTGGGGTGACAGCGAGTCTTCGACAGGTCGAGCCCGGCAGATGCTCTCGTTGACTTCCAGCAACTCGTGGCTCAATTCGCGGAAGCGATGAAAAGCCGCTATTTCGCGTTCCGCCTTGCGCAATGCGGCCGGGGTGGCGAACGACTCGCTGATTGTTTTGCCATTCACCTTTCGGGTCAGACGAAAGTTCGGCCCGTGGCCCGGCTCATTGGGTTTGTGGCAACGGCATTCGGCCTTGCCACAGCGGCCCGTTATGGATGTGATCGAACCGCTGCGAAAGTCGCCAAGTTCGAGAATCCGGGCCAGGATAGCGGATCGGCGTAATTCGAGATCGGGAAGAGTAAGAGCCATATTCCACCTTCCTACCTAACGTATCACTACGTTCGGAATCAGGCGGCAAAAAAAGAATCCCGATACATCCTTACTTTTTGGTCGCGCACCCGCAGCAGACCACCCGAAACGGATCCGAGTCAACATATGGTACTATACAGGTGTAGCTTGCGCGCACTGCTGCCATTTCGGCCCGGCACACTGTTCATCAGGCTCCACACACGAGGAGTGATCCCACATTAACATGGCCAATTTTACTCAGGGCGCTCAGGTCGAGCACCAGAAATTTGGTTTAGGCACCGTGCTCTCCCACAGCGGTGAGCGCATCGTCATCAAGTTCGACGACCACGGCGAGAAAAAGTTCGTCACCCCCCTGGTCATCGCCTCCCTCAAAAAGAGCGACCGCCAGCCTCCCGCCGAAAAACGCGCGTCACGGGCGCGTAAACCCAAGGTCGCCGCTACCCCGGCGACTGCCTGACAACCGTAAAAGGACCTGAAGCTTGAACGCCAGACAGAAACGTCTTTTCGAAGAATCTCTTAAGAAAAATCCCAACCTGAAAATGCCGACTGCCGCCGCGCAGGCGTCAGGCGGCGAACTCACCGAGGAAGATCTCGCGCTCCTGAAACAGGGCGTGGGTGACAAATCCGGACGCCCCCAGCACTCGGCTACCGCGAGCGCTTCGGGCGAAGGCGCGGACGATGGCGTCGCCGAACCCCAGACCGGCTCTGTCATGACCTACTTCGAAGAAAAAGGGTTTGGCTTTCTCCGCCCCGATGGCGGCGGCAAAGACATCTTCTTCCATATCTCCCGGCTCCATCAGGGACAGGCCACCGAACTGGTCCCCGGCGTCAAAATCTCCTACGAACTCGGTATGGACCGCAACGGCAAAATCGCCGCCAGCAGCGTTCGCATTCTGGCCGCCGCAGACACCCCGCCAGCACCCAAAGCCTGAGAATCTCTCGGGCTTTTCGGCCGTTCGGTCCGCGGACAATCGGAGTTTGGAGCGCACCACTGGGCCGTGCCAACCCGGCTTTTGACCCCCTTTTGTAAAGGGTGGGAATCAACCGAGCGCCATTAGGGGCCATCCACCGGCCGAAACCGGCAGTGACCAGCGCACCGGCGCTGCTTGGGCCAACTCCCTCATTCTTGAGTGTTGGATCAAAAATGATGGGCAGCACCTGCTTCGCAGAAACGCTCCAAGTCCAGATTGTACCCTGTTTCCGCCCCATCGCCAAACTGTTTCACCCCCGGAATTTTCCGCTTGGGCGGAACCGTCCCCACGCGATATACTGCTGGAACAACTTGTAAAAAACAAGTCCATCCCGGGAGATATCCATGCAACTCACAACGCTCATCGCCTTCCTTCAGGACGCCCCTCCACCCGCTTCCGGCGGCGCCCAGAACACCGTCCGCATCGTTGCCGCGGTTCTTGCGCTCATCCTGGTCGTTATTATCGTCATGCGCCGCAAAGGCGGCAAAAAGAAGGACGAAGAAGAATTCTGAGCTCCCCGCCGTTTGTGAGAATTCGGTTTGCGAGAATAAAGGGGTGACTTTCCGCAACGTCGCGCTTCCGTTCTTCGTTTCCGTCCTTTGCCTCGGCCAGGCCACGTGGCAAACCGTCACGGATCCCCCCGGCGTCGATTGGAAAGGCCTCACCGGTCCCAAAAAACAAGCCGCCCTCCGCATCATGCAGACCGAAGGCTGCACCTGCGGCTGCGGCATGAAACTCGCCGAGTGCCGCGTGAAAGATCCGGCCTGCGGGGTCAGCCGGAAACTGACCGGCGTCGTCGTCAAAGACGTCGCCGAAGGCAAAGACGCCGCCTTCATCCGCGCCGATCTCGAAAAGATCGCCGGTGAGCCCCCGCCCGTGCTCGACGACGCCGTCAAAATCTCCACCGCGGGCGACCCCGTCCTCGGCCCCGCCACCGCCCGCATGACGATCGTCGAATTCTCCGACTTCCAGTGCCCGTACTGCTCCAAAGCCATCGCGCAGGTCAAGGAAGTCATGCGCCAGTTGCCTAAAGACGTCAAAGTCGTCTTCAAACAGTTCCCCCTCGACTCCCACTCCGAAGCCGAGTTCGGCGCCGAAGCCTCCCTCGCCGCCCAGGCGCAGGGCAAATTCTGGGAAATGCACGATCGCCTCTACGCCGGCTTCCCCGATATCAGCCGCCGCCGCGTCATGACCTACGCGAAAGAACTCAATCTCGACATCGCGAAATTCACCGCCGACCTCGACAGCCACAAATTCCGAGCCCGCGTCCGTGCCGAGGAACAGGAGGGCGAGACCGCCGGAGTCGCCGGAACCCCGACCTTCTTCTTCAATGGCAGGAAGTACAACTCGAACTTTGAGGCCGCCCAGGTCGTCCCGCTCATCAAACAGGAACTCCGGGCCAACTAAATCGGAATGTGGGGCAGCCTGGCAAGCTGCGCGCCGGTTGGTAACCGGCGCCGGATTTCTACTTATGCCGGACCGAATTCTTTAACCGGTCCAGCTGTTTCCGCGCCGCCCGCGCCCACGAACTCGTCGCGTCCAGCTTCAGATACCCCTGCCAGTACCCGATCGCCTGCAGAATATCGCTGTTCCGCTCGCTGAGCAGCGCCAGATTGAAATACGCATCCGCATACCGCGGATTCAGCCGGATCGCGCTCAGATAATACTTCCGCGCCTCCTCGCTCCGCCCCTGTTCGTCGTGCAGATTTCCCAGATTGAAATGCGCCAGCGGATAGTTCGGATCCGCCTCCATCGCGCGGTTATAAAACCCCTCGGCCTCCGCCATCTTCCGCATCCGGAAATGAATCGTCCCCAGATTCACCAGCGCCCCCGCCGCGTTCGGATTCAGCTCGATCGCCTTCCGGTAAGCCGCGACGGCGTCGGCTACCGGCGCGCCCGTCTCCTCCAGCGTCAGGCCTTTCTGAAACCACACTTCCGATTCCTGTTCCTTTTCGGCAATCGCCGCGGGTGACGCCGCCGGCGGAGTCGTCGAAACCGGAAACGACCGCAGCTTTTCAATCTCTTTGGCGTCGAAATCGAACAACAACTGCCCGCTGATGGGCTCCATCTTATTGCCCGAAACATGCACCGCGATCCGCTTGCCCTCGGCCGTGATGCGCAACTGCGCCAGCGGATGCTCTACGTCCTTCAGCCGCTTCCGCAGCGACGCAATCGCCAGTTGGATCTGGCGCGCCGGAATATCGAACTCCCGCAGCTTGCGCAACGTCTTCAGCGCCAGCAAATCGGAAAACCCGAATACCTTGGAGGCCGTGACGAACCCCTGCTTCTCCCAGGAACGCAGCTGGCGCTCGGTCACGTCGAGCATGCGGCGGACGTCCTGTCGCGGGTAGCCGGCAGGTTCCTGCATCTGGAGCCGTGTACTCATCCGATACTTTTTAATTTTCCGCCAGTGTGGAGCGGGAGTCCACAAAACATCAGGTTAACAGGCGGTGAACCCGCCCCCCTCGCCTTTCGCAAGCCGGAACAACGGCCGCCGCTTGTGTGAGTCTTCACTTTGTGTCACCATTCCCAAAGCCAACGTTTCAAGGGAAAATTGTCCATGTCGCCTGCCCGTTCCGTCCGTTTCGCCGTTTTCACGGCCGTCCTCGCCTGCGCCACTCTCACCGCTCAGACTAACCGGGGAGGCATCACCGGCACTGTTTTCGATCCCGCCGGAGCCGTCGTTCCCGGCGCCGCCGTCACCGTCACCAACCTCGGCACCAACCAGAAAACCCACGAGAAAACCTCCTCCGCCGGCAGCTACGTCCTGCCCTCGCTCGAGCCCGTGGCTTACCGGATCGAGGTCGAAGCCGCCGGCTTCCGCAAGCGCACCGTCGACAACGTGAAAGTGGATACCGCCAGCATCGTCACCGTCGATATCAAACTCGACACCGGCACGCTCGCCTCCGAAATCACCGTGCAGGCCGAAGCCGCTACCGTCAACACCGAAAGCGGCACCCTCAGTTCCACCATCACCGCGCGCGAAATTCAGGACGCCCCGCTGGTTAACCGCAGCGTGCTCGACCTCGCCCTCACCCTGCCCAACGTCGGCGGCGACGCCGGCAGTGAGGACCCCGCTCTGGTCAGCACCACCCCGTGCCCCGGCTGCAATCTGAGCGTCGGCGGCGGCAGACCCCTCAGCACGCTCATCCTCGCCGATGGCGCCAACAACACCGGCGTCAGCCTCGGCCGCACCATCGCCAGCTTCACGCCCGAAACCGTTCAGGAGTTCACCGTCCAGACCTCGGCGTTTTCCGCCGAATACGGCTCCACCGGCGGCGGCGTCATCAACGTCACCACCAAATCCGGCACCAACAGTCTGAGCGGCACGCTCCTCTGGTACAACCGCAACCCCGCCTTCGCCGCCGCGCCCTTCACCCTCGCCGCCACCAATCGCCCCGTCGCCACCCTCAAATACAACCAGTTCTCCGGTTCCGCCGGCGGCCCCGTCTACATTCCCAAAATCTACAACGGCAAAGATAAGACCTTCTTCTTCGGCGCCGTTGAACCCCAGTACCGCCGCGATCACCTCGACCAGTACGGCCTGCTCCCCACCGACGGCATGCGCAACGGCGACTTCAGCGGCCTGGTCAACACGAACTCCGGCTGGCTGCCCCAGAGCGTGGTCGATCAGTTCAAAACCATCGCGCCGACGGCCGTCGTCTCCACCGGCGACAGCTCCATCTACAACAACTTCAACCTCGTCGGCGGCAACCAGTTCACGCCCGCCACCTCCTCCACGCCCTTCCCCGGCAACGTGATCCCGAAGTCCCTGCTCGACGCCACGGCGATTAAGACGCTCCCCTATATCGCCCAGGCCGGCCCCTACTACCTCAACAGCAACGGCCTGATCTCGAACATCTTCGCCCCCCGCCAACTGGTGCAGAACGAAATCCGCTACACCGCCCGCGTCGACCACATCATTAACGATTCCAACCGCCTCTACCTCCGCTACACCATCACGCCCGTCGTGAAAACGCAGGGCACTCCGGTCAGCCCCACGAATAACGGCGCTTCGTACAGTCAGGGCCAGCAAACGCTGCTTGCCGATACCCACACCTTCAGCCCCACGCTCATCAACGACGTTCGCCTCAACTACACGCGCGGCCGCTTCAGCAACACCACCGCACCGGAGTACGACGCCAAGTCCGGCCAGAACCTGAACACGCTGCTCGGCCTGCCGAACATCACTGCGGGCGGCGTCCCCGCCTTCAGTGGTCTCTTCCCCGGCTCCTCCCAGGGCGGCGGCGGCAGCACCGCCACCGGCTTCGGTCAGGGCGGCTCCACCAATCAGGAGGACCGCGAAGAACGCTACGGCATTTCCGACATCGTCTACAAGACTTACGGCAAAATGAGCCTGAAATTCGGCGGCGATTTCAGCCGTTCCCTCCAGAACGTCACGCCGCTCTACGCCGCTCTCGGCGGCCAGTACCCCTTCGCCGCCCAGCAGACGAACTCCACCAACACCACCGCCGGCACCGGCGGCTCCCCCTGGGCCAGCTTCCTGCTCGGCGTTCCCAACGGCAACATCACGCTGCGCGGCGTCGAAATCCCCTACTACTACCGCTGGGTCAGCGGCGACGCTTTTGTCCAGAATGACTGGAAAATCCGCCCGAATTTCACCCTGAATTTCGGACTTCGCTACAATCTCTCCCTGCCCCGCACCGAAAAGTACGACCACCAGGGCGTCTTCCGCCCCGATCTCGCCCAGTCCGTCGCGCTCCCCACCCCGCTCACTCTGCAGGATGGCTTGGTCCTGAAATCCACCCAGGTCGTCCCGTTCGCCTTCAGCGGCATCGGCGGCAACTCGAAGTACCTCACCCCCGCCCAGTACCGGGACTTCGAACCGCGCTTCGGCTTCGCCTGGAGCCCCGCCTTCCTGCAGAACCGCCACATCACCCTGCGCGGCGGCTACGGACTCTCCCACGCCCCCATCAGCGGCTTCTCCCAACTCCCCCAGCCGGATTTCAGCGCGACGTCCACCTACGCCTCCACCGTCCCGTCCTCCACCGCCAATCCCAGCTACGTGATGCGTCTCGGCGAGAACCCGCCCGTCATCCTGCCCGCCTCCCAAAACCAGGTGATCTACGGGCCCGGCGGACCGCCCTCGAACGGCATGGTCCTCCAGAACAGCCTCTACTATCAGGCGGGCGTCGGCGCCTTCGCCGTCTCGCCGAACTACCACACCCCGTACGTGAACAACTGGAACTTCACCGCCTCCTGGCAGGCGCAGCCCTCCACCACCGTGGAAATCGCCTACTCCGGCGCCATGGGAATCCACCTTTTCCAGCCGCAGGAAAACATCAATCCGAAGAGTTCCACCCTGCTCAGCGCGCAGAACGCCGCCAATGTCAGCACCACCGCCACCATCAATGACCCGCTCGGCCGCGTCAACCTGCAGACCGGCAAGGTGCTCACCGTCCAGAACGGCTCGCTCGGCAGCCCCTACCTCGGCTTCTCCAGCCTGTATCTCTGGTACGATTCTTCCGGCAACAGCATCCGCCACGCCGGTTACATCAGCGTGGTGCACCGCGCCGGACGCGGCCTTACCTTCACGTCCAACTACACCTACGCGAAGTCCATCGACACCTCATCCAGCGCCGGCGGCGATAAGAACGTCCTCACCCCGGTCGGCGGCCAGGTCGGCGGCCAGGTCGCCTTCGGCGGCACCCGCGGCAACGATCGCGCCGTCTCCACCTTCGACCAGCGCCACGTCGTCCACACGTCCGTGATCTATGATCTCCCCTTCGGCAAAGGCCGCCCCTACCTGCACACCTCCCGCCTGCTCGACTACGCTGTCGGCGGCTGGACCGCCACCGGCATCGAGCGACTCGCCGGCGGTTTCCCCTACATCGCCTATCTCTCCGACGCCAACCAGTTGGGCGACCTCACCCACAGCATCCGCCCCGACATCACGCCCGGCGTGCCCCTGCTGAATCCGCTCTACGATCGTTCCTGCCCCATCGGCGCCGGCTGCCAGCCCTATCTGAACCCGTCCGCCTTCCAGCGCCCGGCTTTGGGCTCGCTCGGCAACGCCCCCCGCACCCTCGACGGCGTCCGCGGCCCCATGCAGCAGAATTTCGATCTCTCCCTGCAGAAGAATTTCAGCCTCGGCGAAAGCGGCAAGCGCCGCCTGCAGTTCCGCATCGACCTGCTGAACGCCCTCAACCACCCCACCTTCGCCGTGTCCCCCAACAACGGCGGCGGCGCCGATTTCATGGGAGCCCCCAGCACCGCCACGCTGACCACCGCAGCCTACAACGCCTGGGCCACCGCCAACAGCCAGCCGCAATCCACCACCCCCGCCGGCACGGCGCTCTACAACCAGATCCTCGCGACCGTCAACGCCCAGAAGGTGAACGGCGTCCTGCCCGCCAACTTCTTCACCGTGCCCCTGCCCGCCAACTTCTACGGCAAACCGGCCACGTCCTACGACATCACAACCGTGCAGGGCTACAAGTTTTACCAGCTCCGCCAGGCCTACGCGACGAACTTCGGAACTCTCTACAACAACAGTTCGCCGCGCTTCATCCAGTTCGGCCTGAAGCTTTACTTTTGAGGCCTGACACCCGTTTGCCGATAGTCATCGAATAAACAGAACTCCATCGCCTCGACCCGGCACATCCCCGGGTCGTTGGTGATCATCGCGCCTGCCCCGCCCTGGATCGCCGTGGCGACCTGAATGGCATCGGGCGTCCGCAGCTTGTGCCGCGCCCGAAGCCGCGCCGCATTGTCGGCAATCGCGAGATCCGGAGCGATCCATTCCAGATGGGGATACTGCGATAACAATGCAAAATACCGGCCCACCAGCGCCATGTTGCCCTCCCGGTAAGGCGCAACCAGTAACTCTGTCATCGTCATCGTCGAAGTTACGGCCGTATGCGGCGCCCGTTCAAGCCACTCGAATACTTCATCCGCCATTTCCACATAAGCCGGGTTCCCTTCCAGACTGTAGATGAATATGCAGCTGTCGAACGGGCTAATCCCAGCTATCCCGTTCGTCACTGACATAGTTTGCGGGGTAAGGCCGACCAGCCAGACCCCGCAAAGCCTTCGCCCAGGACTTCGGCTTCTGCAGCACAACCACGGAGTTCTCCCGCACCACGAACATCACCGTGTCGCCCGCCGTCACGCCCAGCGCCTCCCGCACCTCGCGCGGCAACACAATCTGATTCCTCGACGACAGCCTCGCCTCAGCCATCTCCGCATTCTACGAAAATGCGCGCCCGCGCCCAATCCCCCAAGCAGCCAACCACGGGGGATATATTGAAATTGACCCATGAGCCAGAACACCTTTGGCACGCTTTCCACTCTCACGGTGGGCGGCTGCGACTACAAATACTTCCGCCTTGCCGACATCCCCAATATCGAAAAGATGCCGGTCTCCCACCGCATTCTTCTCGAAAACCTGCTCCGCCAGGAAGACGGCCGCAAGGTGAAAGCCTCCGACATCCAGGCCGTCATGTCCGGAGCCGCCGGCAATAACGAAATCTCGTTCATGCCCGCCCGCGTCCTCCTCCAGGACTTCACCGGCGTCCCCTGCGTCGTCGACCTCGCCGCCATGCGCGACGCCCTCGCCGCCATGGGCGCCGACCCCTCCAAAGCCAACCCCCTCATGCCCGCCGACCTCGTCATCGACCACTCCGTCCAGGTCGACGAGTACGGCACCAAATCCGCCTTCGACGTCAACGCCGCCCTCGAATTCAGCCGCAACCGCGAGCGCTACATGCTGCTCCGCTGGGCCCAGACCGCCTTCGCCAACTTCCGCGCCGTCCCGCCCGATACCGGCATCGTCCACCAGGTCAACCTCGAATACCTCGCCGACGTCGTCTTCCGTATGC
>Ga0073936_10004707_pt1 | contig 18769 bp, 13 predicted proteins | sample AliMusrvi5mmetaG_FD_87041 | JGI IMG/M metagenome (GOLD analysis project Ga0073936, IMG submission 87041) | Freshwater lake bacterial and archeal communities from Alinen Mustajarvi, Finland, to study Microbial Dark Matter (Phase II) - Alinen... | ecosystem: Environmental > Aquatic > Freshwater >... | reverse complement strand
GTAGGGTTCACCGCCTTTGCGAAAGCCGCCCAGCCAGTTCTCCTTTTTCGTGAATTCTTCCAACCAGGTATAAGGCGATGCAATGACCAGAACGCCCCCAGGATTCAGCCGCTCGTGAACGGTCTCCAGAAACCTCTTGGGGTCGTGGAGCCGATCGATCAGATTGGCGGCTAGGATCAGATCGTAACCGGTAAACCGTGGCTTGAGGTTCGTCGCATCGCCCTGGAAGAACTCCACGCGGTCTGCCAGGCCATCCAACCCCACTTCGGACAATCGCGCTTCGTGGTAAGAAACGACATCGCCTTCCTCAACGAGCTCATAGCACATTTTGCCCTTTTCCTTGAGTTGCTGCGCGACACGGAGAAAGCGGGCGGAAAAATCGATACCCGTTACCTGCTCGAATTCCTTGGCCAGTTCAAAGGTTGCCCTTCCCACAGCACAACCCAAGTCCAGGGCCTTGCACCGCGGACGCCCTTGCGTGGCTTGGAAACAAATTGTCGCGCATTGCGCGGAAAAGTTTGATACCTTGAAATAGGTCTTGCCGTAGTGGGCTTCACAGTATTGCAAAATGGCGGAATCCGTCTCGTACATCGCTTCCGGCAACGCGAGCGGTTGCTCCGACCGCACATAGCGCAACCCCGCATGTTGGAAAAAATGTCGCCGAAAGGCGTAGCGGCAGTCGCGGGTTGCCTCGTTGCCGGTCGAGATCCACGATCCGCCTTTGATCAGGTTGTGTTGCGTATCAAAAGTCGGAGTCGAAAAATCGTCGTAGCAGGGGTGGACCTGAAAGCCGTCAAAACCCGTAATCGGTGTTTCCGTCCACTGCCAAACATTGCCGATGATGTCGAAGAACTCCCCGAATGGAAAGCGATTCACCGGGCAAGACGAGGCCCAATGCTCCAGATTGATATTCCCCGGGGCCGTCTGCCAAGAGGGCTGGTCCGGGATGTCGTGCAGATCCCGCAGTCGATGCCACTGGGCCTCGGTGGGCAACCGCATGGGTTCTCCGGTCTTGCCTCTGAGCCAGTTGCAGAATGCCTTGGCCTCGAGGTAATTCACCTCGACCGGCCAGTTCCACGGCATGTCGATGATTTGGGCCATGGTCCGGAAACGGTAGCCGTCCGGCGACTCGACCCAGAATAAGGGGTGCCTGGCCTTGGAATAGCCGACCCATTTCCAACCCTCGTGCGTCCAGTAATCTTCTTGTTCGTAAACCCGGTCTTCGACGAAGCCGAGATATTCCTGATTGGAAACCAGATAGCGGCTGGCCGAAAAATCCCAGACTTCATTTTCCTGACGACCGAATTCGTTGTCCCATCCATAGAGCGGATGGTCCTTGGATTTCCCCAGCACGACGCGCCCTCCGGCAACCGGAATCAGTTGATTCCGCGGCGCCTCGCCCGATTCGGGGCAAATGCTCCACAGCGGCAGTTGCCTGACCATCTCAATCGGAAGCCGGCGAATGATAACCGAGGAGGTTTCCAGGTGGATCCTTTCGTGTTCAATGCCCATCAGAATCACCCAGGCCGGACTGTCCCAATCGACAGGCATTGTCAGGGGCATGGTCCTAATGGTCTCGTCCACCACGCCGCGGACCTTATCGCGATACGCTTTGACCTCGGCGAGGGTCGGCCAGTCGTAATGCGCAGCACCGAGATCATCCCACGACATCTCATCGACACCGACGGCAAACATCGATTCAAAGCGAGGATTGATCCTTTGCTTCGTCATCTTGGCAACATTGAGTTTGTTGATATAGAAAGTTGCGGTATGCCCGAAATAGAAGATCAGGGGGTGCCGCAGCGGTTCCGGCCGCAAGTAGAAGGCATCTTCCGCGGCCAGCGTCTCGTATAGCTGCTCGTCGAGGCTGTAGGTGGCGTGGAAATACTGCCTTATTTCCTCTCGCTTCTCGTCAGCGTTACCTTGATTGAGGATCGTGGTTTTTGTGTTTCGCAGATTCATAAGCCCCTCGACAATGCGCGTTAAACAAGGATCCTATAATAAAACAAGGGCATGGCCCGGGTCAACCCGATGCCATGCCCTGCTTGAAAGTCGTTAATAAAACCTTAGAAGCTGCTCAGATCGGGCAGCCGAGGAGTCAACCCCGTCACCTTCGGCGGCGGAGGCAGGCCCTTGCTGGGGCTGGGAGCCGGGGCGGCCGGCTTCGGCTCGACATTGCTCGGCGCGGAAGCGGGAGCACCGCCTTCGCCGCAACTGCCGCAACCGTAAACCACGACGCACTTGTAAGAAGGCACTTTGCAGACGATCTCTTTCTTCGTCAAGACCTTCTTGGTGTGGACGCGGCCGCACTTGGGCGGAGTCTGCTTCTTGCACAACTCGATGGCACAGGGATCCGTCTTGCAGCAGCCGCCGTCGCAGCCCTTGCCGCCACATGTGGCGCAGGTAGGCTCGACAGCACAGCCCTCGGGACCGCAAGCGCCACAGCCGTTGGGATCACCACAGCAATTGCCACCCGGGCAGCCGGGCAGGCTGGGGCAGTAGTCTTCGCACTTCACCACCCAAACCGTCTTCTTGACTTCCTTGACATAGGGCACAACCTTGCAGTACTTATCGCAACCGCAGTTCCGGCCACAATGGGCGCAGCAGTTGGGCGAACCGCAGGTTTCCACGGGACCGCAGGTGGCGGGATCACAACCGCACTCCCCAGCCCAGGCGGGAGCAGCCATCAACAGGCCGGCCGCCAATGCGAGCATCGAAGTTTTCATTTTTTCATCTCCTTGATGGCGTCTCCGTAAGGAGTCCGCCGTTTGATTATTGTCTTAGGCACACTGTTGGTAAGTTCGTTCCGAGCATTTCCGCGGGGCCGCCGCATTGGGCGGCCCCACACGATCGTCTTCTCTTCCGCCTGGGGCGAAAGAGACATCTCCCGAGTGTTAGAAATCGAGCGCGGCCCGCATTTCAAACGTATCGAGATAGCCCTTGGCGGTCTGACCAGGAACGCTGATCGAAGATGGCGTGTTGGCCCCCGGCGTGTCGGTCGAGTGGACGTAGTTCCACATCAACCGCAGGTTCGGGTTGAGATACCAGTTCAGGCCGACCGTGTGGTCGATGGCCAAGCCGCCGTTGACCAACGGGATTCCCTGAGCGCTCACGGCTTGACCGTCCGTCAGGTCGAGCCACGAGTAACGATAGCCGACTTCCCAAGCACCGATGCCGGTCTGGACGCAACCGTCCTCGTCGCGAACGCGGAAGAAGTTCTCATAGGGCTTGACGCGGTCGAAGCAGCCAGCCTTCTTGTTATAAGGACGGTTTTCACCCGTGAGGAAGTAACTCACATAGCCATATCCGCCGCTGAGATACGCATTGTTCGCGGCGTTGGTCAGATTGAGCCAAGCACCGTAGTACTCGGTCTGGAACGATAATGGACCATAGACATAGGCCAGTTCCGTGCCGAACAGACTGTAATCATCAACCGTGTTGAGCGTCAGGCCGACGACCTTGGGCGCCAGGTGGGCCTCGGGGCGGGCACCAATCGAGAACTGGTTGAGCGTACCGCTGGATAGAACCTCAGTGCCCATCGCGCGATAGCTGCCCGCCATGCCAAGGTGGAGCAGGCCGCGGCCTTCGGTGGCCTCATCGTACCACGGCAGGTAGGTGACGCGACCTGTGACCGACGTATTGCCGGAGTTGCCCCAGTTGATATAGTCGGGCGGAGCCACGCAGTTCGTGCGGAAGACGCCTGCAGCCCAAGTAGCGCGCTCGCCTTCGGTCCAGTTGAAGGCCATCACGCCGTTCTGGCGGGCCGGAACCAAGGCGCCTTCATCCGCGATCGAACGTTCCATGAAGGTGCTGAAGCGGTCGCTGGTCTGCTGTTCCAATCCGAACGGCTCCTTCATGTGCCCCATGCGGACGTTGCCCAGCAAGGGCAGTTCCTTGATCGTGATGTAACAGTCCTTCATGTCGACCTGCTCGATTGGTTTAGCATAGCCCGGAAGCTGGGTAGCACCGGTAGCACCGTAGGTGAGGCCGCCGGAAGCCAGAGTGGCGAAGTCCATTTCGAGCTTATAATCGATGACATTCCAGCCTTCGCCTGCCACCGACAGACGAGCGCGGCGAAACTCTAAAGCGTTCTGAGCAGTGTTGTAGTCGGCGACGCTGCCGCCCTGCTGGCTAAACATGGCCATGTCCATCTGGATCATGCCGCCAACCTGCGGCGACATGGGGAGCTTGGCCTTGGCCGCGGCATCCTTGTCCTTCATTTCCTTGAGTTGCTTCTTCAGGTCGGCCACGTCAGCAGCCAACTTGCTGTTGTCGTCGGCAGCTTCCATTGCAGAAACCTGCTGAACTGCAGAAGCTTGGGCCGCTGCATAACCGGGCGCAGCGGGCGCACCATACTGTTGGCCGCTTGCAGCACTCGTGCCGCAGGCAACCGCCAAGGCTAGCGTCCAGGCTAGCCTTCGATTCATACATCCGTGCATGTGATACCCCTTTCAACTAATTTTTTGGGCAGTGAACCGCGCATTGGTCATTCTGCGCTCGCTCACCACAATCCGCATATCGCTTATCCTAGGAATAAGCTTCGGAGCAATCTTGCGTGAGACTCGATTAGAGCGGAAATAATACCACCCTTGCAGAGCGAATATATCCGGCCGGAGCCTGACTTTTTATTATAATCGTTACAAATTAACATCCCAGCGATCCACCCCCCCAACGCATGGCCTCAGCCGAGAATAAAATCGTGAAATGAGAGGTTACACAGGGAAACCAACGAATGGCAACCTTTCACCCTGGTTTAGACCGGCTCACAGAACGCACGACCGCGATTGAGTTTCCGTGCTCCACCCACCCAGGTGAATAATCTGGGCTAAACCTGGCACGCTACTTGCTCCTCATTAAAAACAGCTGAAACGAAAGTGAAAAGCCAAGATTATGACCACCTGCGAGGCACTGAATGCACAATAACCAAGCACGTCTAAAGAAAGTAACCTAGCGTACTTTCAAAGGACACGGTCAAGCCGGCCGTCGCGACAGTAATAATTCAGCTCAGCTTTCATACGCATTCTCTTCCTCGTGTTGGTTAACCCAGGGCCGACATCAGCGTTAAGCGAGCTTGGATTTGCCGCGCCGGCCGGCTCCTTTTCTTGGGATCTTCTGTCCCCTGCTGGCAATCGTCTCCGTTTCCCATTAGATTAGAGGGATAGTTGTAAGTTAGATTTTCGTCAGACCGCGAGCCGATTGCCGCGGGTTAGGTTTGAAAAATGTCCGCTGACTGGTTCTGCAAAATTGGTGAGAAGAAAGTTGGCCCGTTGAACGGTCAGCAACTCAAGACGATTGTTGCCAAAGGACAACTGAAGCCGGAGCACCTGGTACGGCGCGGCAGCGAAGGCCCGTGGGTTCCGGCTGGACGAATCAAAGGGCTTTTTGTAGAAGGCCCAACCGGCACGGCGCAACCCCAGGGCAAGACCCGGCCACCGGCGACTGCCAAGCCGCTGCCCAAAGCAGCACGGAAGCCGGGTGTGCCGCCCGCTGCCAAGGCCGCTTCTCTACCCACCGCCGCCGAGGCCCCCGCGCCGCCGGCAGCCGACATTCCCCCGGAAGCTTCGGGAGGACATCACAAGCACCACGTGCAGATGAACCTCGACAGTCTCCATATCGAGTCAACGCCGGTTGCGGTCTCGCGCCGCAAGGTCCGAGCGGGACTCCAAGGGATGAAGAAAGATGAACGGAAAAAGCTGACCATAATCCTCATGTGTCTGATCGGCGGAGGCATGACCATTGGACTGATCGTGTTTACTTGGGCATTCGCTTCCGGTAAGTTCAGTCCGAAGCACGAGGAGGCCAAAGATCCGCTGGGGATGAGTAAAACGGCCGATAGCAGCAAGAAGACCGAGGAAAAACCCGCGGACAAGAAGCCGGCTGAAAAGAAGGAGACGGAGATCTCGGCTAAGGTATCGTTCGAGACGCTGGTGGGGAATGTCGCAGTCATGGTCCTCAAGCCGACGCGCGGTGCGCCCCCGAAAGGTGCGAAGACTGGCGAGAGCGACGTGCTCACCGTGCCGGTGAGGTTGAACCTCAAGTCGGGCAAAGCAACGCAAGTCGAGCTTACAAGTTGGGCGGACGAGAGCCTCAAGAGCAAGGTTTCGCTTAAGGACGATCAGAAGAGCTATGAACTGCTGGAGCAGGTTGCCGACAAGGAGAGCGATGGCAAAACGATCACGGAAAAGTGGACCAAGGTGTATCTCGTCTTTCAAGCCCCAACCAGCAAGAATCTGAAGTCCCTGCAACTTAGGCTGCCCGCATCCGCCTTCCATGTTGATGGAACCGTGATCTGCTGTGAGATCAAGCCGAACGTCATACAGTCCGACTCAGCGAAAACTGCCCCAGCGGACAAGGCCGATAAACCGGCCAAGGCCGAAGAAAGCGACGCCGAGGAGAATACGCCCAAGAGCGACAAGAAAAAGCCAGGCAAGGCCAAAGCGGCCAAGACGGACGAGGGCGAAACCACCGACAGCGCGCCCATGAATGACAAGAAAAAACCAGATAAGGCCAAGGCGGTAGAGGCCGATGATGGCGATAATGTCATGCCGCCGAAGGAGCCGTAAAAGAATCAAACACCCGCCAGAATTTCAAATCTGTTGTACGTCAGGCTTTCCAGCCTGACCTTCGTTGTCAGGCTGGAAAGCCTGACGTACTTGATATTGTGGCGTGGTTGAAAAAATAACTTAAACCGATTCGAGATTGGGTGGCATCCTTGCCCATGATTTTTTTTGAATGCCCTTACTGTGCCGCCACACTGGAGATCGGCGAAGGCCGAGCCGGGGGGTCGATGACCTGCGCTTTCTGCAAAGGCCAGGTTGAGGTGCCCAAGCCAAGCAAGCCTCGGCGGTACGGGGAATACGACCTGGAAGAGGACGACGGGAGGCCGCGTGGATCGTCGGCCACGCTGGGGAAACTTACGGCGGCCGATATCGAGGAGTTGGAGGAAGTCGAAGAGCCGCGGAAAAAGAAACGTCGCCGTCCCAAGATGGAGTGGCAGCTTTTCGTCGGTGGTTTTGGCTTTCCCTGGTCACCCGGCGCCGTGATGCAGTGGCTGCTGATCGCAATCTGGGCCACGGCCGCCGGATGGCTGGCCCAATCGGCCATCGCCCTAGGGATCCATCAAGCACTGGGCGGGGCCAACCTTAACCAAAGCATCTTGGCGCTGCTGGCAGGCATGGGCGCCCTGATGGCGGGAGTGGCTCTGGCGGGCATCGCCGCCATCCACGGCATGACGATTCTCCTGGAAACTACCGCCGGCAACGACCGCATGGAAAACTGGCCGAACGTGGGTCTTTTCCTCGATTGGATCGGCGATCTCTGGTTCATCTTCAATACGGCTACCTTGAGCGTGGTATTGGGGCTGGGTCTCGACTGGCTGCTGCCCGGTCTGCTCGCAACGCGCGAGTGGACTGTCGCTATCATGGTTTTTTTTGTATTCCCGATCCTCTTGTTATGCAGCCTGGAGAGCGGCTCGCCGTTTTTGCCGGTTTCGGCCATTGTTTTTGCCAGCCTCGGGCGACACGGGATTGCCTGGCTGGCATTCTACCTACAGGCCGGCAGTCTGCTGGCCTTGGCAGCCGCGATGGTTTATTACTTCGCACCATGGCTTGAACCGCGGCTGGCCATCCCCCTAGCCGCCCTGCTCTTCTCGGCCGTCGTCATGATCTACTTCCGCTTGCTCGGCCGACTGGCCTTCTACTGCTCGGTCGAACCCGAGGAGGAAGAGGAATGAGGACAAGCCTTTCTACATAGTGGCCCTAAATACCCTGAAATGACCGTACCGATCCGCCTAAATGCCCTAGGCTATCGGGTTGAATTGCGGATAAACCGCAGAAACGGCACCACCCGCAAATCTGACACAAACGGGTTTAAGCGGTAAGTTGGTTCTACCGATATAGACGGTACACAGGACACACTTGGCGAAGCGGCCTTGGCCGCCACTTCCGGTTGCGCTGGGGCGCGGAGCCGAAACGGGGTGTGGAAAGCGACACCTCCTCTGCTTGGGAGCGTCCAAGTCTGCGTCGAAATGCGAGAGGCCGACTTCGTTCCATGCCTCGATAGACGTGAATATGCGGATTATTGTTGAATCAAGGGGGGAGCATGATGAGTCATCTACTGTTCGCACGCCAAGCCGCAATCTCGATGTGCGTTATTGGCATAATCCTACCGGCCGTCGCCTGTAGTCAGACTGAACTCAAAGTAAATGTTTCTCGCGAAATGAGCCAGGCTGCAATCAGGCTACCTACTCCGCGCGAAACAACGAGTCGGAATGCCGACTCCGATCGGGCAGCAGTCCAGGACAGGACTCCTTCGGTAAGCGATAGAATCGCGCTGTTTCAGCCACCCCCCGGGATTGTAGCCGGCAGCAGCGGCCCGGCGGCCGCCCCGAAGTCCTTGCCAACTCCCGCCGCGCTGAAGATGAAGGTGGACGTCGAGCCGGAAGTGATCCCCGTATTGCTAACGTCACCTCCGATCCTGGAAAAGGCTGACAGTCAATTATTGACACCATTGACCCCACCGGTCACCGCAGATCCCACGAAGGCAGACAATCAATTGTTGATGCCATTGACCCCACCGGTCACTGCAGGTTCCACGAAGGCAGACAATCAATTGTTGGTGCCTTTGGCCTCTCCAGACAAGGTAGTTCCGGCAAGTCCCGCGGATGCCAGTCGTTTGATCGGTCCGTTTGAGATTCTGGATCAAGTCCAGGATCTCAGCGTGATCATGCGTCGCAGCACGCTGATGCGCTCGAAAGTTGACATTTCGCGCTCGGCGGTGGTCGACCCTTCAATCTGCGACGTGATTCAATTCTCGCCCCGCGAGGTTTCGATCATCGGCAAGTCGCAGGGCGCAACGAATGTGACATTCTGGTTCCATGATCCGGCGCTTTTGCCGCGGACCTTCCTGGTGAAGGTAACTCCCGATCCAGAAGTCAAGAAGCTCAAGGAGCAAAGATTCGGGATGTTCGAGCAGATCATCGCTCAGCTGTTTCCCAACAGCAAGGTGAAATTGATTCCAGTGGGAGACAAGCTGATGGTGACCGGCCAGGCCCGGGACGCCGCCGAGGCGGCCCAGATCATGGCTCTGATTCGTGGCGAGGCCACCGACCAGCAAGGCCGTTGGTCGTATGGCCACCTGGTCCAGGGCACGACCATGGGTCCGCTGACCGCGGATGAGGTCGGCCATGTATTTCCCGCCAGCCAGGTGATCAATCTGCTGAAGATACCTGGGGTGCAACAGGTCGTTCTGCGCGTCAAGATCGCCGAACTGAACCGCACCGCGGGGCGGAGTTTCGGCGTGGATCTCGACATGAATTTTCCCGTCAATAGCGGCAGCATGCTGCTCCAATCGCTGCTGAATGCAGGCTCGGGTAAATCGATTGTTGGCACATTCGATCACGACAAACTGAATTTCGGCATCCATTATCTGGAGGAGCACGGCGTGATGCGAATGCTCAGCGAGCCAACCTTGGTGACGCTCAGCGGTCGGCCAGCCTCATTCGTGGCGGGCGGCGAGTTTGCCGTGCCCACCGTGGTGGGCGTGCAAGGGGCCTCGGCGGTCACCACCGACTTCCGTGCCTTCGGCGCCATCATCACCTTCCTGCCCGTCGTCCTGGATAAGGACCACATCCGCCTGGATGTCTCGCCGGAATTCAGCAAGGTCAACAAGAGTTTGTCCTCCGGCGGCGTTCCCGGACTGGATACCCGCAGCGTCACCACCACGGTGGAAATGCGGAAGGGGCAGACACTGGCCATTGCGGGCCTGCTGGACGACTCGATGAAGAATGACACCGCCGGTGACGTGCCCTTCTTGGCACAGATCTTCGGCCAACGCAACACCAGTCGGGCGGAAACGGAATTGATTATCCTGGTCACGCCGGAACTGGTTCACCCGATGGATCCTGAGGAGGTGCCACCCTTGCCGGGATTCGATGTCACCGAGCCTAACAACACCGACTTCTATCTCCAAGGCCATATCGAAGGACGACCCACCGAGAGTTATCGCAGCACCGTTTGGCCGAGACTGCGATACCGCTACAACGCGGGTGGGTCGGCAATGATCTCCGGCCCTTACGGACACGGCGACTGACCGCCAAGGAGCAAAAACCATGAAAACAAAAAACTGCCTTTATTATTGTCTACTGTCGAGCGTTTGCTGCTTGTCCCTCTTGGGATGCGAGTCTCCACGGCCTTGCTTGCACCATGTAAGCGAAGCCAAGGTGGGGCCTGCATCCGATCGGCCCTTTCCCTTGGGCCAGGTGACGGATGCCCACTGGGATACCCAGAAAACGAATGCCGCGGCGTCGGAATTTGTTTTCTACGACCATGAGTTCGTAGGTGATTCTGCCAAGCTCACGCCGCTGGGCGAGAAGCACTTGCTTCAGGTCGCACTGCGGATACCCCACGTCCCCTTCCCCGTTGTCGTGGAGGAGAGCGTCGACAACAAGAATCCAAAACTTGACGGCGAACGCCGGATGGCGATTGTCACGAAACTGACTCGCCTGGGCGTATGCCAGATCGACCGGCGGGTGGTCATCTCGTCGGCAATTGCCGAGGGAATCTCGGCGGTTGAAGGAGAGGCGGCTTACTACGGGACGCTTACCGGCGGTGAAGGCTCGATCGCCGGCCGCGGCGCTGGCGGCTTTAACGGCGTGCGGCGGTAAAAGCGACCCATGTTGTCCAGAAGTCCAAGGGGGAATCCGATGACGTATCCACACGGCTTTCAAGCTACCCACCGTCTCACTTCCGCCCTGACGAACAGAACGGGACGGAGGGAGCGCAAACGGCGCCTCTCGCCGACCAGTTGCTTCCTCGCCGTGGGGATCTGCCTGATGTTGGTCGGCTGTAGCAGCGGGCCGGAGATGTTCCCAACATGGATGTCGGGCGGGGCCAAGAAAGTGCCGCACTCGGAACCCAGCGGCGATTTCATGCAATCTTCCGCAGCGGAGAAGAGTCAAGCTCAGAACCCTTCTCCAGACACCAGCAAGGTCCACAAAAAGACCGAACAGGAGACAAGCCAGGCCGTGCTGGAATATAGCCGCGGTCTTACCACCGCCAAGAATGCCGAGAAGGAACGCGACCTCGACCAGGCCCGCACGATCTACGAACGCCTGATCCGAACGCTGCCCGACCGTTACGAGGCGTACCATCGTTTGGGCGTGGTTGCGGACCGCCAGCGGCGATACGACGAGGCCCAGTCGCTGTATACTCAAGCGATCCACCTGAACCACAACAACCCAGAACTGTTTAACGATCTGGGCTATTGTTACTACCTACAGGGAAACCTGGACAAGGCGGAAAGCGCCCTATTGAAAGCCGTTTCCATGCGTCCAGCCGAGCCGCGCTATCGGAACAACCTGGGGCTGGTGTATGGTCAGCAGCGGCGTTACGAAATGGCCCTGGCGCAGTACCGGCGTGCAGGTGGAGAGGGCGATGCCTACTACAATCTCGCATTCGTGAAGGCATCTCAAAACGATTTTGAAGGGGCAAAGGAATGCTTCCGCCGCGCGCTGGCCGCGAATCCAACCCATGAACGTGCCCGCCAGGCGCTGACTTCCTTCGTGAACGCCGAAAGCCAGCCGGAAGACCTCGCGAGGATGAGCGTGCTGGCCGATCAGGAAACAAACTGGGTATCCTATGTCGAGAAGGACGCAAACTCGCCCGAAGCGGGAAAAGCGACGGCGGAAACTCCGGCCAGTTCCGCCCGCGGCGGCGCGCTCCAACGTTCCGCTACCCAAGGGCTGATCGACAGGGCACAAACCCGTGCGACGATGAGTAACCAGACCACGTCTCGTTGACGAGGATGCAATTTGCACAAGGAGCGATCATAATGCAAAAGATATCTGTTTTCGTGGTGTTTTTTGGCGCCGTGCTAACCGTCGCCTCGACTCTGGCGGCAGAACCCGGAGTGGTATCTTCACCTGCCGGCATTCCCCAATACCTCACCGAGCCATCGGCCGAGGGAGAATTTTCGAACATGGGACCGTGCTACGGCAGGCCGTGCTGGAAGCACGGCGCGGCCGGCTATTGCAACTGCAACTGCCGTGGTAGCTACAAATATCCCGTACCGCCGCGAGACATGTACTTCTGGCCTGGCATTTACAGTCAGAAGACGATGACGTCCTACGTCAGCCCCTACCGCTATCCAGGGCTGCTCCCGCCCGACGTCTTGTCGGACGCAAGCAATCCGCTCAGCGAGTTGCCGCGGACACATTCCACGCAAGTCGCCGCTACCCCCGCCCCCACCAAGGTGGAGACGCAGGCCAAGCCAGTTCCCAGGGCGAAGACCGCTTTAAGGAAATCTTCGGACCAGCAGAGCAGGTAGGACATCTAATCCAGTTTCTCCAGGAGAACTGCAAGATTATTGTAGGGTGGGACCAGGGAGCGCAGCGAGCGCAGGCCCACCTTAATTGTCCGAAAACCCACAACTTTGCAGTTCTCCTCCAGTTTCTCCTGCTTGACAGCTCGAATCGCATGGCTAGAATTAAAGTGTGGCCACAGCCTTTGAGGATGTCCCACGGGAGAGAGTGTCATGGTGCGTCGAGCCGTTTTGGTGATGTTGGGATTGGTTTTGGTGATGGCAAGTTACGCGCTGGGAGTTCGCCACGCCGGCGTCCCTGATGCCACCCCCCCAGTAGCTGGCATTCCTGTAGCTGAAATTCCTGTAGCTGGCATCCCTGAAGGAATGGCGGGGGCTAACCAGCCGCCCGCCGACGATTTGCCCGGTGATCCCAAAACCCCGCTGATCCGATCGCTAATCCGAACTCTCAAGACGTTCGGCGCCGTCATTCCGCAGGCTGCCGCCGAAGTAGAAAATTCGTTGCACGAGGGCGACGAAAAATTGCGGGATGTGCTCGGTGAAAACTCCAAGCGGCTGATTATGGAGGCCAATCGAAAACCGCTCGTCCCACGGATTGGATTCGACTTCAGACCTGCCAGTGGATTTGGTAACCCGTCGATCCTGAACTCGGAATCGACCTCATCGTCGCTCCCGGTGAAGGTCCAGACTTTCCCGCCGTCGCAGCCAAAGTAAGGGCGATCTAAACTACTTGCTTGGTTCTTTGGTGCTCTGCTCGAAATTCTCTCGTGAGCGGCCAAGCTTTTCCATCTCGCCGGCAATGTACTGGGGCGAAAACCCCACTTCGGATCGCGCAGCGGACATGTCGCGGCGCATGGTTTCCACGGTGGTGCGTCCCGTGAGAAAATCGCGCAGTTGCACCACGGCTGGAGCCGTCAGCAGGATCAAAGCGGCCGGCGCGAAACAGAACATGATCGGGAAGATCAGTTTGACGGGTGTCTTGTTGGCCTGAATCGAGGCCGACTGACGCCGCGCAACGCGGAGGTGCTCCGCTTGCTGAGCCAGCGAGCCGACTAATTCCGTACCCAAATGACTGCCGCGCAGGAGCAGGCCGGCCAACTGGTCGGTCTCGGGCAGATCCACACGCTTGGCAAAATCTTGCAGCGCATGGTTCAGGCCACCCAACTCCGCATGTCGTTTCAGCAGCATGAGTTCCTGGGCGCATTCCGGATACGCGGTCAGTCGCCTTGCGACATGGTCCAGGCTTTCGCTCAATTCGAGTCCGCCGCTGACGCACATGCCCAACATGTCCAGGGCATCAGGGATTGCTTCGCGAATTCGCCGCATGCGGCGGCGGCGGCGAAGGTAGACGTAAACACGCGGCAAAATCGCCAACCCGATGGCCGTAAGTCCGCCCGCGACCATAATCGGAAATGTCCGGCTGGAATCAAAAAAGATCGCGCACACACCGGCTATCAAGAGCGGTGCCACCAGTAAAACAAAACGCCAGGCATAGATCGTTTCCGAGGTCTGGGGCGCGTACATCCCCGCCTGACGGAGCAATAACTCGAATTCGCGACGTTCTTTGTCCGATTCGGGAATTTGGGCGGCCAGGGCCTGCGTCCAAGTTCCGAACATGGGACGGGCATTTGCTGATCCCACCGCCGAATCGGGGTGGATATCCTCGATCCGAACATCCTCGCGTGTCGGCGTCCGCAGAACCAGGCGCGCGAAGAGATAAAACACCAGCCCGGCAAGGGCAAATATGGCAACGAAGCCTCCCCACCCGGCCGTCAATGCTGGCCACCAGTTCGCGCTGCTGAATTGGGTGATTTCTGCCATTGCTGTCGTCCTCTTTTGCTCGAAGATCGCGGTCGTGGAAAAGAAAGGGTAATCAGTACTTCACATCGGTTATACGCCATATCCAGAAGGTTCCAGCCAGAAGCAGAACGCCGGCCGCAATGAGCATTCCCGGGCCTAGCTCATGCGTAAGGAAAAAGTCAAGGTACTGCGGCCGCGCCATGATGAGGACGACCACCCCCACCACCGCGGCGATCACCAGCCCAATCGCTGAATACCGGCCGGCAACGGTCTGCGCGCCGAGTTGGCCCAAGAACTCCAACCGGTCGCGGGCAGCGCCTGCCAACCGGGAGGTAAGCTTGGCAAGGTTTCCTCCCGTCTGGCGATGGACCAGAACCGCCGTGGCGAAGACCTGGAACTCCGGCAGGGGGATGCGGCGCGCCATCCGTTCCATCACGGCCACCGGCGAGTGCCCAAGCTTCAGCAGCGAGACCGAGTGAGCGAACTCATCCTTCAGCGGCGCGTGCATCCGCCTGGCGACCAGATCGGCTGCTTGTTCCAAGGTCTGACCCGCGTGCAGCCCGTCTGCCAAGAGGTCGAGTGTTGCCGGGAGGTTCTTCTGCATTTTCTTGAGTCGCTGCGCCTCTTGAAATCTCCACCATCCCAGCGGCAACATGGCCCCCACGATCAGACCGGCCACCCCGCCGAGAAAGTGCTCCGACAGCACCAAGCCCAAGGTACAGCCCACCACCGCAAATGCGATGCAGACCGCCAGGGCGGTAGCTATGGAAAACTGGCTGCCGGACCGCTCCAGCAGCAGGTAGAAGCGGCGATCCATCCAGTTGGTGGCATCTCGGGCCATGAATTCTGGGGCGGGTTCCGGTTTGGGAATGCCGTTACCCAAGCGGCGCTGAAACTCCGCCTCCTTGCGCCGAGAGTCGCGGAGCGAAAGGGCCACCGCCGACACCAGGGCGACACTGGCAACCGAAGCGCCCGTAATCACGAGAATTTCGGGAACATTCACAGGGATACCTCTTCGGAGGAGAACGAAATAGCTTCGCCACTGCTCAAGGAACGCGGATCGAAAAGCCGAGGAGAGACCGGGATTCCCAACTCTTCCAGCCGATCGAGAAGAACGGGGACGTTTCCCGTGGCTTCAAAGCGGCCTGTAGCCCGCCCCAGCGAGTCCAGCCCCATCTGGTGGAAGCAAAAGATGTCTTGGATCTGGTATTCGCCCTCTTCGATGCCCGTGATCTCGGAGATTCGCATCACCCGCCGCACGCCACCCTTGAGCCGGGCCAAATGCACCAGCAAGGTGATTGCCGAGCCAATATACCGACGGACGACCATCGCGGGTAGATCGAAGCCCGCCATGCTCACCATGACTTCCAGCCGGGAAAGGGCATCGCGGGTATCATTGGCGTGGATCGTTGTCAATGAGCCTTCGTGCCCCGTGTTCATGGCTTGGAGCATGTCGAGGGCCTCGCCGCCGCGGACCTCGCCCAGGAGGATCCGATCGGGCCGCATCCGCAAGGCATTTCGCACGAGGTCGCGAGGAACCACCTCGCCGTAGCCCTCGGAGGTCGGCAGCCGCGTTTCCAGGCGGACCACATGTTTCCTCCGCAGTTGAAGCTCGGCGGAATCCTCGATCGTCACCAGTCGCTCATCGGCCGGAATGTAACCTGACAAGTTGTTCAAGAGCGTGGTCTTTCCCGCCCCTGTACCGCCGCTGATCATAATGTTCACGCGACCTTCGATGGCAGCCTTGAGGAAGGTGGTCATCTCCGGGCAAATCGACCCATACGCCAAGAGCCGCTTCATGTCGACTGGAGATTGCCCGAAACGCCGGATCGAGAGTGAGGGGCCGTTGATCGCCAAGGGGGGGATGATGGCGTTAACGCGCGAACCATCGGGGAGCCGCGCGTCGACCATCGGCGACTGGGCGTCGATGCGCCGCCCCACCCAGCCCACCACCCGCTGGATGATCTGCATCAAGTGCTCTTCGTCGGCAAAAATGGTGTTGGTTTCCTGGAGCCGCCCGAGTCGCTCCACGTAGACCTCGTTCGGCCCGTTGACCATGATGTCCGTGACATCGGGATCCTGCATGTAAGGCTCGAGCGGTCCCAGCCCGAAAGACTCGGCCATCAATTCGTCGATCAACCGCTCCTGGTCCACGCTGGAAAGCATCTCGCGCCTCGAGCGGAAGAGCTTCTCCGCCAGATTCCAGATATGGCACCGCAGATGGGCCTCATCCAGCGTCCCCAGCCGCGAGAGGTCGAGCGAGTCGATCAGTTCGCGGTGCAGGCACGTCTTGAGCTTCTGAAAACCACTTTCAAAAGGGTCCGGAGCACGAGGCTCGTTGCCCTGAATGGATCGTTCCTGTCGCGATTCATTGGCCAGGGGCTGCAAGGAAAATTGGTAGGGAGTGTTCACGTTGTGGTTTCCTCCAACTGCGTTCTCACGCCTCGCGCAAAACCGACGAAACTGGAATTGATCCGCGCCAGCGAAGAAAGCTGCGACAGCGGGACGCCCTGATTGCGGGCACGAGTGACCAGCGCGGCGTTTTCGGGCAGAGTCCAGGAGACCTTCATGCCCAATGCCGCCTCGACCTTGGCTTGCTTGACCTGTACCCGCCCGCCATAGCCGTTGAGCACCAGTCTGAAACGATGGTGGTCCAGACCCATCTGGGTCAATGCCTCCATCGCCCAGTGGGCACGCCGCAATCCGGGCACATCGGCCCGCACCACCAAGCCCACTAGATTTGACTGCTGCATAGCCTCGACATGGTCCTCGCTCAGCACGTGGCCCAAGTCGACCACGACCAATGGATACATCCGCCGCAAGAGGATAAAGATTTGTCGAACCGCGGCGCGATTCATGTCGCACCGCGGGATAGTCCCGTCCCGCGGGCAGCCGGCCTGCGCCAGAACGTGAACTCCCGAAGAGTGCTCGACCATCGCCGCGGCCAGCATCTTCGTGTCCAGGCGTTCCCACTGGCTGCAGACGTCGGCCATGGTATACTTCGGCTCGACGTCCAGTAGCGAAGCGAGGTCGGTAGGCGGAGGATTCAAATCGACCAGTGCGACTTTTTCCGGCGACGATTTCGAGCCGCTGCCGGCCAAGGAGACCGCCAGGTTCACCGCCGCGGTGGAAACCCCCACGCCACTGATGGGCGAGAACAACGATATGATTTTTCCCCGTTGGCTTGCGCGCTCTCCACCGCTATCGAGCCTTTTCAAGGCATCGGTCAATTCCTCGCGAAGCTTGCTCACGTCGAGGAACTCCTGTGCGCCTGCCCGCATCGCTTCACGAACCAGGGGAATCTCCGGTTCACCGGTGGCCAGGATGGGCGCGTCGGTAATCTGGTGCGCCGTGCGAATCGCCTGCAATGCGTCTTCCACGGATCCGTTGCAGCGGACGATGACGATGTCGGGATGAACGGCCGCCAGGCGCCGCGCCAGGCATCCGTATTCAACCACGTCCTCGATCTCGCAATTCAGCCCCTGCCCCAGCAAGATCCGCCGAAATTCATCGCTCGAGTTTGCCTGTTTGTCTGCCAATACAACCCGCATATCGATCACCTCAACAAAAGCTTGAAAATACCATGTACATCATTTTTTTCTTTCCACCCGCTTCCCACAGTCATCCTAGCGCGATAATCTCAACTTGTGGAGATATAAGTTCCGCTCGGGTCCGGCGAGATCATTCGGGTCAGGCGATTCCGTCCAGAGCGTGTGATGAATGAGAAAGCATGGCTCGACGCGCACCACTAGTCGATGATCGACCACGCCCGCCCCCATCACCACGCAAGACACGAAGCCGTCGATCTGCACAGTACTAGCATGCACGGCGCTGGTCTGCACGGCATCGGGATCGGCATTGGCGATCCGGTGGTAAAGCGGAAAAGCCCGTTTTTGCCCAACCGCCTGCTGGATCGCATTTATCAATGACTTGGTAAGAGGATCGTCGGCGTCGGCCACCTGGCTGCCTGCCACCAAGAACGGCCGCCCCGGAGTGGCCGGGCCTAGGGCACCGGCGGAAAAGGGCAGATCGCCGGGAAAGACCCCAGAGGTCACCTGCGTTGCCAATGCACCGGTCTCGGCCGATCCCCGATAAAATAATACGGCGGCGTTGGGTTCCGGCGGAAGCTGCTGGTCTTCCGGCGGCTGGGACGCCTTCAACCGCAAGAGCATTTCACGAATCCCGTTGCCGTTACTGTCCGTATCGCGCTCTGACGCCCAGGCATCCCGTTGGATCGCCAAGGGCATCACCGGTGATGGCGCGTCGTCGGTGGGACGAAAGCCAACAACGAGATTGTCCAAGGTGGCGTAGGATCCACCCCGGACATCGACGGCGTGCCCAGCGCCCGCGAGGTTGGAAATATAGGAAACCGGATTGCTGCCTTTGGCCATCCGGCCACAGAAAACGTAGACCGTGTTCTGTTGGGGCGCGGACTGGTCCAGTCGGCATGGCCGGCGCGTGACATCCGCCACATAGCCGGTGCGAACCATCACGTCATCCCTATCAATACCCAGCGCAACGGCTCCTGCCGCATTGTTCCGCCAGCGAAAATCGTCGGCTACACGCGCTGCTTTAACCGTGCCTTCACCCGTATCGATGGCTTGGGACACGGCAGAGTCGCGAAGCGCGCGTTCGTCGAGCAATTCGGGAG
>Ga0073936_10004698_pt1 | contig 18783 bp, 14 predicted proteins | sample AliMusrvi5mmetaG_FD_87041 | JGI IMG/M metagenome (GOLD analysis project Ga0073936, IMG submission 87041) | Freshwater lake bacterial and archeal communities from Alinen Mustajarvi, Finland, to study Microbial Dark Matter (Phase II) - Alinen... | ecosystem: Environmental > Aquatic > Freshwater >... | reverse complement strand
TAGTGATGGCAACCATCACCAATCGATCTGATGCGTCTGAGACATCGATCCACATCAGTTCTATAGCTCAAGCCACATTTCCGACAAACACAGTCAACCTCAAGGATTGCGGCGCCGTCGGTGATGGGAAAACCCTCGATACGGAAGCCTTTGAGAAAGCGCTCGGAATTCTCGATCAGCAGGGGGGAGGCAAACTGGTTGTTCCTTCGGGATTCTGGCTGACGGGACCGATTCATCTCAGGAGCAATGTGGATCTTCACCTTGAGACCGGCGCCTTGGTGAAGTTTTCCGGCGATGCTGCTCTCTATCCACTCGTAGTTAGCGAGACTCGTGGGGAAAAGATGGTCGTCTCCACTTCGCCTCTTTCAGGAAGGGATCTTGAGAATGTTGCTATCACCGGCTCCGGCATTCTGGATGGGAGTGGTGATGCTTGGCGACCGGTCAAAAAATCAAAACTCAACGAGTCAGAGTGGCAGAAGTTGATGGCAAGCGGCGGCGTCCTCAGTGATGACAAGAAAACGTGGTGGCCCGACCGTTCGGCACTCGAAGGGGGGAAAGCCGTCTCCGAACTTCGCTCCAAGGGCTCACTCGACCTTCAGGCATACGAACCCTATCATCGATTCCTACGTCCCCGGATGCTTCACCTCACCGGATGCCGGAAAGTTCTGCTCCAAGGAGTGACCTTTCGCAATCCCCCCAATTGGACCATGAATCCCTCCTTCTGTGAGGATGTCTCCATTCTCGGCGTCCATGTGATCAATTCTCCGGCGGCCCAGAACAGTGATGCCCTCGATCTGGAATCATGCAGGCGCGCCATCGTGAAGGACTGCGCCTTTGACACGGGTGATGACGGAATCTGTATCAAATCCGGAAAGGACGAGGAGGGAAGGCGTCTTGGCATGCCAACCGAGGATGTTCTCGTTGAAGGTTGCACCGTCTATCATGCCCACGGAGGCTTTGTCATCGGCAGCGAGATGTCAGGGGGTGTCCGCAATATCCTGGTTCGAAACTGTAGTTTTGTCGGAACGGACATCGGACTTCGCTTCAAAAGCAAGCGTGGACGGGGGGGCGTCGTGGAAAACATTCAGATCGAGGGAATTCGCATGGAGGACATCACCGAAGCGGCCATCGATTTCAACATGTATTACGGAGGCAAGGATCCCTCGGAAAAAGACGATCGCAGCCAGGAGAGCAAAGCGGCTCCATCAACAGAGTCGGCCCCGACGTTCCAAGACATCCGGATCAACGATCTTTTCTGCCGTGGCGCCGGAGAGGCAATCGTGATCCAGGGACTGCCCGAAAATCCGATCCGCGACATCACGCTGAACAACGTCTCCATCACCTCGGACAAAGGGGTCACTGTTAGGAATGCGGCCAAGATCGTCTTTGACAACGTCGGGGTGGAACATCAATCCGGCCCCCTTTTGACCTCTGATAAGGTCATCGATTCCCTTCTTAATCTCAACAAGTGAGACACATTTGTGCCTGAGAGGATCCGCCTCGCGTCAAGATCCAACTCCCCCTTGGCTCTTGGCTCCATGACACGGATTCAACGATGAAGGCCATAAGGGTGCGGACTCATTGCTACAAAGCTAGGGAGCTAACAGGTCACGGGAATCCTCGCCCGATCCACCCGGGGCACCCCGAAGCAAAAAGACCACACGCTTAAGAGAGGATTTTGGATCGTTGTTCTCCCGCATGGCAAGAGCTCCATCCCGCCAGCCTCCATTGATTTGGAGGGATCAAGGGGGAGAGTGGAAATTTTTTCCGGAACGCCAGGGAAATCATGGCCGGGCGATGTTGGACACCGGAACCCCGGGCGGAATTCGCATTGACTTGGGCCCGGAAGAGGGTGAAGAGAAGGCATGACGAAAAAGAGATTGTTCCCAACGGGCCGCCAACGGGGTTTCTCAGAGAAGGTGTCAGCCAAGGCGCTCCTTTTGACCCTGGCCCTGCTTCTTGCGGGAGGAAGTGCCTTTGCCCTCCCTTCGCAGCGCGGAGCGCTGCTGACCACCAACCTGTTCAATAATGAAACCTTCTCCACCAACCAGTGCGAGCAGTTCATCCAGAGCGCGGGCACGACGGCGCAGGCCATCGCCTGGGCGGAAAAGCAGGTGACGCCCCAGTATCCTGTTCAGGCCTATCAGATCACCTACACCTCCATCGACCACAGGGGCTCGAACATTCCCGTTTCGGGTGTCGTCCTTGTGCCCCAGGCCACCGGGCCACTGCCGCTCCTGGTCTATCAGCACGCCACCATCCTTGAAAACACCTCCGCCCCATCGGCGGTCACCGGCTCCGGCCAGACCAAGGCGCTCATGAGCGTCTTTGCCTCGGGCGGCGGGTATGTGGTGGCCATGCCGGATTTTGTCGGCACGGGCCTGGTGACCAACTATCCGAGCGAATACCTCTATGCCGCGAGCGAGGCCGCCAACGGTGTCGACATCATCAGCGCCACCCAGACCCTGCTCAACGATCTGAAGGTCCAGACCAACGGGGAGCTCTTTCTCTCCGGCTACTCCGAAGGCGGACAGGCTGTGTCCGCCCTGGCAGCCGTGCTCCAGTCCAACAACGTGCCCGTGACGGCGGCCGCCCTCATGGAGGGTCCCTACAACATGACCGCCGTGATGGGGAATTTCCTCTCCAACTCAGTCGTCCTCGATCTGCTGCCGGTGGGCAGCCTCATCTCGGCCAAAGCCATCTACGCCTATGATCACATCTACCCCTGGGGACCCCTGAGCGGGATCTTCCGCATCCCCTATGCGGCACGTGTTGAAAAGAACTTCAGCGCGCCCAATCCCTCCATCCTGAGCCTGGCGCTCTCCTTTCCCTACAGCACCGCCTCCATGATCAAGCCCTCCTTCCTCAACGATGTGAAGAGCGGGCAGCCCGGCACGGACATTGCGGGAAACGACACCGACAACTGGGTGCCCTCGGCCTTTCCGGTGACGATCCTGACCTCGCTTTCCGACACGCTCATCCCGCCCGTGGTGGCGATCGACACCTACAACAAGATGCTTGATGCCGGCAGCACGACCGTGCGGTTCGACCACTCGGTGTTTCCCCTGAACCACCTTCAGAACTTCTTCCCGTCGATCGTCCAGTCCAAGCTCCTGTTCGACAAGTACGACAAGTAGGCCAGCCTCCCCCTAGGAGCCCGGCGCCGGTGCGGGGGAACCCCCAGGCGACCGAAGCCTTCTTTGTCGATTAGAGTTAACACTTACTAGATTAGGAGATATGTCTTCTCTGAAGACCCCGCATTAAATCATTTTCCATTTCATTTCTCGCGCGTTAATCAAGAATCCGTTACATTCTTCCCTATGAGCAAGCCCTTAAAGGGAGTTTCGTTACCGAATCAGCAAGGCGAGGTCGTCATCTCGATGGAGAGCAACCGTGTCGCCATCCACCGTGCTGTACGCGCCGGGAAGCTCCGAAAACTCGCCCCCCGTATCTATACTTCCAATCTCCAAGATGCCCCAGAGAAAATCATCCGGGCCAATTGCTGGCAGATTGCCGGTGCCGTCTTTCCCAGTGCCCTGATTGCAGACCGCACCGCTCTGGAACAACGCCCAGCCTCCGATGGGTCCATTTTTCTCATTACCGATAGCCGCTCCACCGATCTCGAACTCCCCGGCATTACTTTCCGCCCCAGAAGAGGGTATCCTCCCCTAGAAGGATACGATATGCCGTTTATGGCAGGTCTCTGGATGTCTTCCCAAGCCCGGGCACTCATGGAGAACCTTCGCCCCTCCAGACAACGCACCCACATCCGCCGCACCTTCACCCAGGAAGAGTTGGAGGCCTTCATCGAGAAGATGCTCCGCATCAGCGGAGAGGCCATTCTCAATAGACTCCGGGACCAAGCCCGAGCCATGGCTCCCCAGCTCTCCTTGGAAGCAGAAGCCTCCAAACTCTCCGCGATCATCGGAACGATGATGGGAACCCAGAACGAACCCCTCTCCTCCGATCTTGGGGTTTCTCTCTCCAAGGGGCTCGGCTACGATCCGGAGCGGCTAGCTCTCTTCGAACATCTCAGGGCCTCGCTCGCGGAACATCCCTTTGCCGAAAGGTCAGCACGGAAAAAAAGCACCTGCCTGCCCTTTTTTGAGAGTTACTTTTCAAACTTCATTGAGGGGACGGAGTTTGAAGTAGGAGAAGCCTACGACATCGTGTTCGAGGGAGTCATCCCACAGGAACGGCCAGCCGATGCACACGACATACTCGGCACCTTCAGGATCGTCTCCGATCCCGTCGAGATGAACCGCAGGGCCTTCAATCCCAAAGAATTCATCGAACTTCTTCGCCACCGACACTCCGTCATCCTTGCCGGCAGACCAGATAAGAACCCCGGCCAATTTAAGACGCAGTTCAATCGGGCAGGAGAATCCCTCTTCGTCCAACCCAATCTTGTTCTAGGAACCCTTGAGCGGGGATTTGAACTGCTCCCCACTCTCCAGCATCCCATGGCCAGGGCCATCTATGCAATGTTCCTCGTGGCTGAAGTCCATCCCTTCTCCGATGGCAATGGACGCGTTGCCCGGATCATGATGAACGCAGAACTCCACCATGAGGGACACGAACGGGTAATGATCCCCAATGTCTTCCGCACGGAATATCTTCAGTCTCTCCGATCCCTGACTCACAATCACCGCACCGAAGGGCTGATTTCAGTCATGGAATTCGCCCAGCATTTTGTTAGCAAGATCGACTTTTCGGATTATCCCATCGCTGTAAAGCAACTCCAGGAGAGCCATGCATTAGCGAATCCTGCCGATGCCATGGGTAGCGGTGAGAAGCTGACTCTTCGAAAAGAGTAATTTCTCGTATTCCGGCGCGACTTTTGGCGTAAAACGTCGCGTGGGGGGAGGGGAGGTAACTCAAAAAACAATAAGTTTAGTGAGGATTGCTTGCCGATCGGGTGATTTTTATCCCTTCAACAATTCAAACTCTCGCAGGCCAAAGGATCGGAACCCTGCATCAAAGGACACCAGGCCGATTGCCGAAGCCTCTGCAAGTGCTGCAAGCCAAGCATCCGTCCAGAGATTTGGTGATGCAGGACGTCCCTTCACAAAACGACGGAAATGAATCTCCTGCGCCTGCTTGGGATCAGGGAGAGAGAGGGTGCGTGGATCTGCCTCAAAACGATCCCACGCGTCGAGTGCCTCCTCCGGTGATACCGGTGAGCCCTCCATGGCCAACGTGTTGCAGAGCAGGCGAAGAATACCGAGTCTGACAGGGAGAGAGAGCACGACAGATTGATCCTCCCTTCTGCTCCACCATCGCCACGCGGCAGCATGATGGGCATGGTTCTCCACCAGGATGGCGAAGACAACATTCACGTCGACAAGGCTCTTCATTGTGCTTTTTCCTGCTCCTCTTGTTCCAGAATTGCAGCGAGCTCCGCATTGCTGCGGGCAGGAATACGTTTTCTCTTGGACGTAACAATAGGTGGTTTCTCCATGCGGTGGCCTGGAGATCTCGGATGATTTACCGCCCTATCGAGAGCCTCGGTGAAGAACTCCTTTAACGAGATGCCCTGTTGACTGGCCATGGTCTTGGCTACACGGAAAAGAGAATCGGGTAGTTCAATGGTTGTTCGCACACATAAATATGCGCATATAATTATTGGCCAGTCAAGTTGGTGATAAACCTATCCGAGCAACTTCGGGCAATCCCCGTTCATCACTGGTTGGTGTACGTTGATCGGGGGTAATTAGTATTTTAATCGATTTCTAGAGTGGAACTTCGACTATTTACAAAAGAAAATATAATTTGTTTTATACCCATAAATTGGCTATCTATAGAAAATATGATTTCTATTCTTGGAGAAAGTGAAGCGATGAAGGAATTGGGTCGGCGTCTCAGGCTCCATCGCTTGAAACAAAACCTCCCACAGCAGCGCATTGCTGAATTGGTGGGGGTAAGCTTGCCTACCTATCGCAAAATTGAAGCTGGAGTGGGGACTGTTGAATTTCGTCATGTCGCCAGGGCGCTCGGGGTTCTGGGGTTCAGCGATGCTTTGCATGATCTGATTCCAGAACCTCAGAGCGATCTAAAGCTCAGCGATCTTCTCGCTCCTGAGCGATTGAAGGCATCGCCTAGAAATTCCAAATAAATGGAAAAGAGACTTCAGGTCCTCTGGTGGGATGGATCCATTGTGGGGCATCTAATCCATCGCGGAGCCATTTATTTTGTCTACGATGAGGCGTGGTTAAGCAGGGGGTTAAATCTCTCTCCAATCAGTCTTCCTTTCACCAATACGGCCTTCAACGGAAGCAAGGGGATCGACGGATTGCCAGGTCTCATTGCTGACTGTTTGCCGGATGCCTGGGGCAAGAAAGTGGCCCGTGCGGAATTTGCCGCGAGGAAATGGGGTGAGCCTAGTATCATGTCACTTCTGGCATGGAGGGGGATGCGGGGGCTTGGTGTGCTTGGATTCCAACCGGCAATGGGTACGGGTGACTTAAAACTTGAAGAGGTGAGCGCGAAAGCTTTGGCCAAGGGTGCTGCTGAAATCGAACGAGGAAACCCATCGGAAGTGTTGCCCCAGTTAGTCCGGGGAGGAACAGCGGGTGGAGCACTTCCCAAGTCCATTGTTCTCTCCTATGCGGATGGGAGCATCCGAGTGGGAAAACCGGATGGGGAGGGGGTGCCCTGCCTGCTGAAGTTCGATGCAAGCGAGAATGGGATCCATGCGCGTTGCGAGCATGTCTTCGCCCAAATGGCCCGGGATGCCGGCATTGAGGCCGTGGAAACTACTCTCATGGAAGAATCAGCCGATTCTTCAAGGAGGCATCTTCTGGTGAAGCGCTTTGATATTGCCGATCCAGCGCTTTCCGCGAGGAGGCATTTTCATACAGTCAGTGGATTGCTTCACAAGGAACCGACGGATCTGGACTATCGTGACTTCTTCCGTGTCGCCCTGCGCCTTCATACCTCTGCCTCTCAGCTCCGTGAAATCGCCAGGCGGATGGTCTTTAATGTGATGGCCTCCAATATGGACGATCATGCCAAGAACCATGCCTTCCAACTCGATGAGCAATCCAGTCAGTGGAGTCTCACTCCTGCCTATGACATGACGTACTCCACGGGGCTTATTTCCCGGGGGATGACGGTGAGCGGTGAAATCTGGCCGTTAGCAAAGAGCATGGAGTCCCTCTGCCTCGATGCAGGTCTAAGTCGGGAGGAATACCGCACGATCTTCGAGGCAATCGACTCCTCGCTGCAAAAGTGGCCCGAGTTGGCTAAAGAGAATGAAATACCCGGGATAAAAATCGGGGAGGTCAGCGAGAGATTCTCCAGGATCAGAGAGAACCTGCTTTAAACCCTTTGGAGCGAAACGTCGCGTCAAAAGAGAGGCCGGGATCCTCGCGCCCCCCGCCCCGGGAGCTGCACAAGTCATGATCCCCGTTCCCAATCCGCCTGCGACCTGCTGGCCTCGGTGAGCCAGTCATGGTCGTGGGGAGGGAGTGTGTTCATCAAGATCCGCCCCTTCATTTCATTGTGGCATTGCCGTGCGGCCTGAGAGTGCTTTCATTGATCACGTGGAACATGCAAGCACTCTTGCGATGTCCTCTGACGAGGTCATCATGGCAGGCCGGCAAAAACTCATTGCCGCCTTGCAGGATGGTGAGCGCATTCTCGCGATGGCGGACACCTCGCTGTTTGAGACGACCGGTTCCTGTCCGGTTTCCCCGCTTCTCAACTTCCTGGTCATCCGGGAGGGAGCCGTCGACCGGAGAGCATTTCTCAACGAGGCGATCCCCATCTTGCTAGCCGCCCGGACGACATCGGAAATCGAGCGCGATCCGCGAGCCGAAGGGTTTTCGGCCGAGGCCCTGCTTGGGTATTTCCAGTACCTGCGCTCAGGGGGCGATCATGTGGCTGAAATGCTGGTTGTGCCTGAGGAGATGTCCCCGACAGAGCGGCTTCACTATTACTATGAGCTGCTGACGATCGATCTGATGCTCGGGCACCTCTCGGCTGGAGGACACATCCTGGGCTTGGGGGAGGCGGTCCCGGCGGCCGGAGCTTTGTAGGAGTAGCAGCTCTTGAGCTGTTTTGAAAAGGTTCCTGCAAGGCTGCGAACTCGTTCCCTGGTAGCAGGACCTTCAAAAGCCTCCCAGTCTGATAAGAGAGAAATAGAATCCCGGCCGATCACACCCTTCGCAATGACCCTATTCCGGCAGGCCCGCGTCGATGACCGGAAGGTTCTCGTTGGGAAAAGTGACTGGACCCGCAGGCCCGGGATACCGTTTGACCCCGTTAAACCAAGTCTCCGATATCGCGATGTCGCCGATCGTATCCGGTGAGACGCCCGTGGGATCATCTTCAAGAATCACCAGGTCCCCCAGCTTTCCAGGCACCAGGCTGCCACAGATATGATCGATATGGCATTGCCAGGCGGCATCCAACGTGACCGCTTTGATGGCCTGTTCCACCGTGATGCATTCCGCCGGATTCAGCGTGGCGTTGGGAACGGCATCCCCGGTCGTGACATCGTAAAGCCCCCTTACCACGGCATTTTGAATACAGCTCAGGGGCTTTAGCGGAGTCACATTCCAATCCGATGTCAGCGAAATGCGCAATCCGGCGTCAAGGGCGGAGTTGCACGGATCAAGATGATTTGCACGATCGGCCCCAAGTAAAACATCCCTGAAGGCGGAACCCCAGTAATAGACATGTCCAATCAGGAAGCACGGAGAGAGATTCATCCTCTGCATTTGTTTGATCTGATCGCCATACAGGAGGGTGCAATGCTCGATCCGATGGCGCTTGTTTAAATCCGCGCCCTCTTTGAGCACGCTCGCAAAGGCGATGAGGCCCGTGTCGATGGCCGCATCCCCATTGCAATGAACCTCAAGGGGCCACCCGGCCTTCTGGGCAATGGCCATTTGCTTGATAAGGACATCGGTCGTGTAATTGAGAAACCCGACATTATCAGCCGTACCCAGATAAGGCTCGCTGAGATAGCCCGATTTGGCCTGAAGGGACCCGTCGGTCCAGAACTTCATGCCGATGACTTTAAACTTCTCATCACCATCAAAGGGTTTGACCCCGAGCTTTTCCCACTCAGCCATACGGTCGGACACCAGGCACGCAGTGAGCCGCAGGGGAGGATTTTTCTTCATCACGTTCTTGACGACACCAAGCGCAGCGGTGCCGATGCCAAGCCCCAGGCCGGCATCATGCAGCGCGGTGCAACCGTTGGCAGAGGCCGTGTCAAAGAGATCGAGGACTGCCTGCTCATAGGCTTCGCCAGTCGGTTGAGGGGCGAACGGGAAAAAAGCTGCAAAGGCCGGAAACTCCTGCAATTCACCGGTGAGTTCCCCGTTGGAGTCTGTGACATATCTACTCTGAGGGGGAGCAGGAGTTGATTTGGTAATCCCTACAGCCTCGAAAGCCTTCGTGTTCACGTAGGCCACATGCTGGTTGTCCTCGATCAAAAAAAGAGGGTTGTTTGGCGCGACCCCGTCAAGAACGCTGGATGTTACCGGATCGCCTGGCTGCAAGGCAGGGTCAAGGAGCTTGGCAAAGAGCCACTGACCCGGCTGCAAAGCTGCCGCAGCCGTGGCTATTTTCGCCAAGGCATCTTGAATGGTGAGAGTCCCGGTCGAAAGCGGGCCGACATCCAGCCACGACTGCTGGCCCACGAACGCTGTGTGCATATGGGCGTCTATGAATCCCGGCAAAAGCGTCCTGCCGTTAAGGTCGATGATCTGCGTTCCGGGTCCTTTATGCCTTTGAACCGAGGCGGCTGTACCCACAGCCAGGATCTTATTTCCACGAAGAGCCAGCGCCTCCGCCTGCGGCATGGCTTCATTCATTGTGATGATCTTGCCCGTTGTACCTGCAAGGAAGATGAAATCCGGTAGTGACCTAATTTGAATTTATCCCGGATTAAGACGGATCAGGCTGGATCAGCCCGAATTTGGACGGCTTTCAAATTGCTCTGCCGGCTTCTCTGTGGCATCTTTCCTTCGCGGGGGTGGTGTGGAGGTGGAGGGATTTGAACCCTCTGTGCGTAGGATGTACAGCCCGGCGCAGCACCATGCCACCCCCGTTATTTTTTGCCACCGTCGTCATCTAGCTCGAACATGGTTTGGATGTGATGCCCTTTTCTGGGCATCGTACGGTCCAGAAACTCAATGAATCGATTCCACTGACCATCTCTAAAGCCTCTCATGATGTGAATTAGCGTGTGCAGGTGCTGGGCAAGGGCCGGGACCCCCATGTCATTTGTTAAGAGGCAATGATGGTAGCCTAGGCGTCTTTTCTTTTCGGCTATCCAGGGATTTCTGATTTGCAATTCCTTAAGGATTCCCACCTCAAGGCGCGAGTAAACGATTTCATTCGTAAAGGTTCCCACGCAGCTAGGCCGATTTAATTTCATGCCCTTCCAGCTCCACCCCCTTAGACGGAACAGTTCTTGATAAAATTCGACAGGGAAGCGCCTCGCCCAAGCAGAAAATTCTTTTAACAGGTAACGATCAAGAAGAGCTTCTAGTGCCCTCTTGTCTCTTATCTCTTGATAGCCAGTGGCCTCGTCGATTAGTGCGGCTATTCCGGTTTTTCCTATCGCAACCAAAAGCCGCTCGGCTTGGTCTGCATAATACAATGCGGCGGTTGATAAATTCTTGGCGCGACGCGCGTAAAGAACCGCCGTGCAAAAATCGATGATTATATCTCCTTCGTACCCATAGGCAGGCATCATCTCCGTTGTTAAAAATTTAACGGGATTTTCGATTGTTTGGATGAATTTAGTTATCGAATCTGATCTTAAATTTTTTGGATCGAGAATCCCGCTTACATACTCTCCAATCGGAATTTGGATCGACCTAGGCATCCCGATGACCTCCATAAAAGATTTTTGCGAAATAATCCGCCGTTCATCTTCCAAGACCCAACAACCTATGTTTTTCCAACCTCCAATGTTTAAGGTGCCATCCTTGAACGCGCACGGAATGCCCCATTTCGCCGCCGCCGCTCTACGAGCGATTTCCGAGCGTTCTTCGGGTGAGAGCTTTTTAGCCCGTGCGTCCCCTCCAGCTTTCCCATTCGGCGTAGAATTTTCTTCCATGCTTACCTTTTTATCTTGCAAGCATGATGCTTGCAAGATAAATTTGCATGCATGGCAAACATCCTCCCTCTCGAAAAACAAGTCATGGCGATTCACGCTCTCGCGGAAGGCTCCAGTATCCGTAGCATTGAGCGCATGACCGGCATTCACCAAGACACGATTGGACGCCTCGGCCTTCGGGTCGGAGCCGCCTGCGAAAAGCTCATGGATGAGAAAATGCGGAATCTCGAAATCACGAGCATTCAACTCGACGAGATTTGGGGCTTTGTCGGAGCCAAGCAAAAGAACGCTCGCCGCGCCAAGGCTTATGGGGATGTCTGGACTTGGATCGCCTTGGATCGCAAGACTAAGCTGATTCCCTCTTACGTCATCGGCAAGCGTGACGGCTACCACGCGAACATGTTCATGGAAGACTTGGCCGCTCGCGTTACTCATCGCGTGCAAATCTCATCCGACAGCCTGCGTGTCTACCGGGAAGCGGTTGAGCGCGGCTTTGGTACTAATGCCGACTATGGCCAAATTGTAAAATCGTTCGCTTCCGATGAATCCGTGCCGCAAGGTAAGTACAGTCCGGCAGAGGTCGTTTCCGTGAGCAAAGAAATCGTCTCAGGAATGCCGGTGGAGTCGGAAATCTGCACCTCTCACGTCGAGAAGCAAAATCACACCCTGCGGATGCACTGCCGCCGCCTCACCCGCTTGACCAACGCTTTCAGCAAGAAACTCGAAAATTTTAAAGCTGCCGTTGCTTTGAATTTCGCGTATTACAACTTTGTGAAAATTCACGGCTCCATCCGCTACACCCCGGCAATGGCCGCTGGCGTGAGTCCTTCCATCTGGAAAGTCTCCGATCTCGTGGAGATGGCGCAATGAGCGATCTTTATATTCAGCACCTAGCGCAAGCCTTCCGCAGGCTCCATGAGTGTGAAGCGCAGCACGTCGAAACGGTGCCCGTAATCGAACGCTTTAAGGGCAAGACAGTCTGGGAAGGGGAAGTAGAGGTCTTTGACCTTATCGGGCATCCCAAGGCCAAGCGGGGTTATGCCTGGGCCTACAACAAAGAAAAGGGAAGCGATACCATCGCCGTGCTGGAATTGCCGCCGGTGATCTCGCCTAAAACTGCTGTACAGGCTGCGATTGTCAGTGGAGAACAAAAGTAATGAAAACAACTCCACGCTCGGGCGCAAAAAAGCCTCGCCTGCTTGACCTTTTTTGCTGTGCCGGCGGCGCTGGCGTTGGATACGCTCGGGCCGGATTCGAGGTAGTAGGAGTGGACAACAAGCGCCAACCAAATTACCCGTTATCATTCATTCAGGCGGATGCCTTAAAACTCGTTCCTGATTTTATCGCCACCTTTGACGCAATCCATGCATCTCCCCCTTGTCAGTCCTATTCCGATCTCGCCAAACGTAACGGCAATGCCCATGAGTGGCCGCGTTTGATCGAGCCAGTGCGCGAGATGCTGATTGCCTCTGGCCTTCCCTACGTTATCGAGAATGTTGATGGTGCTCCCCTCATTGAGCCGGTCATTCTTTGCGGAACGATGTTCAAGGGATTGCGTGTTCTTCGACATCGCTTGTTTGAAGCTAATTTTCCGATTAAGGCTCCTCCGCATGGGAAGCATCCGAAGGTTCACACCTTCGACAAGCGCAAGTCTCATTACGGAAAAACCAACGACATGATTGATTTCGTTCAGGTGACCGGAGGTGGCAATTGTTCAATAGCCGCCGCGCGTGACGCTATGGGCATCGACTGGATGACCAAGAACGAGCTAAACGAGGCGATACCCCCAGCTTACACCCAACTCATCGGCAAACAGCTCCTAGCCCACCTTAAGGCCGAATCAATCGCGTATGCGTAAGCCAGGCTCTAAGGAGCGCATCCGGCAATTTCTCATTGCCCACATTGGCGAGGTTGTAACCTCCGCTCAAATCCGCGATGCCATCGGAACGCACGTTACCGAATGGGCGCGACGTTTGCGTGAACTGCGGGAGGATGAGAAATGGCCAATCGTCACTCATAACGACAGAGCAGATTTAAGCCCCGGCCAATACATTCTTACCGGCAAGCCTCCCGAGCGCGATGGCATCTTATTTTCGCGCCCAATCTCCGCGAAGCTACGCGCAGAGGTTCTTGACCGCAATGGGTTCACCTGTGTGATGTGCGGACTTACTCCCGGCGACATTGATCCCGATACCGGGCGAAAGGTGCGGCTTCACATTGGCCACATCAAAGACAAGAGCCTTGGCGGCAAGGATGAGCTAAGCAATCTGCGGTCGCTGTGCTCGACCTGTAATCAGGGCGCAAAGAACATCACCGGAGAGAAGCCAACTTGGATTTGGCTACTCGCGCAGATTAGGCGAGCCGGACAGGATGAGCAGAGGAAAGCCTTGGAATGGTTGACGACGAAATTTACTGAACCCCCTAAACCTTCAAATTAGGGCACTACCTGAAATCCGCGTGCCTTGACAAACCAGGAGGGAGAGGGAAGGCACTCCGTCCTCCCATGAAAAGTGCGGAAACTGCAAGAGATCCCCGTTTGACAAAGTCGCGTCGCAGAAGAGAAGTCATAGGTGGTGGAAAAGGGAGTCTTGGTTCTTTGACGAAATTGAGGGCAGAAGAACATGGGTTCTATCTGAAAGCAAGGTGAAGCCGCCGGATGTCCTTTATGGATACCCGGCTTATAGGTGCGTCACGCCGTACTGGAGTTCCCGAAGGGGATGGAGTCAGCTCCTGATGCTTGCAAAGGGGGAGGGCGCGGGTAGTTAATTGACCAAACTGGAGAGTCCGATCCCCCTTAAAAGCTCAAACTTCCCTCCCGAATGAAAATGATGCTCTTGAGGTTGCTCAGTTTCAGCATCCTCTTTCTTCAATCGTCGCTGTGTGAGGGGTGGGGGGCGGAAGGAGAAAAGCAGCTCTATTTTCTGCAGAGTGCAAGGGTGCGTGAGCTGAGGGAAGCCTTTCAGAATAAATCCACTAAAAACGATACTGGGGCACAGGCATTGGCAGGAAAGATCGTCAATGAGGCCGACAAGGCCCTTTCACACCAACCCTTTACGGTCGCCACGAATACCCAAAAAATCCGAATCATCAGGGGACAGGATCCCCATGATTATTTCAGTCTGGCGCCCTATTTTTGGCCCGACCCCAACAAGCCGGACGGGATTCCTTACATGCACAAGGACGGAATCAGGAATCCGGAGAAGGATCTTGTTTCCGATAACCTGGAACTCTCGCGGATGGTTGCAGCTGTCCGCTCCCTCGCGCTCGCCTACCATCTGACCGCCGATGAAAAATATGCGGCCGCGGCTTCGCGCTTCCTAAGGTGTTTTTTTCTGGATCCAGCGACCCGTATGAACCCCAACATGGAACATGCGCAGGCAATCATGGGGGTCAATTCTGGTCGGGGCAGCGGGATGATCGATGTTTTCTGCCTGAGTTATCTGCCGGACTGCATCACGCTGATTTTTTCAAGTCCGTCGTGGAGTAGGGAGGATGACGTTGGGATGACCCGATGGTGGAGTGATTACGCAAAATGGCTCCGGGAGAGCCCCAAGGGGATCATTGAATCAAAGAACCCGAACAACCATGGATTTTATTACGATCTCCAACTCTCCTGTGTCCTGATCGGATCCGGGCATCCTGAAGAGGCAAAAAATCACCTCCTGGGACATTTGAGCAAGCGACTTGATCAGCAGATCACCCGATCGGGTGAGATGCCCCGTGAAGAGGCCAGACCCACAAGTTGGCACTACTGCAACTATGCGGTCACGGGCATTAGCTATGCATGCCTGGTTGCTCATTCGCTGGGAATAGACGTGTGGCAACATGAGTCTCCTGAAGGAGGTGGTAACATCAGGAAGGCAATGTGCTTCCTGATTCCATTCATAGATCACCGGGAGAAGTGGAAATTCAGCGAGATTGGTCTGTATAAAACCTCGAGTTGCCAGGGATGGCTTGCCATTGGATCTGCAGTGTACGGGGATCCTATAATTCGTGACGCCCAAAAAACTTATGCCCCGATGGACAAACTCCCTATCCAAGATTGGATCCTTGTTCCGTGATGCTACTGAAACTTTCCCAGAGATCCGACCTCGCGATCAAAAAATAACGAATAAATACGAAAAAAAACGGATGATTTGATTCCAAACGTATGAATATATTACTTGGCTACCCCCGTCCCAATCATGATTTCACAAAAAAAGACCCCCTACCTTTTCGTATCAAGAAATTGTCCGGCACTGATCGCTCTCTTCTTGTTGGCTCTCAGCACAACAATGCGGGCTGATCCTACGCTTCCTTCCTTCGGCTCTAGCGTCTTTAACGTCACGGTATCCAACCCCAAAATTGCCGGAGGAGCCACGATGAGCACCAATAACTCAGCGGCTTCCAATGCGTCTGTTCTTAATGCGTTTATTACCTACTGTTCGACAAACACAGCGGGTGGAATTGGTGGAGCGGTCGAGGTGCCTGCCGGCACATACTCCTTGAACCAAATCCTGTTGAAAAAGAACGTTAATCTCCAGATCGATACCAACTGCGTTCTTCAGGATGCCAACTTTACAAACACCCTTGTCACCTATTCCGGAACGGTTACAAACGTCGAGATTAGCGGAGGTGGAATCATAGATGGAAACGCAACCACGGTCGCTTCCGGCAACAAGCTGGTTTACCTCTCGGGAGTCAAGAACTTGGAAATCACGAATATTTCCGTCGAGAATGCGGGGAACGAGCATCTTGCGGTGGAACACGCCACCAATGTCACCATCAGTGGAGTCACCATAGCCGACCCAAGGACTCTCGCGGCAAACAATGGAGCCTACCTTCCCAATACGGACGGAATCGACTTCTGGGGAACGAACTTCCTCATCAAGAACTGCAATGTTGCCGACGGTGATGATGATATTTGTGCAAAACCGGCCAGCGGACCATGCGCCAGCATCGTCATTACCAACTGTACGATTGGAGCAGGTCACGGCATCTCCATCGGAGGAGGAACGGCGTTCGGGCTCTCCAACATGCTGGTGACCACGTGTACTTTTAACGGGACCACGAATGGAATCAGAATCAAGGCGTGCGATATATCAGGAAGTGATTCCGGCGGAGGCACGAATTTTCCTGTCACCGGGGTGACATACAACAACATTACCATGAGCAACGTTGCCAACCCCATCGTGATCGAAAGCTTCTATAATGGTAGCGATACCTTCCCGAGTTCCCCGACAAATCGAACGTATTACCCCACCAACCCCACAGCGGTAGACTCGTTCACACCAATTTATGAAAATATCGCCTTTGACAACATTGAAATTACCAACGCTGCAAATGCTGGATATATTCAGGGACTCTACACGACTCCGCTAAGTATCAATACCCTCTCTTTCAGCAACGTTACCATCTCCGCTGCCAGAGCCATGGAGATGTGGTATGCGACCAATGTTGATGTTTCCGGTGGTTTATCGGTCACTCTTCCCACAAATAGTGCCTATGCAAACGCCACCCCCATCCGCGGCGTTTGGTCTTATAATCTCACCGGTCTCGTTGTTCCTGAGCCATCGACCTATGCCCTCCTCGCCCTCGGCTCGCTGGTGATGGTTCTAGCGTGGAGAAGGAAGGACGCCAAGGAGTGACTTTAAACGGGGGACGCCAGATTGCCCAAGGCAGCTGGCTCACGTCTCCCAATGTGGGGGTATCGCCGTAGAGTAGACGATACTATTCATATCTGAGGGCCTCGATCGGATCGAGTTGTGACGCTTTCCAGGCGGGATAGTAGCCAAAGGTAATTCCCACGGTCACGGAAACGACGACCGCCGCGATGATCGCGGGGATTGATAGTAGGGTCGGCCAATGCAGCAAATATCTGACTGCTATGGAAGCGCCGCGCCCGAGTAAAATCCCGACAATACCACCTGCCAGGCAGAGGAGAACCGCCTCCACAAGAAACTGCCGTAAAATATCCTTTGCCCGTGCACCGACGGCCATTCGCAAGCCTATCTCGCGTGTTCGTTCAGTGACAGAAACGAGCATGATATTCATGATGCCCACTCCTCCGACCACGAGTGAGATTAAAGCTACGACAAGCAGGAGATTGGTCATCACATTGCTTGTGGATGCAAGGGCTTGCGAAATCTCGGTCAGGTTGTGAACTCGGAAGTCATCGATAATACCCGGTTGATTCTCCAGAGCGCTTGGCGGGATGTGATGACGCTCCCGCATGAGGGTGGTGAGTTGGTGAACACCTATTGGGATATCCTGAGGCGTATTAGCTGACATCCAGATGTCATCCATGTCGGCTAACCGTGTGATTTGGGGCATGTCCGTGGCCTGAACTGCGGATTGCTGGGAATAAAGCTGAAGTGATTGATTTGGGTAGAGCTGACTAATCGAATTGAGTCCGTTGGTGGTTGCGGCGTTCGTCGACTGGGATGCTTGCCTCACCCCGTTCACACGGAATTTGACTGTTGTCCAAGGGGCGACGATAAAATCGTCCTGATCTCGCCCCATCATATTCGGGCCTTTTGCACTGAGGACCCCGAGAACCTTCATCCCGACGTTCTTCACGCGGATTTCCTTGCCGATTGGTGATTCCCCGCCGAATAGCTGCTTCACAATCGTTTGACCGATGACGCAGACGGCGGCGGAGCTGCGAACATCATCATCAGTGAATGCCTCCCCCTCGACCAAGGGCCACTGGCGGATCAGCAGATATTCCGGTGTCGTGCCCAGCACGTTGTTGGGGCTCCAGTTCTTATTTTGGTAGATGACCTGCGTGCGGCAATCGACGCTGGGAGCTACCCACTTGATCGCGCTGCATTTCTCGAGGATGGCATCCGCGTCCATCGGCGTTATGGTCGCGCCTCCGCCTGCCCCGGAACTGACACCACCAATGGTAATGTTCGCTGGGTCGATCTGGATAACATTGGCGCCGAGACTGGAGATGGTCTGCGCGATGGAATGGGAGGAACCCTGGCCGATCTCCATCATGGCGATGACGGCGGCAATGCCGATAATGATGCCCAGACACGTCAGTAGCGACCTCATGATATTCCTGCGCAGCGCATGCCACGCTAGCAGAAGGGTGCGCCACCCGGACTTGATTGCGTCTCCACTGGCTCCGCTATCGAGTCGCAATGGGCTCGGAGCCTCGGGCGTTTTGCCCGTGGAAAAGACCTGCATATTTTGCGGAGACCCTTCCTCGATGATCATGCCATCCTTCATGCGGATGACCCGTTTTGTGTGTCTCGCCACATTTTCGTCATGGGTGACGATGATGATGGTGAGGCCCTCCTCCTCGTTGAGCTTCTGAAACATCTTTAGAACATCCTCGGTCGTATGCGAATCCAGATTCCCGGTAGGCTCATCGGCAAAAAGCACGGGAGGGCGATTGATGAGCGCGCGGGCGATGGCGACACGCTGCTGTTGCCCCCCGGAAAGCTGCGAGGGCTCATGATCCATCCGTTCGCCCAGTCCAACGAGCCGTAACGCCGCTTCAGCGCGCTCACGGCATTCCTGCTCGGAAAGGTGTGCCGCCGTATAATTCAGTGGCATCAGGACATTTTGCAGGGCACTCGTCCGGGGCAGGAGATTGAAATTTTGGAAGACGAAGCCGATCTTCAGATTTCTTACCAACGCCCGCTCCTCGGCAGAAATGGAGGAGATTTCCTGTCCATCCAGCCAGTATTTCCCAGATGTGGGCCTGTCGAGGC
>Ga0073936_10004693_pt1 | contig 18795 bp, 11 predicted proteins | sample AliMusrvi5mmetaG_FD_87041 | JGI IMG/M metagenome (GOLD analysis project Ga0073936, IMG submission 87041) | Freshwater lake bacterial and archeal communities from Alinen Mustajarvi, Finland, to study Microbial Dark Matter (Phase II) - Alinen... | ecosystem: Environmental > Aquatic > Freshwater >... | reverse complement strand
TGCGGCGGGCGCAGGCGCTGAGGAAGCGGGCGGACGCGGCGGCGGCGGACGTGGCGGCGCGATTCCTCCGGAGTACCGCACGGGCATCGGAGCCGAGGGCGTCGCGTCTTTGCGCGCCTTCGTGCAGCAGGGCGGAACCATGGTCACGCTCGGCGGCGCCAGCAACTTCGCGATCGAACGGTTCGGCCTGAGTATTCGCAACCCGGCGGCGGGCAAGAGCAATAAAGAATTCTGGTGCCCCGGCTCGACGCTCCGGATTAAGGTGGACAACACCAATCCGATCGGCTACGGCATGCCGTCCGACGCGCTCGCCGTGTACCTGATGGGCAGCCCCGCTTTCGTGCTCACGCCGACGGCGCACAACGAACGCTATGAAGTGATCGTCCGGTACGCCGACCGGGACCTTCTGCAGAGCGGCTGGCTGGTCGGAGAAGAGACGCTCGCCCGAACCGGCGGCGTGGTGGCCGCGCATATGGGCTCGGGCAAATTCGTGCTGATCGGGTTCCGCGCGCAACATCGCGCCCAGACTTACGGGACGTTCAAGCTGCTCTTTAATACACTGATTGGCTGAACCCCGCCCCGAACCATGGAACGCCGCGTGCGGTAGTCTGGCCAGAGACGGGGATATTCAACATGCGTTACATTATTCGCGAAAAATTCTTTCGCCTTACCGAAGATTCCGAGATCCGGGACGAGCAGGGGAACGCTATCTACCGGGTCAAAGGAAAGCTGTTTTCTCTGCACCACACTCTGGTCCTGATGGATCTCTCCGGGAATGAACTGGCGACGGTGAACAAACAGATCATCTCCCTGACCCCCAAATTCCACATCACGCGCCACGGCGAGGAGGCGGCGACGGTTCGCAAGAAGCTGATCAGTCCCTTCGTGGATCGCTTCACGGTGGACATCCCCGGGCCGGACGACCTGCACGTAACCGGCAGTATTTTCGAGCACAGCTTTACGATGGAGCGAACAGGGAAAGTTGTGGCGACGGTATCCAAGCGCTGGGTTGCGATGACCGACACGTACGGGGTAGATATCGCGGAAGGAGAGGATGACATCCTGATCCTCGCGGTCGTCCTGGCGATCGACCTGACCGAAGATGCGGACAGGCAAAAGACGAGCGACTGACGCGAACGAACAATGGCGGAACCGCAGCAACAACGAGGCTCGCTGTAGCTCTGGCGCCGGAGGGTGTGCAACCAGAGGCTCCTGCCGATTCGGGAGAGCGGTGCGCCGGATTGTATTTGTTGTTTGCTGCAGCCGGGTTGGCGCTGCAGGCGCAGTCCCGGGACCAGTGCAAAGACCTCATCAGCTTTTAGGAAGGCCCGGAAACAGACCAATGGCGTCATTGATCACCGGACACGACCGGACGGAAAGACGCACGGCATTCGATTCGCGATCGCATACGGCTCGGTATCGCTTCACATGAGCGGTGTAGTCCTTGTTTAATGAACGGGATGAGATTGTGGCCGGTAACGATGTGTAACAGCCGTTCTCTGCACGGGGCGGGCACAAGGACGGGCACAATACAGGTGTATGCGCAGTTCCCGTCCATTCGGGTCTCCCGATTTTCGAAAGCCGGGGAAACTCTCTGCTCTCTTGGCATGAACCACGCCTCGGGACTCCTGTGTAATCCCCGATTTTGCCATTACGGCATGGTGCCTGGGCCAGTCCCGGTTGCAGGCACCGCCGATAGGGTCTTGACTTCCGATTCAGCCACAGCTATGGCTCGCTGGTCGCCGGCCGGTGGATTTCTTCTGCGGCGGGTTGGGTGGCCGGAGTGCCGCCGGAGATTGTCACGATGCCTCCCGCCGACGCCAGCGTGTTGTTCAGACGGTCCGTTTCGGTAATGGCCCCGGCGCGGTCCGCAACGGCGAACAGGTAGTAAGTTCCGGAGGGAATGGAAGGCACCCCGATAGAGCCGCTGCAGGTCGACGATCTGCCTGCCGCAAGGGACTTAATCTCGCATGACCAGCCGGTACTGATAGCCCCCGACGTACCGGCGTTGATAGCGTCGATTGAAAGGGACGCGGTGCGGGCGAACCAGAACTCCACAAAAAAATCGTCCGCCGCGGCGTTGCCCAGGTTCGAAACGGTCATTGAATTGACGTTGATTGTGCTGCCGCTCACGGCGGCATTCCCGGCCGAGAAAGCCGCGACGGTCAGGTCGGGCGCGACCAGCGGCCGCGCATCCTGCCGAACGCCGATGGTTTGGCCCTGAATCGTGACGGTTGCCGAACGCGCCCCACCGGAACTGTTCGAGGACGCCGAAAGAATCAGGCGGCCGCTGCCGGTTCCCGTTGAGCCCTGGAGCGTAACCCAGGTGTCGCTGACGCGTGCCGTCCAGGGGCAACCGCTCTGGGTGGCGACTGTCAGGTTCACGGATCCACCTGCTGCGTTGATTTGAACCGCGAACGGTGTAAACGTGAACGTGCAGGAGTAGGGCAACATCTGGATCGGGCCGGTGTCCGAGACGCGGCTGTTGTTGCTTCTGTCCAATTCCGCCAGCACGTTGTTGAAATCGGCCACGGCCAGCAGAAACCAGTTTCCTCCCGTCAGCGAAGAGGGCACTCCAATGTCACCGCTGCAGTTCCATGAACCACCGGGGGCAAGGCTCGTGACGTCGCAGTACCAGCCGGAGTCCACCGAGAGCGATGTGACGGATGGGGTCGGGGAGAACAGGAACTCAATCCGGAAGGCCCCGGCGGAAGCAGTCCCCTGGTTTCGGGCCGACAGCGTTACTGGCAGGCGACCGCCGGGGAAGCTGACCGATGAAGAGGTAAGGCTTGAGACAACGATGTCGGGCGCGCTGAGAGGCCGCCCGTCCTGCGTAATCGTTACAGAGGCAGTGCCGACTGTAATAACGCCGGAGCGCGCCGCGGTGGCGGAATTCGAGGCAACGACGATGTTGAGGTTGCCGGGTCCGGTCCCCGTTGCGTTGACCAGCGTGATCCAGGAGGCCGTGCTTGATGCTCTCCACGAACAACCGCCACTGGTCGTGACCGCGATCGTCCCGGTGTCGCCGGCCGCGCGGAAATTCAGCTGAGCGGGCGAGAGTGACTGCGAGCACCCGGGCGCAGTAATGGCCACCGATCCGGTATCGGCGGCCCGCCAATTATTGGAACGGCTGGCTTCGGTGAGAACCTTCGCGTCGTCCGCGTTGGCGATGAGGTACCAGACACCCGGCGCCAGAGAAAGGGGGATCCCGATGTTACCGCTGCAAGTGGAGGAGGCGCCGGCATTGATAGCCGCCATATCGCAACCCCAGGAGGTGTTTACCGCACTTGAATCGAATGAGGGCCCGCGCGAGAAGTAGAATTCGAGTCTTGAGGGCGCGGCCGCGCTTCCGCCCTGATTCCTGATCGTTGCGGACACGGACAGCGTGCCGCCGCTGACACCGGTGGCGGCCGCCGTGGTTGACGTAACAACCAGATCGGGCAGTGAAGCTGCAAGCGTGGTCTGGTTGATCGCGAAGTCGCTCCCGCCCGAAAGGTGAATAGTGCCGGAGCGGGGTGATGATCCCGCATTGGGGGATACCGAATAATTGATTTGTCCCGGACCCGCTCCCGAGGCCGGAGAGGTGATGCCGATCCAGGCGTCGGATGGCGTCACCGACCACCTGCAACCGACAGTGGTGTTGATTTGAAAGACACCGCTTCCCCCCGCGCCGGATATGTCGGCGCTCGCCGGGCTTGCGTGGAAGGCGCAGACGGTGTCCGGCGTGACGGTCAGGTGAAGCTGAAAATCCGCGTCCGAGCCATCCCACGAAGTCACTTCGATCAGATAAGTTTGCCCCGCTACTGCGTCGAACGAGGCGGACGACTGTTTGACCGTGTTGTCGACATCGTCGTTGCACGCGATTTCGTTACCGCTGTCCGGATTCCCGGAATAGACGCTGAGCACCGTATCATAGTCGCTGCCCAGTGTGCTTGCCCGCAGTCGGCCACTGGAGGCCGGGGTCAGGCTGTACCAGACACTGTTCGTGCCGGTTCCGCCTGAGCAACTCTGCACGGGGTCGTCTGTTGAGAATGTTGCAGCCGCCGCATATTGAGCGGTTTCGAAAGGCAGTCCGGCGATCGGCGTGGCGCGGGGCGCATCGTCGTTGCCGAAGACGTTCAGCGAGAGCGATCCACCCCGGGTGTCGGAGCCGTATGCGGAAGTCTGGATCAGATAGCTATGGCCGGCAATAACCGGAACTGATGCCGCCGAGAATACATTGAGCAGAATGTCGTCGTTGCAACCTATTTCGCTGCCGGGGTCCCCGTCGTAAATTGCCAGCACGGTGTCGTAAGAGGAACCGAACGTATCGATCAGCAGATTGCCGGTGAAAGTTGCAGTCCAGGAAAACCAGGCGCTGTTTGAGTCCGCTCCGCCCGTGCAGGAGTGCACGGGGTCGGAGGCGGAGGGTCTTGCGGGACGAATGTCCTGCGACCATGTGTACGGAAGTCCGTCCACAACGGTTGCGCCGGTATTCTGGCGGTTGGCGCTGAACCTCAGTTTCAGGTTGCCGCCCTTGCCGTTGTCTCCCCACGCGCTCACTTCAATCAGGTACGTGTTACCTGCCTGCACATCGAAGGAAACAGCGGACTGCGGATTATAGTCGGAGATATCGTCGTTGCACGCTATCTCGCTCGATGAACTGCCACCGGAATAGGCGCTTATGACGGTATCGTAATCGGTGCCCGTTGTGTTGACCTGGAGGGGACCGCTGAAATCCGGAGTGATCAGGTACCAGACGGTCGCGGAGTCCCGGCTGTTCGTGCAGGAATGGACGGGGTCGGAAGTGTTCGACGTGGCGAAGCCGGTGTCGGAGCGCTGCAGAAACGAGGCGGAAGGAATCGCGATCGCCCCGGTAATTTCGTCGTTGAGTGTCCCCGAGGCGCGACCCGCCTGAACGACCGTGACGTTCGTGCCCGCAACAGCGATAGAGCCCGTACGGGATACCGTAGACGTATTCGGCGCCGCCACGATATTGAACGAACCATTTCCGCTGCCCGAGCGTGTGTCCGCCGTCAGCCAGGGAGCGGATCCGGTGGTCTGCCACGAGCATCCCGCGCCGGCCGTAACGGATATTTTCGTGGTATCGCCGGTGGCGGGAGATGTGTGGGAGACGGGGCTCACCTGGTAAGCGCAGGAGGGCGTAGCCTGCGTTATGGTATACACCTGATCCGCCACGGTAATGTGACCCGTTCGGGAGAGTTGGCTGGTGTTCGCGAGAATTCCAAAGGTAACCGTCGCACTACCCGAGACACGGGAGCCGGAGTTCAGGACGATCCAGGGCTGATCCGACGCGGGCTGCCACGAACACCCTTGTCCCGTCGTCACGCCCAGGGACAAGTTGGTTACCGCGGCAGCACCGAAAGACTGGGAAAGCGACGAAAGAGCGTAGGTGCAGCCGCTGGCGCCCAGTGGTACGCGCCACGCTCCGCGGCCATGCGTGAACGCAAACAGAACGGCGTTGCCGTTCGTTACATCGACAGACAGACTTGCGACCGGAACGTTGGCGAAGCCGGTGTTTTCGCGCGACCAGACGGCTCCGCCGTTGAGCGTGACGTAAACCCCTGAATCGGTGCCGACATAAAGTCGCATCGGGTTCGAGGGATCGACAACGATAGCCGTCGCGGGCGTATCCGGAAGGCCGTCGGACCCACTGCCATCGATGGTGGCCCAGCTGACTCCCGCATTGAGGGTTTTATAAACGTGGCTCCCGAAAAGCGTGGAAACGGTGGCATAAGCGACGCTCGGGTCTTTCGGATCGAACGCGAGCCCGCTGACGTAAGTGCCGGGGCGGGGCTGTGCCTGCGCGGCCCAGTTCGTGGCGGCGGTGGACGAGCCCCCATTTTTCAGGAGTTGGATCCAGCCTGCGTCGGTCCCGATCAGCACGTAGTCGGGATTTGACGGGGCGACGGCCAGAGCCGAAACAATTCCCGCCACGGGAGGGACGGAAGCTTCCGTCCACGATGCGGCTCCGTCGTCGGTCCGCCATACGTGGGCGCCACCGGTCCAGAGGCGATTTGAATTCGCGGGATCCAGGAGAAAGGGCATCGCCCACGCCACGGATTTGGAGGTCTCGACGATACCGTTCACGGCTTTCTGCCATGTCGCTCCGCCATTGGTGGATTTGGAGAGGCTCAGCAGGTAATGTTCGCTGTACAGGGTATTCGTATTTTTGGGATCTACCGCGACGAAACCGCCGTCGCCGTTGTTTGCGCTTCTCCATTGGCCCGGTCCGGTCGCGTCCGCTCCGCGCACCGTTCCGTTGTCCTGTGTTCCCCCGATGTATGCAGTACCGCCGGGGAAAGGCAGTCCCTGATAAAACTGCGTAATTCCGAGACCATTGTTCAGATTTCTCCAGAGCATAGAGGCTGAGTCCGCAGAGGAGCGGATCACCCCGGCGCGCGCATTCGAAGTTGAGAATACGCCACCGTCGTTGCCTGCGTACAGAGTCTGATTGGAGGATCCGTCGTATCCTGGGTGAAACACCAGGAAATGATGATCGGCGTGAACGTAATCGGCTCTGGAAGGGTCACTCCAGTGCGACGCCTGACCGAAGCTGATTCCGCCATCATCGGAGCGGAACAGATCGAGCCCTCCGGCCCAGACCGAGTCCGGATTGAGCGGGTCCACCGCCAGCGTATTTGCATACCACCCCTGCGTGCCCAGAATCGTTGCGCTGAGGGAGTCGGGAGATTTGCCGGTGAGGCGAGTCTCCCAGGCCCCATTTTCACCCCCGGAAGTGCTTCTATAAAGCGCACCAAGGGCATCGGGATTCGAATTGGAATCCGACATGGCGTAAATTACGTCCTGGTTCGAGTGCGCCAGAGCGAGTGAGGTAACCCCGGTGGTCCGGAGAACCTGATACCAGCTCGAGCCGTCAGTGGTTTTAAAAACATAAAATCCGTTCGCCTGAATACCGGCGGCGAAGAGGGTATCGCTGGCGGAGTCCGATCTGACAACCATGTCCAAAACGTTCGAAGCGATGAGCACGAGGGTCCAACTGGAGCCGCCGTCCGTGCTTCGGAGGACGCCCTGGTTGGTGGCCGCGTACAGGGTACCCGAGTTGTGGGTGCTGACCGCGATCTTATTGACGAAGGTGAACTTGGGATCGGTCGAGGTGCTGCCAACGGGAGACCACGTGTCGCCGGAATCGGTGGTGCGGAAAATGCCCGCGCCCTGCCTTCCATCGATATTTCCGGTTCCCTCACCCGTGCCGGCATAGATGATACGGGGGTCGGCAGGATCCATTGCCAGAGAACTGACTGCGATATTCGCGACCAGATCGGCCAGCGGCGTCCAGGAGTTGCCGCCATCCTCGGTCCTCCAGACGCCGCCTGCAACTCCGGCGGTGAACATTTCGGATGGCCTGGTCGGGTTGATAACGAGCGCCCGGACACGCCCCCCTATATTTCCCGGGCCGAGGTACGACCATGCGCCCAGACTTCCGGCGGCGCGGGCATCCGCGTGGAACATGGCGCGTGTCGCGGACGATTCCAGTTCGGAAGGAAAGGACCGACGAATGGCGCTTGAATATACCCGCATGCCGAGATTGTGCTGCCAGGCGCGGAGATAGAGCGAGCCCGGGAGATCCCGCAGGCCGGCCGGAAGCCGTTGTCTCAGAAAGAACTGCTCTGCCTCGGCGGGCCCGTCTTCCTGTTCCGTCCGTTCTTCGTCTGTACCGATGCCCGAATGGAGCAGCGATACCAGCGCCAGAAGTATGAAGCCGGCGGCGTTACGGCGCAATGCCATCTCAGTGACTCTCCTTTTCCCCGGGGTTCAACAATTATGCCGGATTAAGTGATTAATGACGAATGATGCCCGAGAGTTACATCGATTTAAACAAATATTGCGCGTGCGAAACCGCCAGCCTGCCGGGTTGCCGGCCCGGCGTTTCGGCCTCCTTCAGAAAGATCCGCGGGATTCCCGAAACGGGGCCGCAATCGAGGAGGGGGCAGGAGGCCCGAGTCTCCCTCAGCTGATTCCCCGCCGCTTTCATGCGGTTCCGGCTTCGAATCACATGCGGACACTATTGGGTGGTAAAGGGATCGTTCACCGAGCCGTAATAATAATGATGTTGATTGCCCGCCAAATCCCCGATGTTCGTGTGGTAACCAATCTGGAAACGTTACCGGGTCGCGGCCGCCAGAGAGCCGGATTGCAGGGTGAGCCGTTCGCTCGGGCGGTCCATTTGCGGTCCGATCCGGCTTTGGCTATGGCAGGAACCTCGCTCCAGTCACGAACCGCCGCCGCCGGATCGATCTCCCCATCGACGTCCCCCTTGATCGTCAGACATAGAAACTTCAAATTCCGGTCCTGCTGAGCCGCGTCCGCAAGCTGATGTTCGAGAAACTCCGACAACTCGGGCAGCCAAGCGCTTTCCATGTTGCTTCTGAGGCGGCCCACCCGGCAAACAGCGCGTTCCGGTCTTGCCCGAGTTTTCTGAGAAGGTGCTCGGCGTCTTCGTATTTTGGACCCGCATCGGACCAGTTATACGAATCCGCAAGATATTCCGTTTTCTCCAGCAGAACAATTGCCGGGAGGGGTTGGCCCGATAAAAGTTGGGAAAGCCACGTTCCAGCCAACGAGATCAAAACCGAACTTCGTTTTTGATTTATCACCCTCAGATACTCCTGCGGAAAACGCGCTTATCCAGAGGCTACGAAACGTGTCCAACGACTTCAAATCGTGATAGTGCGTTTTATGTCGGCGTAATGGCAACGCCGATCGGGTTTCAGCGGCGCCGCCGCGCTCCTGTGATTTTCCACATTTGCAACGGACGACGTCTGGTCTGTTATTCAGGGTAAGAGATTCAGGACGGCACGGTAATTAATTGAGGGAAAACAGGATAACGTGGCGGTCCGCGACAGGAGTAACGTATTCCCGCGGCAAAAATGACGTACTTACCTCGCTAAGTGCTTGATTCCTCGCTGGCGCGCCGCGACAAAAATAACGTGGAAAAGGTCAGAAAGCGAGGCGTTCCTGATGAGAACTAGAAGTGGGCCGGCTCAAAAGGTAAGTGCCGTCCGGCGAAATCTCGACCGGACACTCCGGCCACAAGTTCCGCACGGTAAGCGATCCAAGGGGCGGCGGTTGGCCGGAAATCCCGTTCCCGCAGGCACTCTCCCGTGCCCAGTTGTGCGGCCAGTGCTCTTTCGCCGAACAGCGGGATCCGCAGGGGACGATTGGTTCCGTATGTCCGCCACGACAGCCACATACAAAAGTCGAGTGCGCCCGGCGCGTGGAGCAAAGCATTCCCACACATCGGCAGTTTCGGGCATCTCGTCGGTGCCGAAGAAGATGGTGCTCCCGAAGATTCTTTTGAACCCGGCGATCAGGCGGCGGTAATGCGGGCCGTCGGGCGGAAGACCAAATTCGTTCAGGATTTCGGCCCCGGAGGAAAACGTGATTTCGCGGCTCTTCTGCCGGACTGCCTTGGTGGCCACCCACAATGGAATCAGCCTGTCCTGCCCGAAGGGAAGACCATACTTCGGGTGACCGCATACCTGCAGAATGAACGCGCCGTTCCGCCTCTTGTGCAACAGGGTGCCGCCCGGTGTTCGCTTGAGTGGAAGGCCGCAGAGCAGGAACGGCCGGGACGTGAATAACAGCGGATCGGACTTTTGCTGTGCGGAGCCGGCGCGCACGGGTTCCACCTGGTCGAGTCGCCGCTGCTTTTGCGGCGAGATTTCGGCGACGTCGCCCAGTTCGCTGGACAACTTCTTCAGGATTGAGCATGCGCTCTCCATTTTGACGGGGAGCCGACCTTGTGGAAACGGACTTCTCCGTAAACAAAGGTCCGCTCGACGCGAAGAACTGACAGGCTTTGTCCAAAAAGAATTTCTTGTCTCTTTTGTCAAAAGCGCGGCCGTGGCGACCCTTTGTGGATGGAGGACCAGGTAAATTTATGAGGAACCAACGAGTTGCTGTTGAGAACGAACGGGATGTTTCCGTACGGGCGGCCGATACCGGCGCGCCCGATTGTCTGTTGCGCGCCGCAGACCTGCAGGAGTTGCTCGGTCTGAGTCGCGCGAAGATCTATCGCCTGATGCAGGAAAACGTTCTGCCCACCGTACGGATTGGCGGCTCGATCCGGGTGCCGCAGAGAGCACTGGCGCAATGGATCGAGCAAAACACGCGAATCGGTGGTGCACGGGAAGGTATCGGCGCGCTACCTACTGATTCTGTGCGGAACGGGGCGTTGTAGTTTTCGGAGAGGAGCGGAGATGAAAGCGTTCAAGATCAAACGCGGAAATGACACCTACTACCGGGTAGAGCTTCCGCAGCAACTTTGCACCGACGGCAAGCGACGTTCAGTAACCGGCAAAACCAAGGCAGAGGCCGTCGAAAAAGCACAGCGGGAAATGGATCGTCACCGCCTTGGCTTAGAGCGCGGTGCTGGCGATCAAACCGCCGGAGAGTTTCTCGAGGAATTCCTCCGTTACTACGAAAAAGACGGGGGCGTGGCCCCAAGCACGCTGCACGATTACCGATACCACGTCAGGGCGCATATCGTACCGGCGCTGGGGAAGACCAAACTGCAGGATCTCGATCCGAAGCGCATTGACGCATTCATGAAGGGTATGCTCGACAGGAACCTTTCCCAGCGCACCTGTCAGTATGCGTACGCCGTCATTCGGCGGGCTCTACAGTTCGCCGTGGACTGGAAGTACATCGCCGCGAATCCGGCCTCCGCCAGGATGCGAGCTGCCAAGCGGAGTGCTTCGAGCCAACTCTCGAAAATTCGGTTCCTTACGCAGGAGGAATCGCGACAGTTTGTGGAGGCCGTCCGTGGTGACCGATTTGAACCGCTGTACATACTTGCCATCACCACCGGTATGCGTCAGGGGGAAATGCTGGGCCTTCAGTGGTCTGATCTGGATCTCGATAACGGGAAGCTGACGATCCACCGCGCACTGCATCGCACAAAGCGCCCGAAAAGTGAAGTGGATCCGGAAGCGTGGTTTACGCTGCGGCACCCGAAGACTCGGGGCAGCCGAAGAACAATTGAGATTCCGGATGTGACCGTCGAGGCGCTTTTCCAGCAACGGGAGTTGCAGTGCCGGATGCAGGCGGCGGCCGGGTCTTCCTGGCAGGAACAGAAGTTAGTCTTCACCACGAACGTTGGAACTCCCGTCGATACCTCCAATGTGCTCCACGACTTTCAGCGTCTCCTGAAGCGGAGCGGCTTTGAGAAGATGCGCTTCTACGATCTGCGGCACACTCATGCTTCGCTGCTGATTGCCGTGGGCGTGCATCCGAAGAAGATCGCCGAGCGGTTAGGCCACGCCTCGATCAAGCTAACCATGGATCTGTATGGTCACCTCTTCGAGGGATCAGATCGCGAGTCAGCCACCCGCATGCAGAAGATGTTCGGTTCCGAGCCAGACAACTCCGATCACGGCAAGCTCGCGCCCCGGAAGCGCAAACAGGCCTGACTATGTTCGTGAAATCGCTTTAAGCAAAAGAAAGGAAACAGCTTACGCCGGTTTTGCTGACAAGCCTGCTGACAAGAAGGAGGAAACCGCGAAATGTCGAATCAGAAAAACAAACGGTCTGCTGACAAAATTGCTGACAAAGGAGGTTTCCGGGGAGGGGACTCTGGCAGGAAGTCCTTTGGAATGAGTGGTGAGCGCGGTAGGAATCGAACCTACAACCTACTGATTAAGAGTCAGTTGCTCTGCCAGTTGAGCTACGCGCCCGCGAGGGAAACTCCAGTTTAGCACTGCTTTGTCCGTTCTGGTGAACCTGGTTTCTCCGTGTTACGCTGCATTCAGGAAGATGTTCCAGAGTCGACAGCGTAAAACGAAGATTCTGTTTGGCTTAGCGGACGCCCTCCTGACCGCCGCCGCTTTCGAATTCGCCTACCGCTTCCGCCAGTCTCTCCACCTCAGGAACGAATTCTTTCTTCTTCCCGACGTCAAGACTCTCCTGCTCTGCTTCTGCTCCATCGCCTGGGTCGCAACTGGCTACTGGCTCAACGTCCATGGAAAGATCGACGCCGGCCGTATCCGGATCATCCTCAGCGACTCCTTCCGCCAGGTCGGCTACAGTGCGCTCGCCATGGCCGCCTTCATCGCCTTCGTTCTCCACCTCGAAATCAGTATCAGCCGCCCTTTTCTCGGCGCCTTCCTCGTTCTGAGCTGGACCCTCCTTGCCGCCTTCCGCATGGTCGCCCGCCACCTGATGCCCTCGCTCCGCCGGCGTTTCGCCGTCGAACGCTGCGTTCTCATCGTCGGGCTGGGTGAACGAGCCCGACGCCTTGCCCGCAACCTCGAAGAGTTCGATCAGGAAGGTCTGCGGATTCTCGGGTTCCTCGCGCCACCCGGGCCGGGCGAAGAAGACCGCGCGCCCGGCCCCACCGTCCGGCTCGGCAGACCGTATCCGATCTTCCCCGTCGGCGAACTGCGCCGTCTGCTCGCCCGCCAGGCGATCGACGAGGTTCTCTTTGCGGTGGATTCAGACCGTCTTCCGGCTCTGGAAGAAGTCTTCCTGTGGTGTGACGAAGAGGGCGTCTGCAGCCGGCTTGCGGTGGACTTTTTCCCTCACATCAACAGCGAGCTCGCGCTCGAACGACTCGGTAATACGCCGCTGCTCACCTTTAATGCCGCGCCGGACGACGAAGTGCTGCTCTTTGCCAAGCGCCTCATCGATATCACGGTCGCGCTCGCCGCGATCATCGTGCTGAGCCCGCTTCTGCTCACCGTGGCCTTGCTGGTGAAACTCACCTCTCCGGGACCCGTGATCTTCCGGCAGAATCGCTGCGGCCTGAACGGACGCACCTTTACGTTCTACAAATTCCGCTCCATGGTCACTGGCGCCGAACAGCGTTTTCACGAGGTGGCGCACCTGACCAGCCGCGACATCGCGACGAAGATCCCCAACGACCCCCGCCTGACGCCGGTTGGCAAGTGGCTGCGGAAATTCTCCCTCGATGAACTGCCGCAGTTGCTGAACGTCCTGCAGGGCGACATGTCGCTGGTCGGTCCCCGCCCCGCCATCCCCAGCGAAGTCGCGCAGTATCAGCGATGGCAGCGCCGCCGCCTGCGCATGCGTCCGGGACTGACCTGTCTCTGGGCCGTGCAGGGCCGGGACCGTGTCGATTTCGAAACCTGGATGCGGCTGGATCTCGAATACATCGACAACTGGTCGCTTGGCCTGGACGCCCGGATCATGCTCCTCACGATACCGGAAGTCCTGTCGGGCCGGGGAGCGAGTTAGGCCGGGCCGGCGGACTTACTGCGCGCCGGTTACGTCCAACGGGGTAAACGAGCCGTCTGCCCGCGCCACCGGGAGCAAAGCCGGGTAACTGCTGTGACCGTCGAGGTAGACAATCACCGTCTCAGACTGACCCACCGGATCGGTTGTGTTCAGCAGCAGACTGATCTGATAAATTCCGCCCGCCAGCGCCAGCGGATCCTTCAGCAGGGTATGCATCACACCCCCGACGCTGACCTGTACTCGATTGCCGGAGATGAAAGATCCGGCGGGAGCCAGATTGCTGAGGTTTATCGTGATCAGGTCCCCCGGATGAGCCGGATGCGCACTGTCGAACCCCACTCCCGCCACATTCTGCAGGTCCGTAACGGTCGCGGGTTGCGGGTCGATACTGACCAGCAGCGGGAAGGCGTTCACAGCGCCGTTGTTCAGGTTCAGCGTCGCGGGTCCCGGCGTCAGGCCGGCCGGAATCTGCAGGTTGATCTGGGTGGCGGAGGCGAACAGAACCGTCGCCGCCTGGCCGCCGATCAACAGCGTCGGATTCCCGTTCCGCGCTGTCAGATTCGTGCCATATAAGCTCACCGTCGCTCCGGCGTAAGAGCCGTTCAACCCCGGCAAAGCATTCGTCAGGATCGGCACCGGAGCCGGCTGCCCGGCGACCGCCGGCGTAATCTGGAAGCTCGCTCCGGCAGACGCGATCTGGAAACCCGATATCACGCTCACATCTGTGTTGGAAAGAGCCGCATTCGGAGATACCGAGACGTTCACCTGTAAATGGTTAGGTCCCAGCACGAAAATCTGTCGAACCACCACATCGCTGGTACCGAAGCCCGCCGCTACCTGCCCGGCCGACATGGAAAGTCCGGTAGTCGTAATGTCCACGGCCGCTTCGGAACCGGCGGGCAGTGAGGCCGGAAAGACGGAGGTGATGGAAGGAGCGGCGGAACTGCCATAAGCATACGTAACCGGCGAGGCGCCCTGCACCAGTTGCGAGTTCTGGCCGTCCGTGTTGTAAATCGTGATCACGGCGTTTTGGCCGCTGGCTCCGGTGGGCGGCGTGACGACAGCCACACCCTTGTCCGGGTCGAGCGATACCACCGAGGCAGGAAGGCCATCGAAATAAATGAGGCTGTCGGTCGTCCAGTTCGTGCCTGTGACCGTTGCCGTGCCATCTCCGTTCGGGTTCGCGCCGGAAACCGTGGGAGGGAATTTCTGCGTGGTAATGATTCCGGCCGGCAATACGTGCAGGAAGTCCGGCGTCGTGAAAATCAGATGTTGCGGGCCGCTCGAAGCGCCCAGATTGAATCCCAGATCGAGAGCGATGTAAGTATAACCGTTCGCCACGTAGGGCCGGACGCCTCCGGTCCGAATCCGCGCCGAGCCACCCAGGAACTGTACAGCCAGTCCCGGCGCCTGGCCGTTGGAACCGAGTCCCGCGCCGGAGGCAACCACCGTTGTGTCGCCTGCCAGAAAATTCACGTAAGCCGGCTTCACCGGTGCCGACGTGCCGTTATTGAAATAACCGTAGACACCGGCGTCATAAATCGAAACAAAGGGTCTGCCGGACAGGGATATGTTGATTCCGTCGGTGCTCTTCCCGCTCTGCACGGATAGTGGCAAAGCCTGGGTCAGGTCCGTCGTTCCCGGGTAGAACAGAGCATTCGTCGCGCCGGAAGCCGCAACGGCAACTCCGGCGGCATTCCACGGCCCCCGCACATCGGCGTCGGGGGGAAGCGGGTGCGCATAAACGAAATACTGACCCGGCGGGACACCGTCGATCCGATAGGTACCGTCCTGATTGGTGAAGGCACTGACGGCCGAACCACCTGACCGGATGGCAACCACGGAAGTGAGATGCGCGCCGCTGCCGCCACTGGTGATTCGCCCTGTAATGGAACCAAGTTTCGCGAAAGCTGCATTTGGATACAGGACCGAGATGCCGGCCGCATCGTCCACGTCAATCGGATGGCTCAGCGTGGTCGCCCGCGTGGTGGCCTGCGACATGGTGGAAGACGTAAAGGTGTGCTGCAACCCCAGCGCATGCCCCATTTCATGCACGGCCGTCATGAAAAACGTCTCGTTGTAACTGGGACCGGGCTGCAGCGTGAGGTTCCGGTTCAAATGCACGGTGGATCGCCGGACCGGCACAAACGGGTTTACGCCCGGCGTTGTGACGGCAGCGGCGAGCGACGTGGGACCGCCATAGCCGAGGAGCCCAGGGGGCAAATCCTCGAACACGATGTCGCCGCCCGGCGTATTTTGCGCCGTTGCGATGTTTTCCAGGCCGCCGAAGGCAACGCGCAAATCGGAGGTGCTCACGGCATTCCAGGCCACCGTTGCCTGACGCAACTGGCTGATAACCGAATTGAAGGTGTCCGTGGCGCTGTAGGCAGACGGGCCGTTTTCGGAAACGAAGAAGGTCACCGTTTTGTTCGGTAAGGCCGCCAGATCGAATTTTTCCGGCGCGTTCACGCCGTTGAGATAGTGGACGAAATGGTAGTACGCGAACGCCGGGACCGAACTGAACGAAACGACTGCAATTACCGGGCCGAGCAGGAATGTTCGCTTCATTTCGTCAACCCGATATTGCCGGAAATCTGCCGCACACGGCCCTTCAGATCCGAAAGCTTCATGCTGACCGGCTGATCGGCTACCTTCCTGCCGTTCGCGTCGAGCATCATTTCGCCGATCTTCGGACGCCACGCCAGCGCGGATCCGTCCGCCTGCAGGCTCACGTTGTACAAACCCTGCGTCAGGCCCAGCACATGCGTGATCCCGGTCGACGACGATTTCCAGAGAAAGAGAACGTATTCGGAACCCGAGGTAAGGTCCGGCACTCCCGGGAAAGACTGCCTGGCGCCGTTCGCCACGCCGCCCGGCAGCATCAGTTCCGCCGGCGCGATGCCCTTCCACGTCTCGCTGACCTGCAGCCTGTAATGCGTATAGATCGTGGAATTCAGCACCGTGGTGTACGAGCCGGATACGCTCGCGCGCACAATCGAAGTGGCCTGCTTCGACATCTCGTCCATCGACAGTTGCTGCAGCGTCGCCCCGGGCGCGGTTCCGCACAAGGTGACCAAAAGCGTGATGGCGAGAGACGCCGGTCGGGACATAGGACTCACCACGGCAAAGTGCAATTGCCCTGCCGCGGGCTGTCGCTGAATCGAAACGGGTTAAACCGGCAATCCCGCCAGCCTACGTCCCGGAAGGACACGCTTTTGGGACAGTGTGTCTCAGTTTCGGATTTCCGGCTCCGGGCTGCGCACCACCAGAATCGGAATATTGAGCCGGTGCCGCACGGGGTTGATGGTGTTGCCGAAAATCAGATCCTTCAGCCCGCCGTGGCCATGGGCCCCCATCACCACCAGATCCGGCCGGATCTCCAGCGCGTACTTCACAATCTCTTTTCGGGGACGGGAACTGTGCAGAATGGCGGTTTCGACCTCAAGATCCATCTCGCTGAGTGAAGCCACCAGGCTGTCCAGATACTCGCGGCCGGCTTCGACCTCCGCGGTGGAAGCCTCGGGCCCGTAAACCTGACTTGTCACGCCCTCTTCCACGTGCAGCAGGTAGAGCCGGGCGCCGTGCTGCGCGGCCAGACCGGCGGCGTGGCCCAGCGCGAGACGATCCAGGGTGGAGTGGTCCAGCGTCACCAGAATGCGCCGATAGTGCGGAGCGGCAATCAACTCCGCCGAAATACTTTCCAGCCCCAGCGTAATCGCCGAAGTAGACGGCCGGCGGTAGGGCTGCAGGGTAATCCACCCCAGCAAACCGAACATGCCTCCGCTTACCAGCAGCGAGAATCCCCAGACCAATGGTGCAAAACGGCCCGACGCCTGGGCCCAACCGGCCATGGTCTGCCCTGCAAGCCAGAGATTCAGGCCCACCACGATCACGGCGGTGATCCAGCCGCCCAGCCGCAACTTCCGGCCATTCGCGAAAACTCCCATCCGCTGCGGGTCATTCGTGAAGTGCAGCAGCGGAATAATCGCGAAGGGAAGCTGCAGATTCAGGACGACCTGGCTTAGAATCAGCAGCCGGAAAGTCCCCTGGTTTCCCATCAGCCAGATCACCACAATGGCCGGCACGATCGCCAGCGAACGCGTCACCAGGCGGCGGAGCCATGGCTGCACGCGGATGTTAAGGAACCCTTCCATCACGATCTGGCCCGCCATGGTTCCGGTCAGGGTGGAAGACTGGCCGGAGCAGAACAGCGCGATGCCGAAAAGCTTCGCAGCCATGACCGTTCCCAGCAGCGGGGCGAGCAGCAGATACGCCTGCTGAATTTCCGTGACGTCCTGGTGCGCGCGAAAAAACGTCGCCGCCGCCAGGATCAGAATTGCGCCGTTGATGAACATGGCGCCGTTCAGAGCCACCACGCAATCCACCACGTTCCAGCGCACGGCGGTGCGCTTTTCCGCCACGCTCCGTCCGATGCGCCGGGTCTGCACCAGAGCGGAATGCAGGTAGAGATTGTGGGGCATCACCGTCGCGCCCAGCATCGCCACGGCCGTGTAGAGGCTCCGCCCGTCAATGCGGGGAATCAGGCCGGCCAGCACCCCCACGGCATCCGGTTTCGCCATGAAGATCTCGGCGCAGAAGCACATCGCGATCACCACGATCAGCCCCAGTACGAACGCTTCCAAATAGCGAATCCCCAGTTTCTGCAGCGCCAGCACGAGCAGCGTATCGAGCGCGGTGATCAGGACCGCCGCCAGCAGTGGAATGTGGAACAGCAGGTTCAGCGCGATGGCCGCGCCCAGCACTTCGGCCAGATCGCAGGCGACAATGGCGATCTCGCACAGGAACCAGAGTGCGACATTCACCCTGCGAGGATAGGTCTCGCGGCACGCCTGGGCCAGATCTCGGCCGGTGACGATGCCCAGCTTCGAAGCCAGCGACTGCAGCAGGACGGCCATGGCGTTCGACATGACCAGCACCCAGAGCAACTGGTAGCCGAAGTGCGCTCCGCCATCCAGATCCGTGGCCCAGTTGCCCGGGTCCATGTACCCGACGCTGACCAGATACGCGGGGCCTGCAAACGCCAGCATCTTCCGCCAATAGGAGACGTGGTCCGTCCGCACCGTCTCATGGACTTCCGCCAGTGACTTCGGGGCTTCGCCTGCCGACACCGGATTGCCGGGAATCACGTTGGTTACTCCCTTATCCTAACTTTAGCGCGGCGGTCGTACGGAGACTTTCTTTCAGGGCTTCACCGGGTCTCCGGCCCTGATCCAGTCTTCGGAAAAACGCGCGTGCCTGATTGCTTTGCCCTCCGGTGAAAAGTAACTGTAAGTCACGTGGATGGAGCCGTCTTTACTTTGAAGAACGGACGGGTAGTGATACTCGTAGGGCACTTTCGGGCCTGGCATGCCGTCCAGGTGCCGGCGCCACTTCCAGGTCAGGCCTTCATCGTCGGAAATCGCGGCCACCAGCGACCAGCGCCCCTGTTCCAGGTCGTTGTGGACCAGAATCCAGTCGCCATTCCGCAGCGCAATCACCTCCAGACTGGTGCCCGGATTCAGAATGTCCGTGTCTTTTGCGCCCGTCCAGGAGACGCCATCGTCTTTGGAATAGCTG
>Ga0073936_10004692_pt1 | contig 18796 bp, 16 predicted proteins | sample AliMusrvi5mmetaG_FD_87041 | JGI IMG/M metagenome (GOLD analysis project Ga0073936, IMG submission 87041) | Freshwater lake bacterial and archeal communities from Alinen Mustajarvi, Finland, to study Microbial Dark Matter (Phase II) - Alinen... | ecosystem: Environmental > Aquatic > Freshwater >... | reverse complement strand
TCGGAGTCGGAAAGCGCAACCGCCGAAACATTGATGACAGCCGTGAGCGCCTACTTCCGTGTAAAACTCTCCGATGCTCAGGCACAACCCGGCGCGGCCCTCCTCGGGAGAATCGATGATGGAATTGTGCGGTTGACCGATCCTCTCTTGCGTAGCCACTCGGGCACGATGCTGCTGCACGCCTTGGTCGGAATGCGCCGATGTTTATTTTCAAACGCCAAGCATTTTAAACCTGCCTTTTTGGCAGCAGAAGAGGGAGGCTTATGATTAGTGAAATGAACCTTCTGGGCATCTTTGTGCCCGCGCTGCTGGTTTATGCCGTGGTTGCGTTTCTGCTCATGAAAGGCATCAGCCTCCTATTGGCCGGTGTCGGTGCTTACCGGTTCGTGTGGCATCGACCCCTATTCGATTCCGCAATTTTCATCCTCCTCCTCGGAGGCATCGTTCTTCTAATCAACTGGATCAAATCGTGAAAACATTTCTGCTTCTGTCACTCCGTATTTTTGTAACGTTTACTGCGGTAACCGCCGCAATGGCCGCAGGTTGGTTTCTGTGGGACTATTACATAGACCAACCGTGGACCCGAGACGGGCGTGTTTGTGCAGACGTTGTCCGTATCGCGCCCGATGTGTCCGGTCTCGTAAGCGAAGTCCTTGTCCACGATAATCAGGCCGTTCATAAGGGCCAAACCCTCTTCCGGGTGGACAGTGCCCGCTTCATTCTGGCGCTCCAGCAGAGCGAGGCGAGTCTAGCCAGCGCCGATGCCGCATTGCAGCAGGCCAATCGGGACGTTGTGCGTTATCAAAAACTGGAAGGAAGCGGAATTTCCCGCCAAAAACTGGATGAAGTTACCACCCTTGCGCTCCAATGTGAAGCCGCCTCCCGCAGGGCGCTGGCCGACCGCAACGTGGCCCGTTTGAATCTCGAACGCTCAGAAATCAAAGCTCCCGTTAATGGCACACTGACAAATTTTTCGCTGTGCTCGGGAAACTACGTCAACGCGGGGCAACCGGTAACAGCGCTGGTCGATGACGATTCGTATTACGTTGCTGGTTATTTCGAGGAAACGAAACTCGGGCGTATAAAAGTGGGCGCGCCAGTGGAGGTACGGCTCATGGGCGTGAATGTCGATCTGCCGGGGCGCGTCTCCAGTATCGCGGCGGGCATTGAGGATCGCGAACGCACGGATTCCACTCGCCTGCTGGCAAACGTGAATCCCACCTTCAGTTGGGTCCGGCTTGCGCAGCGCGTACCCGTGCGGGTAACGCTGGAAAAAGCGCCTTCGACAATTCGCTTGGTGGCAGGACAGACGGCGACAGTAATTGTTCGCTAGGTGCAGCTTGCGATTTCTTTACGAAGGACGCCTGGACTGACTTCGTCAAAGTGACCCATTACGTCCTCTTTTCATCCATGTCGGCACCGCAATCAAACAGGTAAGATTCGATGAGTTGCGCGCAACCATTCTGCGAATTGTTCCGACGCAGCGTGATCGGTTTTTTGCGCACGCCCATTTCACAACTTCCCCAAAAACTTCAGCACTCCCAGCACCGCCAACACGATCCATGGCAGGGCGGTGCCCACCGCAATAAGGCGTATGGCTTTGCGCTCAAACTGATCGAACCGGTCGCAGAGGCCGCGAAGCTGGCTCTTCATGCCATTGTGGCCGTCCTCGCCACGGACGACGATTTCCAGGGTGAGGAGGCGGCGGTCCACCACGGCAATGCGATCACGGACATCCTCACGGCAGAGTTCGCAGTGTTGCGCCAGTTCGTGGAGCTGGTCGGTGGGAGCGGTCATAAAGCGGCGTTTTTCTGTTGAAGGTCGCTCCAGAGCGCCAGGTAGTAGTCCCCGGCCCGGATAATCAGCTGATGGAAGTCGGCGCAGGTCAGCGTATGAAGTGTTCCATCCAGCAGCTTGATCGTGATTTGAAAATCATCCCCTGCCCCCTTGCGGGTGGGGTGGGTGTCGAGATCGTTGAATTGCCACCGGTCGGCGTCCTCGATTGCAATGGTGATGCCGAGCGCAACGTCGTGATAGCCTTTGGCGAGGCTCTCATCGAACGTGTGCTGGAGCTTCGCCAAGGCTGTCTGCCGGGCAGCGTAGGCGGCACGGGGCATCAGTTTGAACGCGGCGGCGAAAGCGGCTTCGTCGGCGTAATCCTTGCCGTGATCGGCGGGAACGATGTCCACCGGCGTCCCGTTCGCTGTCATATATGCCCCTTTCGAAGCCGGGGGTGATGAGGAATTTCATAGTTCTCTGGCGTTGTTGAAATTGTGATTCGTTACAACCGCCCAACGTTTGCGGAGTTGCAATTACTAAGCCACAACGAGGAGCCATCGAAACAGCCGCCATACACCGTTCCCAGCCGTAGCACCTGTCGCGTAAGTGCCCACCACCGCACCCTTGCTGGGCCGAATCTGCATAGCGCTGCTACCGCCGAGATATCAAATATAGGAGCCGTCGAACACCAAACCCATCGGGCGCGCGCCTCGAGCGGTAGGCTATTGTCCTCCACAAGCAGCTTGAGGCCGAATTTGCGAAGCTGCGCCCGGTTGACGCCAGGGCGAACAACCTTGTTTTTTCCGCCACTTCCCTTCCGACCATGAAGGCGATGCAAAAAGACCTGGCTGCGGCTGTCATCCCCTATAAGGACGAACAGGGCAGGCAGGCCGATTTCCACGCGCTACGGGGTTCCCTGTGCACGCATCTGGCCGTTCATGGGATCGACCCGCACACGCGGAAGGAAATCATGCGCCACAGCGAGCTTTCGCTGACGCTCAAAAATTACACAGACGTGCGGCAGCTCAAAACCTCGGAATCAATCCGGGTTCTACCCTCCTTCATCCCGCATCAGTACGCACATCCTTGCGCACACGATTTAGGCGCGGGTCGGCATAACGTGGCACAGGCTGGCACAAAGGCGGCGAATGAACGCCTCGCGGAAGAGACTGGTTTCGAACCGGTTAGGCACGACCTGGCACCGATTGGCACGGCAGGACATGTACATAAAAATGGCTCGAGCGGTAGGATTCGAACCTACGGGGAAGCAGCTCAGGATCAATACCTTACAAAACTCTACTCACTACTATCCTCACTCGATGCAGGAAACTTGTATCAGGTGGCCCGAATCGTTGCCGGATGGAAGGCTCTGCCCGAAGATATAAAAACGGCTGTCCTGGCAATCATCGGGGTGCGAGGAAAGGCGACCAATGGAGAAAAGCGTTCCATCCCGGTTGATTTGTGAGCCCTTTTCTTGCCGCTTATGATTGGGGCTCCCTTGGCAACCCCGCCGAATCCGTATACAGCATGGTCGATGACCACACCGCGATGTCGGGTCTTTTGCGGGAGGTCGGCAGACCTAGCGTTCAATTAAGCCGCGCCTTCTCGCTAGGATTTTCCCCCTTGTCTGGAGCAAAGCTCGCAGCACATTGCTAATCTCACCAACCGCCTCGGGCGACCATCCCGCGATGTCCTCGTCCGTGGCTTGCCTTAATCGTATTCCTGATTGTGTGATAACCGCAACTCCCCCGCAGTAGGTAGTGAAGCATGCTTAGACCCGAAAATGGCATCCCTCATCACCGATACAGACAAAACACTGATCTCTTTCAGGGAAACCCGGCTGCTATCCAGTGCGGCGATCTGCAATGATTGCCGCTTATGGGCAATGGATGGTCCCCGGCAGCGTTCAAAGCAAAATGGGCAAAGTTTTCTGGCAAGGAAAGCTCGGCGTATCAGGAACATTTTAACGACCTATGCCGGATGCTCGGGCATCCAACGCCAATCGAGGCCGATCCCACCGGCAGAGATTCATTTTGTTTCCAGAGGCGCGTCGTGAAGGACGTTGAGCTTTTCACTTTCGACGACGCCGGGTGCGTTGTTGAAAATCCAGGCGATGAGCGAGGTTTCGCCGACGTGTGGAAAAAGGATTGTTTCGGATGGGAATACAAAGGGCCGGGCGAAGACCTGGAAAAAGCCTACAAGCAACTTCTCCGATATCGCGAATCGCTGCTCAACCCGCCATTGCTGGTCGTCTGCGATTTCAGGCATATCGTTATTCGCACCAACTTCAACGGGGCGGTGCAGGAAACCTACGAATTTACAAATGCCCAACTTGATTCCCCGGAGGCATTGCGCGTGCTTCGCGCCATGCTCACTGACCCAGGGAAGCTGCGCCCGCAAATAACGACGGCGGAAGTCACAAAAAAACTCGCTCAACAAATCGCCAAAATCGCCGTTTCATTACAAAAGCGGGAATCCATCGAACTGACGGACGCGAAGACTCGAAAACAACACCACGTCGCCCAAGACAAAAATCTCCGCGTTGCTCGATTTCTTAATCGCTTGGTCTTCTGCTTCTTTGCAGAGAATACTGGATTGCTTCCGCCAAACATCTTCGCCGAAATCTGCCATATCGGGCTCGATGATCCGCAACGTTTTGCGGAAACATTGGAAGACCTATTTCGCTGCATGGCAAAAGGGGGGCGTTTTGGTTCTCACAAAATCCGCTACTTCAACGGCCATCTTTTTAAAGACGCCACGGTTTTTGAACTCACACCCGATGAAATCCGCGCCCTTGCGATTGCCGCCGACCATGATTGGCAGAACATCGAGCCTAGCATCATGGGCAATCTGTTCGAGCGCGGCCTTGACCCAAGCCAAAGAACTCCCCTTGGTGCGCATCACACCAGCGAGGAAGACATCAAGACGCTTGTGGAACCTGTCCTCATGGCTCCCATTCGGCGCGAGTGGTCCTCACTCCAACGCGAACTGGCCCCTGCCATTTTGAAAGGAAAAGGAACAAACGCACAGCGGAGAAAATTGGTATGCTTCCAGGACAGACTTTCGACTGTGACGGTGCTCGATCCCGCCTGCGGGAGTGGAAATTTCCTTTATGTCTCATTGCAGCTTTTGCTCGGACTTGAAAAGGAAGTGATCTCTGCCGCCGCTCAACTCGGTGATACCGGGTTTATTCCGAAAGTAAATGTGCAGCAACTCCGCGCAATTGAGATAAACGCTTACGCTTTTGAACTGGCACAAGTTTCAGTGCAAATCGGATATCTACAGTGGCGACGCAACAACGGTTTCGACAACGACCGCACACCCGTCCTGCAAAATCTGACCGGGTTTGAAAACAAAGATGCGTTGCTCAAAGCGACGTATCGCATGAGCCTGAAACCCGAGCAAGAGGAGGAAGAACACAAAGAGGGAGATGAATATCTTAAAGTCTATAGCGAACGCAGTTGGCCGGAGTGCGACGTGATTGTTGGCAACCCACCGTTTCTCGGTGACAAGCTAATGCGGCGCGAGCTTGGGGACAGTTACGTTAAAGAACTCCGCAGAAATTACAGCAGCCATATTCCCGGACAGTCCGATCTTTGCTGCTACTGGTTTGAGAAAGCGCGGGAGCAAATCGAAAATGGCAAATGCAAACGGGCGGGCTTGCTTGCGACACAAGGCATTCGGGGCGGAGCAAACAGGGAAGTGCTTAAGCGCATCAAGAAATCCGGCGATATCTTCTTCGCAGAAAGCGACCGGCCCTGGGTTCTGGAGGGCGCGAACGTTCATGTCAGTATGGTTGGATTTGATGATGGCACAGAAAGAACGCAAATCCTTGATGGCTGCGAAGTCACAATAATTAACGCAAATCTCTCTACAAACGCGGATACGGTAGCCGCATGTCCGATTTCAGAGAATAGAAAGAGGTCCTTTATCGGCGCGGCTGTTCATGGTCCATTCGCGATAAGACCGGATCAAGCTTTAATGTGGTTAAGAGAACCCAATGCAAAAGGTGCGCCAAATAGTGACATCATACGACCATGGGTGAACGCATTATCAATTACAAAACGCGAAGACAGTTTATGGATAATAGATGTCCCGCCAATAGTTGGAGTTAACGACGCGGCGTACTATGAGTCGCCTTTCAAATATCTTACGGAAACTGTACTTCCTGTCCGCCGAAAAAATCGAAGGGTGATGAGAGCCAAAAACTGGTGGCTTCTTGGCGATCCGCAAAAGGCAATGCGTAGGGCTCTGAGAGGATTACCACGCTTCCTCATAACTCCTCGTGTGTCCAAACATCGCATTTTCGTTTGGATTACTCCTGAACGCTTAACAACGGACGCCGCCGTTGCTTTCGCCTGCCATAAGGACTACGACTTTGGAATATTACAGTCACGGTTTCACGAGGTATGGGCATTAAAACTCGGGACTCGCTTGGAAACACGCCCACGTTATACTCCAAGCACTTGCTTCGAGACCTTCCCCTTTCCCCGCCCGAGGCATACGCAGGAAACCGCAATCGCTGCCGCCGCGAAGGAATTGAATGACCTACGCGAACGGTGGCTCAATCCACCGGAATGGACGAGAACCCGTGCGCTGGAATTCCCCGGCTCCGTATGCGGCCCATGGGCGCGTTATGTAAGAAAAACCACAGTGAACCCGCAAACGGGTATTGGTACGGTACGTTACCCACGCATTGAGCCCCGCGATGCCGATTGCGAATCCAAACTCAGAAAACGGACGCTCACCAATCTCTACAACGAACGCCCCGCATGGTTGGATTTGGCGCATAAGAAACTGGATGCCGCTGTTGCCGCCGCATATGGATTCCACAACGACTTGAGCGATGGGGAAATCCTCAAAAAGTTGCTTGCACTTAATTTGGAACGCGCGGCGGAGGAAACAAAGGGAGAATTAGTCAAGCAGGCAAACTCCAGCGCAATACGGCGGGACAAAATGTTACAGAGCGTGTTTCAGGCAAAAAAGAACGGCCGGAACGGAATTTCAAGAAAGCCGACCAAGACCGTTAGCCGGGTGCCATGCAGTGTTATTCAGGTAATAAACGGAAATTCACGGGGTGGGATTAAGCCGAGCAAGAAAGCAGCCAATTTCGCAAATCGCCCGATAGTTGGCACTATAAAGGCTAAATAGGATGAGGGGATGGGTACCTTTGGAGAAGTATTTGCCAGAGGTCGCCTTCCCCGCCAATGTTCTTGGGCATAACGGGCTAGATAAACAGCCCCGCGATCTGAACGAGCAGATTGATAAGGAAAAGCACCAGAGGAGGCCCCAAAATGGCAGCCCCCGCCATTACGCTCAGCGCAATGAAAAATCTCCTTTAGCACAAGGTCACAATAGGGCGGATCGAATTCGCACTCAACGGGAAAAGGGCGCGCGTAAAGCGGGTTGTGGCCTGGGTGAAAGCGGGGAGTGCCGTTTAGTGGCGCGGAGTCGGTGCGGGCCTTGTTTTAACGCCTCCAGGTCAATGATTCCAGCTTTGGGGATCAAGTGGCAGGGAGTTGAGTTGCTGCCGGTAGGAACGCCAGTGGGGCATGTGGCGGTCCAGAATGGCGATGAACTTCTCGTTGTGGCGGCGTTCGATGAGATGGGAAAGCTCGTGGAGGATGATGTATTCCAAGCATTCCTCAGGTTTTTTCACCAATTCCAGATTGAGGAGCACTCTCTTGTCGGTCGTGTTACATGATCCCCACTTGGTCTTCATTCGCTGAATCCGCCATGATGCAACCTCTACCCCAAGGATGCTCTCCCATTTGGCAATTAAAGAAGCTGCCGCCGTCCTGAGCTGATCCCGATACCATTCAGAGAGGATGGTTTCCCTTTTGAGGTGGTCCGTTCCCGGTCTGATTCCCAAATGAATCCTGTTGTGGTTGATCTCGATGGTGGGGGCGTGGTCGGCTTCTGAGATGGTCAGCAGGTAGCGTTTGCCCCAAAGGTAATGGCTTTCACGCTGGATATAATCACGAGGCGTTTCCCGTTCCTGTGCACGAAACTTTTTCTGCTGCTGGCGAATCCACCCCAATTTCGTCAGAGCAAACACCCGAATGGTCTCCAGCTTCATGCGGGAGGGGGCTGAAATGCGAACGCTGCCAGATGGAGGGTAAACGCTCAGATGGACGTTTTTAATGTCCTTCCGAACGACATCCACGGAGATTTCCCCTAACTGGATCGTTGTCCCCATCAATATTCTGACTGTTCTTTGATGATCTGGAAAATGCGCTCCACTTCCTGTTTGTTCTTCAGGATGTCGTTGAGGGCATGTTTTATTATGCTCTCTTTCGTCTTTACACCCTTCCACGCATCGGGACGAATCCTCTTCACCGTCTCATCAATCGTTTTTGCCAGTTCCAGCGGCGACTCGGCCTTCTTGAGGCCGTTGAAAAGGGCCCTCAATGCCGGACTTCTCTTCAATACCTCTGGAGTGTCATCTTCCATTCCTGCGGAAACCTTTCTCACCAGCTCGGCTATTTTTTGAAGGTATTCCTCATACTTGATCGCCTTGCTCTTCCTCGCGGTAATGATCTCGCTCAGGAGGGCAGACATCTTCTCGTAAAAAGCGGGGTCGGTCAGCTCCTCCTTGATGATCTTGCTGCGGACGTTGTTCTCAATGGTCTCCGCGACCGCCTCCTCGTTCCCCTTGATACCGTCAAGGCGAAGGGCTATGGCTTCGGCAATACCGGATTTCACGATCAACTGAAGGAGTCCCTGATCTTCAAACGGTGAGATGATCCTCGGCTCGTCGGCTTGGATGTATGTGTCAATGAGGTGGCGCATGTCAGCCTCGTATGCCTTTAGGTCCAAGCTCTCGTTGCTGGCGTTGCGGATGGTCTCACGAAGTTTCAGGTATTCGTCGAGTTTCCCTTTGATTCTGGCGATGTCCTTCTCGTCGTATCCTGCCTGCTCCAGCTCGTCGGCAATATTGGCGTAGGATCGAATCAGACCGACCGTGCCTTTATAGAGGGCTTCCCGCTGAGGTTCCTTCTCCTTCAAGTCAGTTGGAATCTCCGTGTTGCCGCAAAAGTATTGGATGAACTCGAGATTCGTTCGTGGGGGCAGCACCTTTTCGCAGAGCAAATCAAGGGTCTCCAATGCCTCATCCAGCCGTTCCTTCCCCTTCTTGAGCCGGTTCTGCATCAAGACTTCCGGCTCCGCTCCCCCTGCGCTGTGGTCGAGTTCGGAGCTATAAACCTGAAGCGCACCTGTTCCCTTGTCGTTCACCAGATTCTTGAACAGGTCTTTGTAATCGACGATGTAGCCGAAATCCTTGTCTTCCCCGTCCAGCCGATTCGTTCGGCAAATCGCTTGGAACAGCCCGTGGTCCTGCATGGATTTGTCGATGTAGATGAACGAGCAGGGAGGAGCATCGAACCCCGTCAGCAGCTTGTCCACCACCACGAGCAGCTTCATATTGGCTGGCTGCTCAATGAATCGCTTCTTGGCATCCTCCTCATGGGATTCCGTTGGCGACATCCCCGGCTTGGCTTCCACGGTCTTCAGCAGCTCCGTATAGGTGTTGTAAATGAACTGCTTGTCCGTCTCCGTGTTTGCCCCTGTTTCCTCCAGCGTGATGTCTTTTGCCAGCGGATTGTAGGACGTAACCAGAGCGCATTTGCCTTTCAGCGGGGTCTTCTCCAGCAGAGTGAAATACTTGCACGCCTCGAAGATGCTCGATGCCACCAAAATGGCGTTCCCTCGATCATCGGAGAGCCTTCGTTTTGTGGCGAAATCCATAATGATGTCGCTAACCACCTTTTCCATGCGGGATTTGGAACTGAGGACGTTTTGCATCGTCCCCCATTTCTTTTTGAGTTCCCGCTTTTGCCAATTGTTCAGCCCTTTGGTCTTAGCGTCGAACCACTGGTCAACCCTCTCCGCCGTGCTCAACCGCTGATCGATGTCCCGTGCCTCGTAAATCAAATCGAGAACAACTTCATCCTCCACGGCTTCGCAGAATTTATACGTGTGGATGTAACCGCCAAAGACCTCCAGACTGGTTGCCTTGTCCTTTTTAAGGAGAGGAGTGCCGGTAAACCCAATGAACACGGCGTTGGGCATCATGGCTTTCATGACCCGATGCAGCTTGCCGCTTTGGGTCCGGTGGCATTCATCCACGAAAACGAAAACTTCCCCCACGGTTTTGGTGGGTTGCGATTCCAGTTCCTTGATGAACGCATCGAAATCGTCCACGTCCTTCCTGCCGAATTTGTGGACCAGCGAGCAGAGGAGACGCGGGTTTGCCTGTCCAAGCTGGCTCATCAAATCCCTGCCGCTCGCGGTTCTGGAAATGTCCTTCCCCGATGACCGAAAGACCCGCTCGATTTGCTTATCGAGTTCGTCCCGGTCTGTAACGATGGCGACTCTGGCGTTGGGGAGGTTCTCCAGAATCCACTTTGCCAGCAGCACCATGACGATGCTCTTGCCGCTACCTTGGGTGTGCCAAATGATGCCGCCCCTCCGTTCCCTGACGTGCTTCTGAGCGGCTTTGATGCCGAAATATTGATGGACACGAGGCAGCTTTTTCTTGCCCCCATCGAAGAGCACAAAGTCATACATCAATTCGAGGAGCCTCTCCTTGCGGCACATCTTGAGCAGGTATTTATCCAGCTTGAACCGACTGTTGTCCTCCTCTTCCTCTTTCCATTTCAGGAACATTTTCTCAGGGGTAAGGATGGTGCCGTATTGGAGTCCCTCGGCATCACTCCCTGCAAAAACGAATTGAACGGTGCTGAAAAACCACTCATTGAATTCCGGCTGCTGGTTGGAAAGGTTCTGCCGAATGCCGCCGCCAATTGAAACGCTGCTCTTTTTCAGCTCGATCACCCCGATGGCAATCCCGTTCACATAAAGCACGAGGTCGGGTCTGCGTTCATGCCCTCCCTTCAGCGTCACCTCCTCGGCAATGGCAAAGTCGTTTTTCTCGGGTTCCTTCCAGTTGATGAGATGGATGGTTTCCGTGACCTCGCCTGCCTCGATTTTTACAGCGACACCATAGCGGAGAAGACTGTAAACCGCCTGATTGTTGTCGTAGAGACTGCGGCTGTGGTTGTTCGCCTCGGTACGGAGTTTATGGAGGGCGACGTTGATCTGCGCTTGGGTGGCGCCGTTTTTGAGCAGATAGCAAGCGAGCTGTTTTTCCTCAATGTTGCTGTTGCCCCGATCCGACCGATCCCCAAGGTAGTCGTATTTTAGCTCGTCCCGAAACAGGGCAATGACTCGATCTTGGGTTTGGCGTTCCGTGGAAGAAATCTCACTCATGTGGCGGTGTCATCTAGGTTATAATACTATGCCTTTGTCATTTTCTTTAACTCTGCCGACAACACCCCGACAAAGCGTGTTTCGCTGGCTGGATCGAGTGGGGAAAGCAAAAGATGCGGATACGGACGCCTTTGAGGCTGAAAGTAGTCTTTCATCTGATCATGCGTCTGGTTGGAACAAAATCCAGCAAGCCGAAGATTAGTGCCAAAGTCATCTACAAGCCCCACAAATGCCCTTGCCAAATGTTTATCCAAATCGTGGTCATAAAACTTGCACTCCCACGCACCAAAGACACTGGAAGCAGACGGGTCGTTTGGCTGCCGCCGACACGCATGTGCTTCATCAGCATGCATAATGCAAACATCGAGTTCATGGGTCATGCCGCTTGTCCCTACGAACTCCACGCCAGCATGTATTTCAAATTCTTGCTGATTCAGCGTGAAACTAGCGTATCCATAATTCCGATGATCTGAATGAATTTGCCCTGGCGCACCTCGAAAAACAAATGGATTAGGAGCGGCGCAAATACCACGAAGTAGTGGTTGAGCACCCAACTCCCGCACTGCACGCAGGCAGAGCCCGAACACATATGCTTCATACGCCTTCGGTGCAACAGGTTGGACCAACTGATAACTTCCCGGACCTAATGGGTGTGCAAGCAGCGCATCAATCGCATTCTGTAAATCATTTAGCGTTGCCATAATTTTCCTCCTGAAAATCTGTAAACGATTTCAGCTTTTGAATCAACTCACGTAATGACTCCAGTTGATGCTCATCAGAAGATTTGAATTGAACATCAGGACGATTCGCCCTTTCTTGAACAGTTTCGGGTTCACCTTCAACGAGTATTTTTTTCGACTCGTTAATTTGTGAAAATTCGGGAATCAGGTCTATCTGGTCCGTATCCAGCTCAAACATATTTTGTGCAAGGTCATCTTCTTGAGGGGTAGGAACGGGTTGCTTTGGACCAGCTGTGCCAACCTGCTTAAACTCACCAAGTGCTGCATTTACCAGCAATCGGCTCTCGACCAAGTTAGAATTCAACACCGTAATCGCAATTCCAAGGGCTTTCTCATTAGTGTAGGCTACGTGTTTGCGGTAATTTCTCTTTTTTACCTTTTTACCTTTTGGTTTCGGCGAGACGATTCCTTCGTCCTCGGCTTGAATGTCATGCCCTGTATCAACTGCTAACCGAATTTGCTTTGCTAGGGCAGTCGACGACTCTTCGATGTTTTTAAGAAGAAGATCAAGAGCCTCTTTAGCGGTGTAATCATGGTTTGGCATTATTAACCTCCGTGTTCACTTTCTTCATGAGTCTGGTTTTTCCGGTGAGAAGTTCCTGCATCATCCCCTGCTTGATTTGGCGGGACTTGGCGAGCTTGGTTTCGAGGGTCTCGATTCCGGCATCCATGTCGCTAAGGACGGCGGCGATGGCGGTTTGTTCGGCTTTGGTTTTAGGAAAAGCAATGCTTAACGGTCTCAAATCGCTTGGGTGAATATGCGGCTGCGCTCCACCCGTCTGAGCCTTATAAATTGCGCTCTGGTTCAGCAACAGCACAAAATAGATGAACTCAACCGAATAGCGTTCACCCTCTCCGATTGTAGAACAGTCTGATGCAAAAATTGGAATGCCATAGAGGGCGACATAACCAGCACTAGCCCCAGATCCACTGATGGTTATTGTTTTTCCACGCCGATTTGCCAAGTTGTGGAAATAAGAAGGCTTCTTACCACCGGCAATAACGGGTATTCGACCGGGGACGGCACGCTGTTCAGTAATTAGCTCTCCTTTTTGAATCTCCGCAATATCTCCCAACTTTTTCTCCTCCCACTCCCCATTAAACCCCGGCAGTCGCTTTTTCCCGGTGAGCAATTTCTGCATGGCTCCCTGTTTGACTTGGCGTTTTTTGCCGAGGAGTTGTTCCAGAGATTCGATCAGGGCATCCACATCGCTCAACGCCTCGGCAATGGCACGTTGTTCAGCGGTTGGCGGAACCCCGATTGGAATTGGTGAAATAAAGTTACGATTCAGGGATTGCTGAGCACCGCCAGAATTGTATCGAGTGAAGTCTAGCGCACGAAGAAAATAGAAGGCATAAAGTGGATCATTACCGTTCAAATCCGTCACGTAGAGGGCAGTATTATGTGGCCAGAAATCAACCTCGCAATAATGCGCTTGTCCGAACGACGCTCCACTTCGCCCGATTACAATTCCCGGTCCTTTTACAATGGCAGTATCGTGGAATCCGTTCTGTCCAGCCGATCCCATCACAGGAATATTTCCTTGCTTACGATCCTGTTCCGTTAGGTCGTGACCACGTTGAAGTGACACAAACTTTCCTAAAGTTTTCACCTCCCAATCCTTAGGAATCACCCCCACCTCTGTCTGCTTGTATCCAGGCTTCACCGCAATGCTCATGCCTCGCCTCCCTCTTTGGGAAGTTGCTTGATAGTGCGGTCAAAATCGGACTCAAAGAGCCGGTCCTGCACGATGCGGTATTGCTCGAATTCGCTTTCGGCAAAGGTCTTGGCTATCTCAGCGGTAACTTTGCCGGTGTGGTGGAGCAGGTCGCGCTCGTTGAACCGAAGGAAGGCATTCAGTTTTTTTGCCCAATCCTCCATTGTCATCGGGATGCTCCGTTCGGCTTGATCCTCGGCGTAGTCCAGATACATCGTGACCAGCCGATCCAATGCCTTGATTTCCTTTTCCGTGAGGTAGTTCTTGGCAATGGAAACGTCTGGCTTGAGGATTTTTCCATCGGGGGCGTTCTTCCATGTGGTCAGCCCCATGTGATCCTTCTTGCTGTCTGCCCGTTCGTGGATGAGTTCGGCGGCGGTGTGACCGTGGATGGCAAAGTGGAGCTTGTTCTGGACGGCGGCGAAGAAGGTCTTGGTGGTCTCGGCGTCAGGACGATAATCCATCGCCGTGGCGTAGATGTCGGTGATTTTTTGGTAGAACTTCCGTTCGCTGGCACGGATTTCACGGATTTCCGCCAACAGGTTCTCAAAGTATTCCTTGGTGAAAAACGCACCATTTTTGAGGCGTTCCTTGTCGAGCACATAGCCACGAATGGCGAAGTCGCGCAGGATGCCGGTAGCCCACTGCCGGAATTGGGTGGCACGCAGGGAATTGACGCGGTAGCCCACGGAGATGATGGCGTCGAGGTTGTAGAATGCCACATTCCGGGCAACTTCTCGCGTGCCTTCTGGTTGAACTGTCCGGAAATTCCGGAGAGTTGCCTGCTCTTGCAATTCCCCACTGGCGAAGATGTTCCCAAGGTGCTCGCTGACGGTGCGGACATCCACATCGAAGAGCTTGGCGATGAGCTTTTGGGTCAGCCAGATGGTCTCCTCCTCCACGCGAACCTCGATGCCACTCTCCCCGGCTTGATGCGTGAAGACAAGGAATTCGGCGGTGCTGTTGCGGATTTGGAGTTTCTTGGGCTTGCTCATACTGTGAACCCCATCCTTTCGAGGTGGCAATTTACTTTCGCCTCCAGCTCTGCCACGCGGTTGGTCATCAATGGCATGGGCGTTTCATAGCGTTCCGCCAGGTCTTTGACCCTTTGGGTGAGAGCTTGGCTGATCCGCTCCATCTCGCCATGAATTGCAGCGTAAAGGGTCGCCAGCCATTTATCGTCCACCACCAACGATTTGATTTCCTTGCCGGAGAGTTTGGGATATTGGGCGTAGGCTTTGGCATCCAGTTCGGCTTCGGCATCCTTGAGACGCTTCTTCAAGTCGGATTCCTTGGTGTTGAGCTTCAGCCATTCGTTCAACAATGCCGCCTCCTCCTTCGCATCCTTGTCGCCTTTTATTTCTCTCAATCGGGCGGTGACGCTGGCTTTGTTGACCTTTTCGAGTTCGGAGAGCAGACCCTCGTCTCCACCGTTTTCCTCTTCGATTTCGGTCAGGCGTGCGGTGATGCCTTCCAACTCGGCGGTCATCTCCTCAATCTCCTTTGCCTCTTCCTGAAAATACCGGCTGACGATAAGCTGCTTGGGGATGAGGTCGCACGTCCATCCTTTGTCCCGCTCTTTGCCCTTCTTGTCCCTCTCGATGATGCGGGTTGGTTCGGCAATCCATCCATCGGCGGCTATCAGGTAGCAATCGTCCTGCATCGTCTCCTCCCAATAGTCCATGAGATGTTGGTAAACGTCGTATTTGTCGATGAGAGGCTTGCCAACGTAATGAGCCAGCAAATCCTCCGACACCTCTGCAATCAGCTCCTTGGGGTGGAATCCGGCCCGCAGGCTCTTCAGGATGGTGGACTCACTGGAACGCCAGACCTCGAAGTGCTCATTCATGCCGGTGATGAACGTGGCGAACTCTGGATGCTCGTAGATGGTGGATTTGATGGTCGTTTTATCCACCGCCAAATCGACATAGCCCTTCCGGTTCCGCTTAAATAGACGCTTTTTCAGATTCGGGCAGATTTCCCAATAACTTTTCAACGCATCCAAATCCGCTTCAGGGATACCACCACGGAGATGCCCCTCGATGTCTTGGATGTCCTCTAGTTCCGTGGTGTCGATGTAACGAGGGATGTTGAGGTTGAATTCGTTCTGCTCGATCTCCTCAAAACTGACCATGCGGGAATATTTGGGCAACTCCAGTCGCTTCTCGAAAATTTCGACGATCTTGTGGATGTCCTGAGCACGGAGACGGTTCTTGTTGCCGTCCTTCAAGAATCCTTTGCTGGCATCGATCATGAAGATGCCTTTGCGCGCTTGAGCATCCTTTTTGTCCACCACGATGATGCAAGCGGGGATGCCTGTGCCGTAGAAAAGGTTGGGAGGGAGGCCGATGATTCCCTTGATGTAGCCGCGCCGAATCAGGTTCTTGCGAATGTCGGCTTCGCCATTGCCACGGAACAAAACCCCATGAGGAAGGATGCAGGCTCCGTTCCCGGTGCTCTTCAAGGAACGAATGATGTGGAGGAGGTAGGCGTAGTCCCCCTGCTTGGCTGGAGGGGTTCCAAAAGACTGGAACCGCTCATAGGGATCATCCAGCGGGTCAATGCCGTTACTCCATCGCTTGTCTGAGAACGGGGGATTGGCGACCACGTAATCAAAGGTCTTCAGGGTTGCCCCATCCTTGAATTTCGGGTCTGACAAGGTATTCCCCTGCACGATCAAGGCGGTGGGGTTGTCGTGCAGGATCATGTTCATCCGGGCAAGAGCACTGGTGGGAGCATCCTTTTCCTGACCGTAGAGGGTGACTTTGGAAGTTGCCTCGTCACCTACCTTCAAGAGCAAAGAACCCGAACCGCAAGTAGGATCGTAAATGGTGGTCTTGGGACTTGTTTTTGCCTCCCCAATCCCAAGAATTTGAGCGATGACCCGGCTGACTTCTGCTGGTGTGTAGAACTGACCTTTGCTCTTACCGCTCTCCGTCGCAAAATGCCGCATCAGGTATTCGTAGGCATCCCCAAGAATATCATCCCCATCTGCCCGGTTTTTTGAGAAGTCGAGGGAGGGGTTCTCGAAAATGCCGATGAGGTTGGTGAGCCGGTCGACGATCTCCTTTCCACTCCCAAGCTTCGCCGCATCAGCAAAATCAGGGAAATCGGAGAGCTTGTTGGCGTTGGCGAGGGGGGCGAGAATCTTTTTGTTGATCTGGTCGCCAATGTCCGGTTTCCCCTTCAAAGCTACCATGTCCTTGAAACTGCTGCCTTCAGGGATTTCGATGGGGGCATACGGAATCCCTGCATACTTGTCGGAGACGTATTTCAGGAACAGCAGGACGAGGACGTAATCCTTATATTGGCTGGCATCCATACCGCCGCGAAGTTCGTCACAGGATTGCCAGAGGGAGGAGTAGAGTTCGGATTTCTTGAGAGCCATGTCGGGAGGAAGGGAATTTTAGGGCAGGATTTTCCGATTACGATGCCAAAAAATGTCTCGCCGGGTGGGGCGAAAATGGTCACTCCTCCGCCAAAAAATCCGGTCGCGGGACGAATTTAGCGAGAGGGGATGTTTCGCGCCCCCCTTTGACGAGCCATCGCGGAAAACGGAAAGCCTCCTATCCCAAGCGCGGTCGGCGACGCCTGCCCCCAAGTTCAGAGAGAGACTTTCACACCATGAAATCGTTGTGAATAAGTATCCCTAATGATGGCTCATAAATGTAGATTCCAAGGCTAACGCCAATGACCTGGGCGCTAACTACGGTAGCTTTCGTTAACCAGCGGCTGGTGATCATTTCTTGGGCCGCGATCAATCACGGCGATGGATCGGGCGCAGGACTTGATGGCGTTGCTCTTGCGGGGCGCTCGGGCGGCTTCGGCGAGGCTAGCGGACCCGTTGCAGGGACGGCGGGTAAGCGGATTCGGCAAAGAATCCTACGCAATCTGCTCTTTGACAATTTTGGATTTGGGTGCCCCAAACTCGACACCATGTTGGCGCGCCAATGCCAAAACATCGTCATACACTCCCGCGTCCTTCAACAGCCGAACGGACAAATACAAATAAGGGAGTGCCATGGGTGACAGGATGAGCCAGTCTTCTCGCTCACGCCAAACTCTCAGGTTCTCCCATCCAAACTGACAATGTAGCTCTGGTCCGGTCACAGCGAGGTTCTGGCCACTTACGTGGTAAGTAATCTCGTGCCTCAAATACGCGGTATTGCGATACTTTTCTGCCGCAGTTCCTGGCAGCAAGCGTGGCGCAAACAAAACCAGGGCGACGGTGGCCAGAAGCAGGATGCCGAGGATGAAGGTATAGGCCCAAAACAAACCGGCGAGTCCAAGCATCAGAGCCAACACAATTCGCCACGGTCGCGTTTTCCGATCCATAAGTCCTGTAATTGCGACATACTCCTCCTGGGAGAGCTTGGTCTTCTGCTCATGGGTAAAACTCTTCATTATCGTGCCTCTTGATGCCGCGCGTTCCATGTATGCCAAATTAAAACGCCAGAAAATACCATCCCTGCAAGATACGCCGTGATCTGCATCGTTTGAGTAATTGCAATCCCTGGGGAATAGTCGGGATACAGCCAGTCTGCGTAGATGCCGGTCTTAAGCCGCCATGCGATAATACCCGAAATCAGGGCAACGGCTTCTACCGAGAGCATCACCCGGCCTGTGCTCAGAATAAGACGTATAATCGGCACCTTGGGCCGTGAAAACAGACGACCAGCAATGTAGAGACTAAGGCCAAGGACTAATCCCGGAGTAATTGATGCACCAAAAGCGTAAATGATGGCGAGCAGGGTAAAATTCTTGGTGAAGAGAATCTGGTAGAGCCAAACGGTAAAATGCTCCGGGCAAATGCGGATCAAATATTGGTCATGCAAGGCCGCGTAAATCCAAACGCAAAACCATATCCCAAAAATCGCTGACAGGCATGTCCTTAGCGATTCACCTTCAATCGAAACATAGAGAGACTTCATTAGGGGAGAGGATTAACAGTATGCCGAAAAACCGATTCGGATGGCAAGGAGAGGATTTTTTACCCGAAGAGCCCGCGCCGCTCTTGGCGGAATGACGGCATGACAACCCGATGACAACCGGATCGAGAAAGTCGTCATGGCTGCGTCCCCACATAAACGCAGGGGCGGAAGCCATTCCATGACAACATGACACCTACTTTTCTTTTTTAAGGGAATAATAATAGTAAGGGGGAACCGCAACGGGCGTGTAAGGAAGGAAAGGTCGAAAATTCGCTGTCATGGTCGTCATGTTGTCATTCTAGCCCTACCTGCGCGGCTGTGAAACCCCGCCCGTCCCGGTTTGGAGGTCGCGGTA
>Ga0073936_10004691_pt1 | contig 18797 bp, 15 predicted proteins | sample AliMusrvi5mmetaG_FD_87041 | JGI IMG/M metagenome (GOLD analysis project Ga0073936, IMG submission 87041) | Freshwater lake bacterial and archeal communities from Alinen Mustajarvi, Finland, to study Microbial Dark Matter (Phase II) - Alinen... | ecosystem: Environmental > Aquatic > Freshwater >... | reverse complement strand
GTCGACAAACGTTCCGATCAGGTAGAGAACGCGGTGGAAGACATCGGGGCGGTACCAGGCGGCCATGAAGGCGCCGACCGCGCCGGTGCTGGTGCCGGCGATGGCGTGGTCATCCGGGTTGGTGGAGAGATTGACGGTTTTGGCGACGGCGGGGATCAGCTCTTCGAGCAGGAAGTGGGAAAAGTTGGGGCGGACGTCGTCATATTCCCAGTCCCGGCTGAAGCGGGAAAGCTGGGTGTCGGGCGAGGCGGGGGGAAGGACGCCCGGGTTGATGAAGATGGCGGCCATGGGCGGGAGTTCGCCTTTGGCGATGAGGTTGTCGAGGACGACCGGAATGCGCGTGCCGTTGCCCGCGTAGCCGTTGCCGTCGAGGAAGATCATGTACGGCGCGGGTTTGGCCGGGTCGACTTTGGCGGAAACGTAGACCTGATAGTCGTGCGGGACGCCGGGATAGATTTTACCGGGCGGCAGGACGGCTTTGGTGAGAGTGCCTTTGGGGACGCCGGGCTGGACTTCGGAATCCGGGCCGAAATTCGGGGCTTGGGGCTGCGCGAAGGCGGCGCAGGCGGACAGGGCCGCAGCGAGAAGAAGCTTGTTCATGGTGTTGGGGGGCGTTGCGCCCAGGGAGATTCTATCAGGCGATGCCGTCAGGCGAAGCGGATGCCGGGCACTCGTTCGAAGTGACGGCGATTGCGCGCCATTGGGCCCGGAGATTCTGCGTCTCAGCGAGGAGATCGGCCGCTTCGGTCGCGCTCAGGCTTCCCTTGAGCGCCAGCGCGGCAGCAATCGCGTGTTCACGGTCTTCATCTGCCCGGTTGGCGCGCATGGGGGCATTCTGACGTGCCTGCACACGCAGGTGCAACCGACGTAGTTCTAGTTGTTGCGGTAGTTGGCGGATTTGCCGTCCCAGGGGCCGAAGAAAACGGTGACGCCGGGTTTGGCGGCTTTCAGCGCGGACGCGCCTTTTTCCGTGACCGCGGTGCCCTGCAGGTCGATCTCTTTGAGCGATTTCATGGCGATCAGGGTGGGGACGGAAGCGTCGTCGATGCGGCTGCAGCCCTGCAGTTTCAGGCGCTCCAGATTGCCGAGGGCTTTCATTTTCTCCAGCCATTTCGGGGTGACGGTCAACAGGCTGATTTCGCCGAACTTCGCGCCTTCGATGCCGACGCCGATGGGGTTGCAGGCGAAGCGGAGTTCCCGGAGTTCGCCGAGAGTGAGCACGGCATCGAGACCGGTGTCGGACATCGCGATGGTCCAGACGTTCTTGTCGGTGCCCTGGCGGCCGCTGAGATCCAGATAGGTGAGTTTCGGCATCTGGCGAAGGGCCTGGAGGCCGGCGTCGCCGAGTTCATTGGCTCCCATGGTCAGTTCCCGCAGATTGGGCAGGTTGGTGAGGCGCTCCAGGCCGACGTCGGTCATCAGGGTGGCTCCAACGTTGAGGGTCTGCAGGGTCGTGATGCCGGAGATGTGCTCGAGCGCCGTATCGCCGATCTTGGTGCCGTGCAGGTTCAGACGCTTCAGCTTCTTCCAGTCTTTGATGGCGGAGAGGCCTTCGTCGGTCACGTATTCGGTGAAGTAGAGGCTCAGATCGGTGATGCCGGCGAGGCTCTTGATTTCCTGCATGCCCTGGTCGGTGATGTGGGTCAGGGAGAGATCGAGAACGGAGAGATCGGGGAATTCGGTGATCCGGCGGAGGTCGGTATCGGTGACCCAGGTGCCGCGCAGACTGACTCCGGTGACGTGGCCCTGGGCGTCGCGCGCAACGGAGCCGCCGAGATCGGAAACCCATTGCGAGTCGCCGGTTTTGAGGGCGGCGCCGGAGTCGGATACGGCACAGAACAGCAAGAGCAGAGTGGAGATTTTCATGGCTTTATCCTGCGGTTGGGCAGTGCGGAATCGCGGTCGAAGACGATTTTGCAGTCGGGCAGCGCGGTGCGGAGGTCCTGCAGCCCTTTTTCGGTCACCAGCGTGTGATAGAGGTTCAGGTTGCGGAGGCTGGTGAGGGAGCGCAGGGTTTCGGCGCCGGCATCGGTGACGCCGGTGGAGTCGAGACTCAGTTCGCGAAGTTTCGGGAGCGCCTTGAGGGATTCGAGACCTTTGTCGTCCACGGAGGTGTAGTCGAGCTTGAGAACCTGGAGGTTTTTCAGATCGGCGAGGATGGCGGCTCCGGCGTTGCCGGTGCGGGTCCGGACCATTCCCAAGCGTTCGAGTTGCGGCAGGGAGCGGAGGACAGCGAGTCCGTCGTCATTGAAGCGGCCGTGATTGAGATCGAGTTCGCGGAGACTCGCGAGGCCGGCGACCTGTTTGAGCCCTTCATCGGTTACATCGGTGCTGGTGAGGTCGAGCCTTTCCAATTTGCTGAGTTTGGAGAGGCTGGCGAGACCGTTTTCGGAGAGTTCGAGAAAGCCGAGACGCAGGCTGACGAGGCTGGTGAGCGCGCCGACGTCGGATAGGCCGCGGTCATCGACGTGAGAGCCGGAGAGATCGAGTTCGCGGAGGTCTTTGGAGTCCTTCAACGCCGCGAGGCCGGGGCCCTGCACCAGGGTTCCGGCGAGCCGCAGAGAACGCAGGCGGGGCAGGCCGGCGAGGGGAGCGAGACCGGAGTCCGAAACGGTGGTGTTGCTGAGGTTCAGCTCCTGCAGGCTGGTGAGGTGGCCGACCGCGACAAGGCCGGGGTTCGCGACCTGGGTGACCTGCAGTTCGAGTTTTTCGAGGCTTTTCAGACTCGCGAGGTAGGAAAGCTGGGCGTCGCTGACAGGCGTGGAAGAGAGGTTGACGGCGACGATGTGTCCGCCCTTCGATTCGGTTGCGCCGCCGAGTGCTTTGATCCAGGCCGCGATGGCATCGTCCGTTTGGGAAGCGGGCTGGGCGGCGCCGGGGGCTTTCGGTTTGGGCGAGGCGGAGCCGACGAAGCGCACGTGGACGTTGGGCAGCGCGGCATGGAGAGCGTCGATGCCGTTGGGCGTGACGCTTGTGTAGCGGAGGTCGATGTCGGTCAGGTTCTTCAGGGTTTGCAGTTTGGCCAGGCCGGAGTTCGTGATGTGGGTGCGGTAGAGGTTCAGGACTTCGAGTTGGTCGAGGCCGCCCAGGACGTCCATGGCGGAATCCGTGGCCTGCGCGCCGAGCAGATTCAGGCGGCGCATGGTTTTCACGTTTGCCAGAAAGGCGATGCCTTTATCGGTGACGCGGGTTCCGGAGAGATCGAGTTCTTCGAGATGAGGAAGATCTTTGAGGTACTTCAGTCCTTCGTCGGTGACCAGGCTGTCACGAAGCAAGAGGCGGCGCAGGTCTTTGAGACCGGCGATTCCTTCCATGCCCTGATCGGTGAAGGGATTGTAGCTGAGGTCCAGATTGCGCAGTTTGGAGAGCGGCGAGAGGTTCAGTTTGGAGAGTCGGCATTGCGTACAGCGGAGGTCCTGTAAGGACGTCCAGGGGAAGAGCTGCTTGATATCGTCGTCGCCGACTTCCATTTGTGCGTTGTAGTGCCAGCCGAAGGCGAGTCTTTCGACACCCGGATTGGACGCAAGCGCCTTGAAGACACCGGTTTTGTCTTCGTTGCCGCCGCCGGGATTCCAGATGGGTCCGGGAAGGTACAGTTCGCGCAGATGCGTGAGACCCTCCAGTTTGCGGAGCTCGATGGGGCGCATGACGCCCGCCGTGAGATCGATGGACTGGATATGGATGTCGCCCGAAGGGATCTGGGAAACATCCGTAAGGGGTTGTTTCGCGCCTTCCAGGAGAACGGTACCCTCCCAGCGGAGGACCCATTCAGCGAGTTCGCGCTCATTGGCGCCCTGCGCGGCGGCTGTGAAAGTGAGGATAAGGAGTAGAAACCGGCGCATCACGCGTTATTCTAACGAATGTATAGTTAACATTTTAGTTCGGACGTTTTGGGAGATGTTTTGCGAACGATGGTCCTGCTGAAACGACTTGGGTTGATTGGCGTCTCCGCCGGAGCGTTGTGTGCGCAAAGCACCAGTTTCGGCTCCGGGCTGTATGCGGTGATGGAGAAGGCGAACTGCCGCGCCTGCCATACGGTGGACGGGGTGGCGTCGGCGACCCGGCTGCACATGCCGGAAACGGACGCGACGCCGGCGATGGTCGAAGCGTTTGGAAAGTCGCTGGTGGTGCTGGTGGACCGGAAGAATCCGGAGGCGTCACTGCTGCTGCGAAAGCCGACCGCGCGGGTGGCGCATGCCGGCGGCGAGAAGATCAAGCCGGGCAGCGAAGACGAGGCGGTGCTGAAAGCGTGGATTGGCCAGCTGGCGCGGCTTTCGGGAAGCGAACTCGACGCGGCGATGCACTTTCGCGAGCAGGAAGACAAGGGTTCGGGTGCTGCGTCTCAGGATGCCGAGTTGCGGCGCCTGACCCACAGCCAGTACAACCACACGGTGCGCGATCTTCTGGGCGATCAGACGGCGCCTTCGAATCAGTTTCCTCCGGAGGATTTCATTAACGGGTTCCGGAACCAGTCGCGCGGGCAAAGTCTGTCGCCGCTGCTGGTGGAAGCGTACAGCAGCGTGGCGGAGCGGCTGGCTCGTTCGGCGTTTCAGGGCGGCGACACACACGGTCTGGTGCCGTGCAAGCCGTCCGCGGCGTGCCGGGCGCGGTTCGTCCGCGAGTTCGGGCTGAAGGCGTTCCGGCGGCCGCTCGACGCCGGAGAGCAGAAGCGCTATGAGGGCCTGATGGCGCGCGAAACGGATTTTCTGAAGGGCGCGCAGCTGGTGGTGGAGGCGATGCTGCAGTCGCCGAATTTCCTGTTCCGCCTGGACGCGACGACCGATCCGAAGCTGAAGCCGTGGGCGACCGCGAACCGGCTCTCGTATTCGCTGTGGGACACGATGCCGGATGCGGAGCTGTTTGCCGCAGCGTCGCGCGGGGACCTTTCGACACGCGCCGGGGTGGAAAAAGCCACCCGGCGGATGCTGGCGGATCCGCGGGCGAAGGAATCGCTGAACGATTACGTGAGCCAGTGGCTGCGGTTCGACCGGCTGCTGACGGCGAGCAAAGACCGTCGCAAGTTCCCGCTTTATACGCGCGAAACGGCGAATGCGATGACGGAAGAGGCGCGCACGTTCTTTTCCGACCTGGTGTGGAACAACGGCAATTTCATGACGCTGTTCACGGCGGATTACGGGTATGTGAGTCCGGAACTGGCGGGGATTTACGGCGTGAAAGCGCCGGCGAAAGATTTCGACAAAGTGCCGTTTCCGGCGGGTTCGGAGCGGGCGGGATTGCTGGGGCAGGGGTTGTTTCTGGCTCTGACGGCGAAACCGGAAGAATCGTCGCCGACGGCGCGCGGCTTGTTTGTACGCGAACAGTTTCTGTGTCAGAAGGTGCCGGATCCACCGCCGGGCGTGAACACGAATCTTCCGCCCGTGACCGAAGCGAAGCCGCAGACCAACCGGGACCGGATGACGGAACATGCGACCAATCCGAGTTGCGCGACGTGCCATAAGCTGATCGATCCGATCGGGTTCGGGCTGGAGAAGTTCGACGCGGTGGGAGCGCGGCGGGATCAGGTATCGCTGCAGTTCCGGACGACGAAAGGCGGCGGACGCGGCGCGCCACCGAAGACGATTAATCTGGATATCAACACGGTCGGGACGGTGGCTGGCTTGCCGGATTCGCAGTTCTCGTCGCCGGCGGAACTGGGCGCGGTGCTGGCGAAGAGTCCGCTGTGCCAGGAGTGCGTGGTGAAGCAGTATTTCCGCTATACGGCGGGGCGCGTGGAAACGCCGGCGGACCGTCCGGTGATTCTGCAGGCCGTTGAGGATTTCCGGAAATCGGGGTATAAATTTCAGGAAATGATTGTGTCGTTGACGCTGCAGAGAGAGTTTTCGGGCCGGAATACAAAGCAGGAAGGGGCAATTCATGTCGCAAGTAATCACTAACCGGAGCCGCACTTCGCGTCGCTCTTTGCTGAAGGGAATGACAGCGGCGGGCGCGCGGATTGCCGTGGGTCTGCCACCTTTGGCGTCGATGTTCAACGCGGCGGGGACGGCGTACGCGGCCGCTCCGGCCACGGGCGCGGCGGAGAAGCCGATCGAGACGCGCTTCGTGTTGTGGTTCAACGGCAACGGCATTCCGGAGCGCTACTGGATTCCGTCCGAAGAAGGCACGGATTATGAGCTGACGCCGTGTCTCTCCCCTCTGGCGGCGTGGCGCAAGGACGTGCACGTGCTGAGCGGCGTGGATAACGCGGCGGCCAACGGCAAGGGCAACGGGCATACCAATTCGATGAGCGGTCTGATGACTGGGACGGATTTCACGGGCCGGGGGCCGAGCGGGCCGTCGATCGATCAGATTATCGCGGCGAAGATCGGCACGGATTCGCGGTTCCGGTCGCTCCAGATCGGCGTGGCGCAGGAATCGTTCGGCGAAAGCATGCAGCGCAATATGAGCTGGGCGGGTTATGAGCGGGCGCTGCCGCCGGAGATGATTCCACACCGGCTGTTCGACCGGCTGTTCGGCGCTCAGGAAGAAGGCTGGGTGAACCGCAAGCGCAGCATTCTGGACGCGGTGCTGGCGGATGCGTCGGCGCTCGAAAAGAAGCTGCCGGGCGAGGATAAGACGCGGGTGGAAGAGCATCTGTCCGGCATTCGCGATCTGGAGCGCGCGATTGCGGGGCTGCCGCCGGAATACCGGAAGGTGGAGGCGCCTGACTTCGACGGGGACATGAAGGACTGGCCGCGGATTGCCAAGCTGCAGAGCGATCTGCTGGTGCAGGCGCTGGCGACGCACCAGACGCGGGTCGCGTCTTACATGCTGACGAAGTGCCAGAGCATCACGCGGTTCCCGTGGCTGGGTTATACGTCGGCGCGGCATCACGATTACACGCACGCCGAAGGCAAGACGGCGGGCGCGGACGGCGTGGAAGGGCAGCGCGTGCTGCGGGATATCTGCCGGTGGCATGTGGAGGAGTTCGCGTATCTGGTGTCGAAGCTGGAATCGGTGCCGGAGGGCGATGGCACGCTGTTCGACCACACGAGCCTAATTTATACGCACGAGCATGCGGAGGCGAATCCGCATAAGAACAGCGGACTGGCGATGATTGTGGCGGGCGGGAGCAAGAAACTGGCGAAGGGCGCGCACACACGGGTCACCGGGACCGTCGGGGATGTTTACGTGACGGTCGCCGATGAGGTGGTGGGCGCGGGCATCGGGAAGTTCCCGACGGCCAGCCGGAAGATGGGCGCGCTGCTGACTTAGGGGCTATTTTGCGGGCGGGGCGGCAGGCGGAGGACCCGCGGGCCGCTGGCCCGGCAACGGCTGCGTCATATAGAGCGCGATATCTTTAGCGGCTTTGGTTTCCACGCCGGGTTTTTGCAGGAAGCCCAGTTCGCGGAACCAGTCGATGAAGCGGAACTGCCAGGTGCCGTACGGCGTGTCGTTGCGGTCGGTCAGACCGCCGGTCATGCGGCTGCCGTCCGGAAGCGGATCGCCGGGGTGGCGGCCATTGCCGTACAGGTGCATCTCCACGTTCGGAACACCCACGTTCAGCATGGCGGTGTAGTAGTCGAGCGCCCAGATGGCGTGGCCGCGATCCCCGGCGCCGCCGCAGATGAGGAAAGCAGGCGGCGTGTTGCGCGGGATAGGCGGTGCGGTCCGGTTCTTCGCGAAGGGCGTGGGGCCGGGGTAGATGATGCCGACGAAATCCGGACGGGCGGAAATGCCGGCAAGCGGGTCGGAGGCGTCACTGTTCTTCTTGTCGAAGTCTTCGAACTGCACGGCGGTAGGGGCGGCAAGTTCGGCGCCGGCGGAGAAGCCCATGATGCCGATTTTCTTTGGATCGAGATTCCACTCTTTGGCGTAGGCGCGCACCATGCGCACGGCCTGCATGGCATCGTACACGGCATCCGTCTGCGGGTTGTAACCGTCACGGCGCAGGCGATTGCGCAGGATCACGGTGTTGATGCCGTAGTTGTAAAAGAACGGCACAAAGTCGGCGGCTTCACTGCCGACGTTCAGGGTGTTATGACCGCCTCCCGCGACCACGATGACAGCCGCGCCGGTATTGATGCTGCGATCAACCGTATGTACTTCGATGGACGGGTTGTGAATGGAGACGATGCTGTTGATGCGGCCGGGCACGGTCTGGCTCATGTTGTAGACCTCGGGTTCGCGGAGCTTTTCCTTCTTGAGGAAGGGCGAATCAGGAGGATAGAGAGGCACCACCACGCCTCCCTGGAGGATGGGGAGCGGCGCGTAGGGCGCGTCGGTGGCGGGGCCGGGTTTCGGCACGGCTTGCGCGGGCGGGAGCGGCGGCAGCGCGGCGTGCGGCGTCTGCGCGCTGGCCAGAGAAGCGGCGAAGAAGAGCAGAAGTGTTGGCAGGATTCTCATCGGTTCACTGCCAAGACTACATCATGCGGGCGTTGGTTACGAAGGACGGATCAGCCGAGGGGCTTCGTTCGCCGTCCCGCGTATCCAAGCGCCGCGATGAGTGCAACCAGCCCCAAAGTGCCTGGCTCGGGCGCGGCTGCAGGGATGGTGATGGCGTTGTCCAGCATGGTGACAGCGCCTTCGATCGCCAGCGCCCGGCCCGTGAGGCTGCTCCCGGTGCCGAACGAGATACTCTGCATCGCAATGAAATTCCCTTGCAGCGCGGCTGAGGCGCCGGTGGTGACGGAACTTCCCGTCAGGAAGTAAATTTCCGCGGCATTGGCGCCGCCGCTGGTGACGATCAAGGAGTCATTCGCTACGTTCAGGGACGTCGCAATCTGGAAAAGGAAAATGCCGGATCCTGAAAGCGTGAGGGCTCCGTTCAGATCGGCCGCGGCGTCGAACCGGTAAACCCCGGAGGTCAGGGTGCTGCCGCCAAGGTTGAGGTCCGTGAGATTGGCGGTGGGGGCAAGACCGCTCAGATACAAACAGGCGCTGGCGAGATCGGCCTCCGCGCGTGCGGCAGCCATGTCATTCAAATGAATTCCGCCGACCGCTATGCCGGGAGGAAACCCGACGACAGCGGTTCCCGGGTTGACGCCGATTTCGCCGTAGACAGCGCTGTTGCCGGCGTTCGTGATGGTGGTTCCGGCAAGGACGCCGAAATCGGAGGCCGAACCGAGGATAACATCCGCGCGGCAGTTAGCCGCAGCGGCGATCAGGACAAAACACGCAAGGACTTTTTTCATTTAGACAGCATTTGCAGGGAAGATGATCTTTGTGCTGCAGCTTACTGGCCAAATGAGTGAAGTAACTTACGCGTGTGCCGTGGCGCCGACCTCTTTGACCAGACTGGTGACGAACGATTTTGCGTCACCGAATAACATCAGCGTATTGGGCCGGTAGTAAAGTTCGTTGTCGATACCGGCGAAGCCTGCCGACATGCCGCGTTTGATGATCATGACGGTGCGGGCTTTGTAGGCGTCGAGAATCGGCATGCCCGCGATGGGACTGGTCGGATCGTTCTGCGCGGCGGGGTTGACGATGTCATTCGCGCCGACGATGAGAGCGACGTCGGTCATGCCCATGTCGGAGTTGATGTCCTCCATTTCGATGAGCTTGTCGTAGGGGACATCGGCTTCGGCGAGAAGCACATTCATGTGGCCGGGCATGCGGCCGGCGACGGGGTGGATGGCGAAGCGCACGTCGATGCCGCGCTTCGTGAGGGAATCGTAGAGTTCGCGGATCTTGTGCTGCGCCTGCGCGACGGCCATGCCGTAGCCGGGGATGATGACCACGGTGCGGGCGTCTTCCAGAATCGCGGCGGCTTCTTCGGGACTGGCGGAGCGCACCGGTTTGGCCTCGGTGGCCGCGGCGGAGGTCTGCAGTTGACCGAAGGCGCCGAACAAAACGTTCGTGAAGGACCGGTTCATGGCGCGGCACATGATGATGGAGAGAATCAGGCCGGAGGAGCCATCGAGCGCGCCCGCGATGATCAGAAGTTTGTTATCGAGCGCGAAGCCCATGGCGCTGGCGGAGAGGCCGGCGTAGGAGTTGAGCAGCGCGATGACGGTGGGCATGTCCGCGCCGCCGATGGGGATGATAAGTAACACGCCGAAGGTGAGCGCGAGCAGAACGAAAGCGGGGAACAGACCGGCCTGTTCGGGCCTCACCACAAGGGCGCCCGCGATGCCGATGGCAACGACGAACAGGATCAGGTTGACATAGTTCTGACCCTTGTAAGTGATGGGCCGCGACGGCAGGATTTCGTGGAGTTTGCCGAAGGCCATCAGGCTGGCCGTGAAGGTGAGAAAGCCGAGCAGGATTTCCACCGCCAGCGCCACCATGATGAAGCCGGAAGGATGGCGATGATAATACTCCGCCGTGCCAATCAGGGCGGACGCAAGCGCACCGCAGGCCTGGGAGATGGCCGTGCGCTGCGGGACGGCGGTCATCGGCATCAGCACCGCAAGCGGGACGCCGATGGCCGCGCCCAGAAGAAGCGCGACGATGATCCATTCGTAATTCACCACTTCATGGCGCAGCAGCGTGCCCACGACGGCGAGCAGCATGCCCACTTCGCCCGAAATCACGCCGCGGCGGGCGGTGGCGGGGGCACTCATCCACTTCAGAGCAAGGATGAAGAGCGCGGCGGCGACGAGATAGAGAGCCTGGAAGACGCTCATTTTTTCACCGGCTCCCGTTTTTTGAACATCTTCAGCATGCGGTCTGTAATGAGATAACCGCTGACGAGGTTGGTGGTAGCGGCGACCACCGCGATGAAACCGAGAATGCGCGAGAGCAGAGAGGCGTTGTCCTCACCGCTGATCAGGATGGCGCCGACGACCGAGATGGAGGCGATCGCGTTGGTCAGCGACATCAGCGGGGTGTGGAGCAGCGGTGAGACACGCCGGATCAACTCGAAGCCCAGGAAGGCCGCGAGCATAAAGACGTAGAGACCGAATTCGTAATTCATGATCTGGCCACCCTGGGGCCAAGAGCTTCCATGAGAGGAACAATGCGGGGCTGCACCACTTTTCCCTGATAGGTGACGAGTGACTCGTGGATAATCTCGTCTTCCATATTCAGAGATACGGCGCCGTCTTTGACGATCAGTTTGAGCAGGTTCACCACATTGGTGGCATACATCTGGCTGGAGTGATACGGCTTGCTGGAAGGCAGGTTGGTGGGGCCGATGATGGTCACACCGTGGTGCACCACGGTCTCGCCGGCACGCGTGAGTTCGCAGTTGCCGCCGCGCTCCGCCGCGATGTCCACGATGACGGAACCGGGGGCCATCGCTTCAGCCATCTCGGCGGTAACAAGGATGGGCGCCTTGCGGCCGGGGACGGCGGCGGTGGTGATCACGACGTCCTGCTCTTTCAGAACCACGGTGAGGAGTTCGCGCTGGCGTTTGTAGAACGCTTCGTCCATCGCTTTGGCGTAGCCGCCCTGGCCTTCCCCGCCCTGCGTGTCGAGATCGAGAACCACGAATTTGGCGCCCAGGCTCTCGATTTGTTCCTTCACGGCGGAACGCAGATCGTAAGCGGAGACGACGGCGCCGAGGCGGCGGGCGGTGGCGATGGCCTGGAGTCCGGCAACACCCGCGCCGAGGATGAGAACCTTGGCCGGTGTGATGGTGCCGGCGGCGGTCATCATCATGGGAAAGATTTTCGGCAGCGCGGAGGCGGCGAGCAGGACGGCCTCATAGCCGGCAATACTGGCCATGGAAGAGAGAGCGTCCATCGCCTGAGCGCGCGTGATGCGCGGCACCAATTCCATGGCGAAAAAGGAGACACCGGCTTCGGCGAGTTCCAGATTTTCATGGAGGGAGGTCAGCGGATCCCCGAACCCGATGAGGATCTGGCCGGGGCGCAGGAGGGCGAGATCGGAGCGGCCGTGATCGGGGTTGGCGCCGGGTGCCCGGGCCTGGACAATAATTCCGGCGGATGAGAAAACTTCGGAGCGGGAGGCGAGGCGGACGCCGCGGCGGGCGTATTCCTCGTCCGTGAAGCCGGCCTCGAGGCCGGCGGAATATTCAACGACGATCTCGAGCTTCGCCTTCGTTAAGGCCTCGCAGGCGCGGGGTGTGAGTGCTACCCGGCGCTCGCCCGGGAAGGTTTCACGAGGTACTCCGACAGTCGCAGTCATTTGTCTGTTTGATCAACCTGATAATATCCCCTGGCCTTTGCTGGGCCTGAAAACGGCGTCTCGGCTCTCGGCCGGGCAGTCGCGCGAAGGGGTTCGATAGAATAGCCGATTAAATCAGGGCCCTGTCCGCTCAATGGCTGGATCCTCCAAGGATGAGTGAATGAATCCGTCTGATGTCGGCAATCCGGACTACTTTCATAAAGTAGTGGACTGCCAATGGGCTTGTCCCGCACACACCAACGTGCCCGAATATATTCGGCTGATCGCACAGGGCAGATACACAGATGCCTATATGCTCAACCGGCAGTCGAATGTGTTCCCGGCGATTCTGGGCCGCACCTGCGACCGGCCTTGCGAACCGGCGTGCCGGCGGGGACGGCTCCCGTCTCCCACCGATAACGGCGCAATCGAAAAACCCGTGGCGATCTGCCGGCTGAAGCGCGTGGCGGCGGATCACCGGGGCGACATTTCCGCGCTGCTGCCGAAGGCGCCGGCGAAGAAGAACGGCAAGCGCGTGGCGTGCATCGGCGCCGGACCGGCTTCGCTGACGGTCGCCAACGACCTGATGCCGCATGGTTATTCGGTCACCATTTTTGAGAAATACGACAAGCCGGGCGGGCTGATGAGAACGAATATCCCGTCGTTCCGGCTGCCGGAGCAGGTGCTCGCGGACGAGACGGACGCCATTCTCAACATGGGCGTGGAGATCCGTTATAACTCTCCTGTTGAGAGTTTACGTTCGGTGCTGGATGAAGGTTACGACGCGGTCTTCGTGGGCAGCGGCGCGCCACGGGGCAAGGATCTGGAACTGCCCGGGCGGCGGGATACGGACCGCATCCATATCGGTATCGACTGGCTGGGGTCCCTGGCCTTCGGACACACGGATTCGATCGGCGAGAACGTGCTGATTATCGGCGTGGGCAATACGGCGATGGACTGCTGCCGGTCTTCGCGGCGGCTGGGCGGGAAGTCGGTGAAAGTCATGGCGCGGCGTCCGCGCGCGTTCTTCAAGGCGTCTCCGTGGGAACTGGAAGACGCGGAGGAAGAAGGCATCGACATCGTCATCAATCACGCGCCGAAGCGGTTCGTGATCGAGGACGGCAAGCTGACCGGCATGGAGTTCGACCGGCTGGAGTGGGATGCGGAGGCGAAGAAATCCACGATCATCGACACGGTGATTCTGCCGTGCGACGACGTGATTCTTGCCATCGGCCAGGACAATGCATTTCCGTGGGTGGAGCGCGATCTGGGCATCGAATTCGATAAGTGGGGCATGCCGGCGGTGGACGAGAAGACGTTCCAGTCGACGCGTCCGGGCGTGTTTTTCGGCGGCGACGCCGCGTGGGGACCCAAGAACATCATTTGGGCAGTGGAGCACGGGCACCAGGCGGCGATCTCGATCGACCATCACTGCCAGGGGATTCCGGTCACGGAGCGGCCCGCGCGCGGCATGAATCTGATCAGCCAGAAGATGGGGATCAGCGAGTGGAGTTATCACAACGACTACAATCCCGCGCATCGCCAGAAGATGAAGCACGTCGATCTGGTGCAGCGGTTTGAAGATCTGCACGTCGAGGTGGAACTGGGCTTCACCGCGGAACAGACGGCGCGGGAAGTGCAGCGCTGCCTGAACTGCGATATGGAAACGGCGTTCGTGGCGGCCAAGTGCATCGAGTGCGATGCCTGCATCGATATCTGCCCGGTTTCCTGCCTGACCATCGCGGCTGACGGACCGGAAGAACTGGTGAGGGCGAATCTGTCTGCCCCGGCGATTAATCCGGAACAGGAGTTGTTCGCGTCGAAACCGTTGCCGCAGACGGGAAGGCTGATGCTGAAGGACGAGGATTTGTGCGTCCATTGCGGCCTGTGCGCGGAACGCTGCCCGACGGCGGCGTGGGATATGCAGAAGTTCGAGTTACTGATTTCATATGCCGGTACACCGGCGCCGACAACATCATGCGCAGCCGCATAAACGATTTTGCAATTAAACTGGCGAACGTCAACGGGACGGGTTCCGCGAGCGCCAACGGCCTGATTATGCAGGCGATTTTCCGGATGGGCGTGCCCGTCAGCGGAAAGAATCTGTTCCCGTCGAATATTCAGGGACTGCCTACCTGGTATGAAATCCGGGTCAATCCGAAGGGTTATACGGCGCGCGCGCTCGATTATGACCTGATGATTGCGATGAATGCGCAGACTTACAAGCGGGACGTGCAGGAAGTGCGGTCCGGCGGCTATCTGCTGTATGACTCGAGCTGGCCGCTCGACGACGAACTGCTTCGCGACGATGTGAACTATATCGGCGTGCCGCTGGCGCGGATGTGTAACGAGAACTTCCGGGAGCCGCGCGAGCGCATTCTGATGAAGAACATCGCCACCGCCGGCGCGCTGATCGAGTTACTGAACATCGACGGCGCGGTGGTGGAGAAGCTGGTCGAAGAGAAGTACGGGCGCAAGAAGGCGCTGCGCGAATCGAACCAGAAGGCTCTGAAACTGGGCGCGGATTACGTTCGGGAACACTTTCAATGCCCGCTCGACTTCCATCTGGAAACGATGCAGGCGAACGACGACAAGATCCTGATCGACGGCAATACGGCGACGGCGCTGGGCTGCGTTTACGGCGGCGCGACGGTGGCTGCGTGGTATCCGATTACGCCGGCGACCTCCGTGATGGATGGTTTCAAGGAGTTCTGCGAGCAGTACCGCAAGGATCCCGAGACCGGCGCGAATAACTTCGCGATTCTGCAGGCGGAAGACGAGTTAGCGGCGATCGGCATGGTGATCGGCGCTTCGTGGAACGGCGCGCGGGCCTTTACTTCCACGGCGGGGCCGGGCGTCTCGCTGATGAATGAGTTACTCGGGCTGGCTTACTACGCGGAGATTCCGGCGGTGGTGATCGATGTGCAGCGCGTGGGCCCTTCGACGGGGATGCCGACGCGCACGCAGCAGGGCGATCTGCTGGAGTGCGCGTATGCGTCGCACGGGGACACGAAGCATATTCTGCTGATTCCGGCCAATCCTTCGGAATGTTTTGAATTCGCGCCGAAGTGCTTCGATCTGGCGGAGCGTTTTCAGACGCCGGTTTTCCTGATGTCCGATCTGGATATCGGAATGAACGACTGGGTGACGCCGAAGCTGCACTGGGACGATGCGTACCGGCCGGATCGCGGCAAGGTGCTGACGGCGGCGCAACTGGAAGAACTGCCGAAGTATTTCCGGTATCTGCCGCAGAACGGCAGCGCGGTGGCGGCGCGGACGCTGCCCGGGGTGCATTCGAAGGGCGCGTTCTTCACGCGCGGCTCGGGGCATAACAAGTTCGGCGGTTATACGGAAATTCCGGACGAGTATCAGGAAGTGATGGACCGGCTGCTGCTGAAACATAAAGAAGCGGCGGGTGCCGTGCCGGAGCCGGTTATTATCCGGCGGGAAGGCGCGCGGGTCGGCATGATTACGATCGGTGGCTGCGATCCGGCGGTGCGCGAGGCTCTGGACATTCTGGAAGACATGGGGAGGCCGATGGATTTCATGCGAATCCGGGCGTTCCCCTTTCATCAGAAAGTGGAAGAGTTTCTGGCCGAGCATGATTACTGCTATGTGGTGGAGCAGAACCGGGACGGACAGTTGTGTTCCATGCTGATTCTGGAGACGCCGGTCAGTAAAGACAAGATCCGGCCCGTGCTGATTTACAGCGGCTATCCGCTGAGCGCGAAAAATGTGCTGGACGTGATTACTTCGAAAGTGGAGGAACTCGATGCCATCTATCGTTAAACCGCTGGTCTCGCATCCCAGCCTGAGCCGCAATGAACTGGGACTGACGATCCGCGATTACGAAGGTTCAATGCCACGTTGTGCGCGGGTTGCGGGCACGATTCCATCACGGCGGCGATCACGCGGGCGTTGTGGGAGCTTTCCACGCCGCCGCACATGCTGGCTAAGCTGAGCGGCATCGGTTGCTCGTCGAAGACGCCGACTTACTTTGTGGGCGGGGCGCACGGATTTAACTCGGCGCACGGACGCATGCCGGCGATCGCGACCGGCGCGAATGCGGCAAACCGGGAACTGACTTACCTGGGAGTTTCCGGGGACGGGGATTCGCTGTCGATCGGCATCGGGCACTTATGCCATGCGATGCGGCGGAATCTGAACATGCTGTATGTCATCGAGAACAACGGCGTGTACGGGTTGACGAAGGGGCAGTTTTCGGCTTCCTCCGATGTGGGCTCGAAGAGTAAGAAGGGTGAGGCAAATAAGATGTCGCCTATCGACCCGGTGCAACTGGCTCTGAGTCTGGGCGCGACGTTCGTGGCGCGGAGTTTTTCGGGCGATAAGCAGCAGTTAGTGCCGATTCTGAAGGCGGGACTTTCGCACCGCGGTTTCGCGATAGTCGATGTGATTTCGCCCTGCGTGACGTTCAACGATCACGAGGGCTCGACGAAGAGCTATAAGTACACGCGCGGGAAGCATCTGGTAGCCACGGAATCGGATTTCGTGCCGCCGTCGGGTGAGATTGTGGCGGAGATCGGGCAGGTGGGGCAGACGAACGTGACGATGCACGACGGCAGTGTGCTGCGGTTTACGCGCGTGCCGGAGAACTACGATGTATCGGATCGTCAGGCGGCACTGAAGTATCTGCGCGAGCACCAGGGCGAAGTGGTGACCGGGGTGTTATTCGTGGATGAGAGCGTGCCGGAAATGCACGAGATGAATAACACGCCGCAAGCGCCGCTGGGGAGTTTGCCGTTTGAGAAGTTGTGCCCGGGGTCGGGCGAACTGGCGAAGCTGATGGAAGATTTCCGTTAGGCGAAGATCGCTTCTGTCGGGAGGGCGATTCGGCCGTCGCTGGTGGCGATCATGAATTCCGCGGGATGCAGGGTGTTGTCCGGACCGCAGACGTACGCGATGCGGTCCGCGGGATCCACAATCCAGACGTTCGGCACGCCCATCCGGAAGTAGTCTTTGGCGACTTTGAGGGCGCGAGGAATCCGGTCCTCGGGTGACAGAACTTCGATGCAGAGATACGGCGGCGTGGTGAAGCGTTCTTCGTCGGGTTCGCGGTCGAGGAACGCGCAGACGTCGGGAACCCGGAAGCGGTCGGGGGCTACCTGGGTGCGTGTTTCCAGATACGCGAACACGGCCGGCATGTTGTTGAGAAGAATTGCCAGCCGAAGCAGCATTTTCCCGTGGGTTTTCCCGGCGCAATGCCGCTGCTCGGTGTAGCCGTCCACGTAGTCGACGTCAGGACGGTAACTGGTCTTCAGGTAATCTTCTACCGGGATTCGTACGGCTGGCACACCGCCATCATAAGCCGACGCGGAGTTCGACCCAACCGGGCAGGGCTGCGGGCTTGTTCTTCAGGAACACCACGCGCCGGGTTTTCGGGAACGGCAGGCCGGACTGGATCGCCTTGTTGTAGAACGGCAGCATGCCGAGCACTTTGCGCTGATCCGCTTCGTCCGCGCCGATAGCCGCCGACTTGCTGAGGAAGCCTGCGCCCCAGCCGATCGCGAGAAGGCAACCGCCGGCGGATTTCGCGGCGTCGAGTTTCTGTTGCAGATCCGCCACGGACGCGGCCAGCAGCGGGAGCGAAGCCCACTGCGCGTAGCGGGCGTGCAGTTCGAGTTGCTTCGCCGCGTATTGATTGGCCGCGTCGAAAAGCGTCTGGTGCGTGACCGGCTGGCTCCAGCGGAGCATTTGCCGGACTTCTTCGCGATTGAGGAAGGCGTTTTCACGCCAGTCGCCCTCGAAGGTGGTACCGGGCGCGGCCATCTCGGCGAAAGTCGGGGTCGCGTCGTCGGGGCGTTTGCCGTCCACCGCGCCGCGGCCGGTCTGCTTCCAGCCGAGAGAGAACTGGTCGGGGCCGCGCGCGATCAGGGTGGAAAGGCGCAGCAGGTAGACTTTGAAGGTTTCGCGCGACTGGCCGGCGGAATCGCCGATGGAGACGACGCGCATGCGGTCGGAACCGCCGGGTCCGGCGGCGTGACGTTCGAGGTCTTCGGCGGGCCGACGGGGCAGACGTTCTCCGGTCAGTTTGTCGGCCAGATCGTGAACGGCGCCGGGCTTCAGCCGGGAAAAGACGAAGGCCGTGCGCAGCGCGCCTTTGATGGCGGCGCCTGGGATAAACGGGCCGGACTGGCCGGTGGCGAAGGTCGGGATGCTAAGGCTTTCGACCGGAGCGCTGTTGAAGAACGGCGTATAGGAGGCGTCTTCGAAGGGGATGCGCCGGTCGGCATAGTTCTGCGCGAAGCCGCCCCAGGAGGCGAAATCGAGCCGGGTGGCCTTTTGCAGTTGTTGCAGGTAGCCTTCGAGGCGCGGGCCTTTGGAGAGCAGCTTGAAGATGCGGTGCTGGTTGAGAACGTTAACCTGATCGCGCCAGACCATGTAGTCGATGGGCGAGAGGCGATTGCCGTCGCCGACCAAGGTGGGCGTCAGGACTTTGAGCTGGTACTTCATTCGGGTACCTCGCCGGGGTTGTGGGGAGCGGTGGTTTCGTCGTGCTCGGCGGCGCCGGGCGACGCGGGTTCAGCGGGCGCGTCGGGTTCCGCAGGCGCGGCGGGTTCCGCAGGGGCTACTGGTTCTGCGGGCTCAGCGGCCGGTACGGCGGGTTCCGGTTGCGGGTCCGCAGCCGGGATTTCGGCCGGAGTGGTTTCCGGTTCCGCCGGCGGAGGTTCCGGTTGAGGCGGAGCGGGATCAATAAGGGTTTCGGATTCCGCAGCCGGCACATCGATCGGCGCATCTGGTTCCGTCACGAGCGCGGGGATTTCGGG
>Ga0073936_10004688_pt1 | contig 18807 bp, 16 predicted proteins | sample AliMusrvi5mmetaG_FD_87041 | JGI IMG/M metagenome (GOLD analysis project Ga0073936, IMG submission 87041) | Freshwater lake bacterial and archeal communities from Alinen Mustajarvi, Finland, to study Microbial Dark Matter (Phase II) - Alinen... | ecosystem: Environmental > Aquatic > Freshwater >... | reverse complement strand
GAGAATAGCTCTGAGATACTTTTTTACAACAATCTGATTGCCATTTCTACTATTTTTTGTGTTGCAGCAGAGGCAGCGATTGTAAATAGCAATGTTTTTTATGAAAAGGTCTATGACCTATTTGTCAATAAAAAAGTATTGATTTTAATTCATTTTCTTTTTATCTTATCCTTTATAAAAACCAATCTATGGACAGGATTGCTATTCTGTATTCTATATTCTTTTGCCAATGGAATTCTTGTTAAAAATACTGCTTTATCAGTCAGTTTAAGGGAACGGGTTCTTTTGGCTGCATCAAGGATTGTAAGTTTTGTGGCAATTATTCTAATGCAATTCTTTGCTGTAGAGCCAGTGAGGATTGTCTATGCAGCAGTTTTGTTGCCATTATTCGCAACTGGTATATTTATATTTGTATTGGGGAAAATGGACTTCACAATGCAGGTGAGATCACCAGTAAAAATTGCCTCTACGGTAATTGTGTTCAACTTAATTAATGGAATTTTTTTGACTAATATTTTAAATAGCGACGTCAATAATTTTATATCTAGAGCGTATTCATTTCTATTTAATAATTTATATACAACGAAATTTATATCACTAAAAGTGGACTATTTAAAGCGATATAAAAATATATTAGTGATTTCAATACCTCCAATTGTTATTTCTAGTGCTACTTATTTTTTTGGGGATTTAAACTATTTAAGTTTTGCTCTAACTGCTAACTTTCTCTGTTTTTTGAGTTATCTTGCCGTCAAAAAATATTACATCTAATAATTGCTATTACTTCTTAGAGAATCCTTAACCATCCAGGGGTTTTGAATTTTACAATTCGGCTATAAAGGTAAATATAGAGGACACAGAAGCAGGCAGCAAAAGCAAAAAGGACTACCCCATTACTCCAAAATATTAGTGATGGTACTGTTGCTAAGGCTGAAAGAGTCCAAAGATATGGAGATGTTTTTACATTCCTGGCATGATTTAGGTCTGACTGATTTAGATTTTTTATTTCATTTTTATCTGTTTTCTGGCAGAGTACGCGTCGATAAATCAGTGAGTGAAAATGTATGCCATCTGCGATTCCTGGATTTTTACCTTGATGTACAAAGCGACGCCAAATTGTAAACAGCGTTTCTAGAATCGGGTAGATGTTTGTCAAGACTGCAAACCATGGGGAAATTGCCTGATTATTGCCAACCAATAAAATTGATAGCGTAGCCACCCAAAATCCAATCAAATATGCACCCCCATCACCGAGGAATATCAGTCCATTTGGATAGTTGAAAATAAAAAATCCTAGGATAGCTCCTATCATCGCCGCTGAGCAAGTAATGATAGCTACATCATTCACTCTAAAGCCAATATAAGCGATTGAAGCTAATGCAATAACTCCAATCATGCTCGAAAGACCATGAAATCCATCAATAATATTGTATGCATTGCTTAGGCCAACAATAGCAAAGATGGTAAACGCAATTGAAATTGCATAGAACGAGAGTATAGATTGGAAAAGAGGTAAGCCGATATTCTGAATCGAGGCATCTAAATACAAACAAGCAGACAGTGCTCCGAAGCTAATGCCAGTGAGCCTAGCAATGATGCCGATTTTTTTTGTAATATCCTCCAAAAATCCTATCAAGAAAACCGGTAACGCACATACGGTTAGGGTGAGTAAAGTCATGCCACTACTTTGATCTTGGAAATATCTAATTATGGAGCTTAGAATAAGGGCGAAATATATAGCGAGTCCGCCAATACGTGAAACTTCTTTGGTGTGAAATTTTTGCGGCCCAGAACTAATATTATCAGAGCTAAGGTGCCTATGAAGATGATTATTTTTAATAATCCAAAGCGTTCCCAATAGGGAGAATAGGGCACTAGCAATCAAAATAATCATGCTCAATTCTACTTTTATTTTTTGTTTTTTTCTATTTTTTTGGCTTCAAATTGCTATTTATTCAATAAATTGGGGGGGGTAGATTCGTTTAGTGTATAAATTTGTATTAATTTGATTAAATTAAGTTTTGTATAATTCGTCTATAGAAATCATCATGAATATTGATAATGACTAAAATACAAAATCCTAAGTTGCCTTCAGATCAAAAATTTGGATACACAATTGGCTTGGTTTTATTGACTACTTCTGGGTACGGCTACTTCCAGCTATCTCATGTATTTACTTATTGCGTTTTTGCAGCAGCAATTCTTTTCTTATTATCAACTGTATTTTTCCCTAGTTTCTTAAAGCCTATTAATGTAATGTGGTTTGAGTTGGGACTCTTTCTTGGGAGGGTAGTAGGCCCAATCACGCTTGGCCTCATATATTTTTTGTTAATCACCCCAACTGCTTTTGTAATCAGACTTTTTGGCAGGGATGAGCTAATGCTTAGGAAACGTAATGTCAGCAGTTACTGGATTTATCGGTCTCAAGACGATCGAGATTCCTTCGAGAGTCAATTCTGAGGAGTCATTATGAGATTTATTCGAGAAATGTAGACATTTTTGAGTCATCGAAAAAAGTTATGGCTATTCCCGATTATTTTAGTGATGGTGTTATTGGGAGGGCTCCTCATAATTGCTCAGGGATCTGTTTTAGCCCCGTTTATTTATACTCTCTTTTAGGATCTACATTTGTATATATTAGGCATATCCGCTTTTTACCATGATTCTGCAGCGTGCTTAATTCGGGATGGTGAGGTCATTGCAGCAGCTCAAGAAGAGCGTTTTTCCCGTAAAAAACATGACCCTTCATTTCCCTGCGAGGCTATTAAATATTGTTTGGATCATGCAGGCATTTCACCCAACGAATTAGATTATGTAGTTTTTTACGATAAACCGTTTCTAAAGTTTGAGCGTTTACTCGAGACATATTTAGCATTTGCACCAAAAGGTTTTGGAAGTTTTATCACTTCCATGCCTACCTGGATTAAAGATAAACTTTTCCAGAAATCAATCATCATTAATGCGCTGAAAGATTTGCTGGGTAATGAGCTTAACTGGGAGGAATGCCTACTTTTTTCTGAGCATCACTTGAGCCATGCCGCGAGTGCTTTTTTTCCATCACCATTCGAGAAAGCCGCAGTTCTTACGATGGACGGTGTTGGTGAGTGGGTTACAACTTCTGTAGCAATTGGTAATGGTAATGAGCTATCAATTGTCAAAGATATTCGCTTCCCACATTCTTTGGGGCTACTTTATTCTGCGATGACTTACTACACTGGATTTAAAGTAAATTCTGGTGAGTATAAAGTGATGGGATTGGCGCCCTATGGCTCTCCGAAGTATGTCCAGCTTATTAAAGAACATCTGATAGATATCAAGGAAGATGGCTCATTTGCATTGGATATGAGTTATTTTAATTACTGCACTGGCTTAACCATGACAAATCAAAAATTTCATGATTTGTTTGGTGCCCCCCCTAGGGAGCCTGAGTCAATACTGACACAGAGAGAAATGGACCTTGCTGCGTCAATTCAAGCAGTGACAGAGGAGATTGTAATTTTGCTTGCTAGGGGGATTGCACAGACTACAGGCATGCGTAATCTATGCCTAGCTGGTGGCGTTGCACTAAATTGTGTAGCTAACGGCAAGCTTATTAGGGAAAAGATATTTGATCGAGTCTGGATTCAGCCAGCAGCCGGAGACGCTGGGGGTGCTATTGGCGCAGCCTTAGGCGTTTACTATCTTCTGCTGAAGAAGCCCCGTTTAATTTCTATCAATGGTATTGATGGCATGAAAGGGTCTTATTTAGGGCCTGCATATAATTCAGAACAAACTCAGGCGGAATTAGACAAATGCGGTGCTATCTACAGCATGTATAAATCTGAAGAGATGATTGCCAAGACTGCTCAGGCATTGGCTGATGGTAAAGCTATTGGTTGGATGAGTGGACGCATGGAGTTTGGACCACGCTCTTTGGGCGCCAGAAGTATTTTGGCAGACCCACGATCGCCAACAATGCAAAAATTATTAAATTTAAAGGTTAAGTATAGGGAATCTTTTAGACCATTTGCACCCAGCGTGTTGCGTGAGGATGTAGCCGATTGGTTTGATCTGCATGAAGATAGCCCCTACATGTTGCTAGTGGCTGATATAGCTGAAGCGAAAAAGAGAAGAATGTCTCCTGAAGAAGAAGCCTTATTTGGGATTGAGAAGTTAAATAGCTTACGATCTTCAATACCATCTGTGACGCATGTAGATTATTCGGCAAGGATTCAGACTGTACATCAGGAAACAAACTCACCGTATTACAGTTTAATTAAGCATTTCAAAGAGCTAACCGGGTGCCCAGTTCTCGTGAATACCTCATTTAATATTCGTGGAGAACCAATTGTATGCTCTCCAACTGATGCATTCCGATGTTTTATGGGGACCGATCTCGACCTTTTGGTAATTGGAAACATCATGCTTGAGAAGAATAGTCAGGCCAAAGGTTTAGTTGCAAGTTATAAGGACGCTTATGAATTGGATTAGTGCATTTATTCATAAGTACTTATCTTCTCTTATTATCTCTGTGTTCTTATTTCTGCTTGTCGATTTCTTCTTTGGCGGGAGCCTGCTGCATTATGCGCAATCTATCTCGGATGTTGAGAAGCGATACCGAATTTCTCACTCTATTTATCACCACACTTTAGCTCCCTCTTATGATGGATTGGGAAGATGGGGTGAAAATTATCGAGTTTGTACTAATGCCTCTGGTTTCAAGGATAGATGTGACCGCGTGATGTTGCTTAATAAGACATTCGATATTGCTTTTATTGGCGATAGTTTTACGGAAGGAATAGGCTTGTCTTATGAAGATACCTTTGTAGGAAAAATTGCAGCCGCTTTTCCTGATTTAAGAATTGCGAATTTGGGTGTTGGTAGTTATAGCCCCTCTGTTTACTTAGCAAAAGTTAGGGAACTTTTAAGAGAGGGCTATTCTTTTAAAGAGCTTGTAGTTTATATCGATATTAGCGATATACAAGATGAGGCTATTTATTATCGGTTTGTTGATCAAAGCTTAACTGATTTACCTTCTTTACCAAATGATAATGAATCTCTTATTGGAAGAATAAAGCGAAAATGCCAGCAACTATTTCCTTTATCTTATCAAGGGCTATTCGAAATTAGGAGACGTTTGAGTTCCGATGAAAAGTCACCCTCCTTAGAGGATAAAAATACTTTTTTACAACAAGATTTTGAGAGGAGTGCATGGACTTATAACCAAAAATCTTTAGGATATGGTGAGATGGGTGTTAGTAAGGCGATAGAGAAAAATATTCAAATAATGTCAAAATTATATGACTTACTTCAAAAGCATGGTATTAAATTATCAGTTGGAGTGTATCCATGGCCGGCACAACTACTCTATGATCAACAGCAATCACTACATGTCGATATCTGGAAAAATTTTTGTAAAGATAAGTGCAATCATTTTTATGATTCTTATCCCTCCTTTTTTGCTTTTGTAAAAAAGGAGGGTGCAAATAGAGCTATCGAGAAGTTATTTATTAATGGAGATATCCACCATAACCCTCTAGGCGCAGCGTTAATTGCCAATGATTACATAAGAGCTCAGCGACGACGTTAACAACCAATAATTCCTAAGAGCTATGTTTGGAGTATTATTCTATGAGGCATTGTTTTTATGGGTATTTTCTCAATGGGCAAAACGGCTTTAGTTTGCGGGGTAAACGGTCAAGATGGTGCCTATTTGGCCCAGCTTTTACTCTCCAAAGATTATAGCGTTATCGGTACTTCGCGGGATGCTGAAGCAAGCTCTTTTTCTAATTTAGACAAGTTAGGTATTACGTCCCAAGTTTCTCTAACTTCAATGTCTTTAAATGACTTTCGTAGCGTCTTGCAAGTCATTACCAAATACGAGCCAGTTGAAATTTATAACTTAGCAGGCCAGTCCTCGGTTGGACTATCTTTTACTCAACCTGTGGAGACAATGGAGAGCATCTCCGCTGGAGTATTAAATTTGTTAGAGGTTGTGCGCTTCGTTAATAAAAAAATACGAGTCTACAACGCTGGATCTGGAGAGGCTTTTGGAGATACTGGAAGCGAGCCTGCAAATGAAGAAACCGCCTTTAGACCTCGTAGCCCTTATGCAGTCGCAAAAGCAGCTAGTTTCTGGCAGGTAGCTAACTACAGAGAGGCCTATGATCTTTTCTCTTGCACGGGATTGCTTTTTAATCATGAATCTTCGCTTCGACCACAACGTTTTGTGACTCAGAAAATTGTTGACGGTGCAAAACAAATTGCTGCTGGTAATTCAAATGGTATGGTTCTGGGTAATTTGGATATCACTCGTGATTGGGGGTGGGCTCCCGAGTATGTAGAGGCGATGTGGTTAATGCTTCAGGCTGATAGACCTGAAGATTATGTAATTGCTACCGGTAAGTCACATTCTCTCGGACAATTTGTTGAGAAGGCATTTACCCCATATGGTCTTGACTGGAAAAAATATGTCCAAGTGGATAAATCTTTATTTAGGCCGCTTGATATTCCGATCAGCAGAGCCAATCCAGAAAAGGCTCACAAGCAACTGGGATGGAAGTCAAACACCAACCTAGATCAGCTCATTGTCAAAATGCAGACTAATCAACATCGGTAGCCGATACCTTTTAGAGTTTTAAAGGCCAATTCCGAAATAAACGGTATTAACGCTCTTATCCCTGATTCTTTAGCTTGATCTTCATTTCTGGCATTTCAAGTGAATACCCTATTTTGTGGCAATTTAGATGGTTTCTAGGCAATTTACCCCCCCAGTCGTTATAATCACTATATATAAATAGAATCAAGTCCTCTGGGGTTATTTTGTTATTAATAAGTGATCAAAATTGGGTAGAATTTTCTGTAAATGACTGATTCTATTGAAGAAAAATCCAATTTGAGGATTGCATCCGATGCTCCTTTGGTGGCGATACTGCTGTGCACCTATAACGGGGCAGGATTTCTAGCCGAGCAATTAGACTCTTTGGGGGCTCAAACCAATCAAAATTGGGTCGTTTTGGCCAGTGATAACGGCTCAACAGACGTACTTTGCAAATTTTGAAGGTCTACCAGGCTTTTTTTAAGGATATTTATGCACCTTAGCTCAATGGAGCATATGAAATGCTTAGTGAAAAAATATTATTTTGGCCATTCCCATGATTTAAAGGTGTTAGATATTGGCTCTACCGATGTTAATGGGTCTTACAAAAACTTATTTCATAAGGGGGCTCGATATTTAGGGTTAGATTTGGCCAAAGGAAATAATGTAGACATAGTCCTTAAAAATCCATATGAGTTTCCTATTTCGTCCAATTCTATGGATCTTGTTATTTCTGGACAAGCGTTTGAGCACATTGAGTTTTTTTGGAGAACATGGCTCGAGATGGTGCGGGTGACTAAAGAGGGGGGCTATATTTTTTTAATTGCCCCATCAAGAGGGCCGGAACATCGTTATCCGGTAGATTGTTGGCGGTTTTATCCCGATGGCTACAGAGCGCTTGCAAAGCTGGGATTTTGTGAGTTGGTAGAAATAAAAGTTGATTGGGAGCCACATCAAGATGCTGAAAGTGCTCCTTGGGGAGATTGTGTGGGTGTATTTAAAAAGCTTCCTAGATCAATGTTAGAAAAAATATTCGAATTCACTGGTAACTTTATCTGTAAAAAAATTGGTTATTTTGGTCTTTAATGCTTATTATTAGTAATTCACCGCTGATCAGTATCTTGCTTTGTACCTATAACGGGGCTAAATTTTTAGTTGAGCAACTAAAATCTCTTGAGGCTCAGACCCATAAAAATTGGGTCTTAATTGCTAGCGATGATGGATCTAGTGACCAAACTCTAGAAATATTGCGGCAATATGAGGCTAAATGGCCTTCCGGAAAACTGATAATTCGTAATGGTCCCCAAAAGGACTTTTGCCATAATTTTTTATCTCTTGCATGCGATCCAGGAGTTAAGGCTGATTACTATGCATTTTGTGATCAAGATGATGTATGGTTGCCAACCAAATTGGAAGTTGCACTACAAAATGCGACTAATAGACAAGTCGCTAATGAGCCCTACCTTTATTGCGGGCGCACTCAATATGTTAATGAGAATCTAAAGCCGTGCGGTATGTCACCTTTGTTTGTATTTCCACCAAGTTTTCGAAATGCATTAGTGCAAAGTATTGCTGGTGGTAATACTATGGTTTTTAATCAAGCAGCAAAAAATCTAATTGAAAAAGTAGGGGTGGTTAATGTTCCATCGCATGACTGGTGGTTATACCTACTTATATCTGGCGTTGAGGGTGTGGTTATCTACGATAAAATACCGCAAGTGCTCTATCGACAACATGAGTTTGCCTTAATTGGTGGAAATAATTCATTTCCAGCTAAGATGGAAAGAGTTTGGATGTTATTGCAGGGAAGATTTCGGCGGTGGAATAGCCAAAACATTGAAGCGCTCAGCAAAATAAGTTACATATTAGTAAAAAATCATCAAGAAATATTGAGAATGTTTGAATTAATGCGAGGTGCATCCCTAAAGGATCGATTTCGATTGATGGAAGTATGTGGTCTATATCGTCAGACAAGACGCGGAACCTTGAGTTTGTTTTTAGCTGCTTTAATTAATAAAATTTAATGCAAAACTACCCTTCATCTCCTTATGAAATAATTGCAAGTTTTTGGCGAAATCGTCAATTAATAATGAGTTTGGTTGAGCGAGAAGTTTTAGGAAGATACAGAGGTTCATTCTTTGGCGTGCTCTGGTCTTTTTTTAATCCAATACTTTTACTTTTTATATACACGTTTGTTTTTAGCGTAATTTTTAAGGCTCGATGGGTGGATGCTGGCGATTCTCAGATTACTTTTGCCCTGGCTTTATTTGCGGGCATGATTCCATTTAACTTATTCGCAGAATGTTTTGTGCGCGCCCCCGGATTAATTCTTTCAAATGTGAATTATGTAAAAAAAGTGGTATTTCCTTTGGAGATTCTCCCATGGGTAATCATGGGGTCCGCTTTATTTCATGCATTTATTACTTTTAGTGTATGGCTTGTTGCATATACGATCTTTTTTGGTATGCCGGGTCCAACGGTTCTTCTGTTCCCAATCGTACTTATCCCTTTAATTTTGACAACTATGGGAATTTGTTGGGGGGTTTCTTCCCTCGGAGTGTTTTTGAGGGATGTGGGGCAATTTATCAATTTAGCAGTTACTGCTTTGATGTTTTTATCTCCAGTATTTTATCCAATTACATCTTTGCCGTATGGATTGAGATTTTACGCTTATCTTAATCCACTCAGTCTGCCGATTGAACAATCTCGCCAAATTCTTTTCTGGGGGCATTTGCCAAATTTGACCTACTTTGGAGCGTACTTCATTTTTTCTATTTTTGTAGCATGTTTTGGATTTTCATGGTTTCAAAAAGCTAGAAAAGGTTTTTCAGATGTCCTCTAATATTGCAATTAAAGTTCAGTCTGTGGGTAAGTGTTATCAAATTTATGACCGCCCTGAAGATAGACTAAAGCAATCAATCTATCCGAAATTTCAAAAATTAAGCGGGATGCAACCCAAACAGTACTATCGTGAATTTTGGGCGCTTAACAATATTTCGTTTGAGATCAGAAAAGGCGAGACGGTTGGCATTATTGGTCGGAATGGGAGTGGCAAGTCAACTCTGCTTCAAATGATCTGCGGAACTTTAAATCAAACTGCTGGAAAAATTGAAGTGGTCGGTAGGGTTGCTGCATTGTTGGAATTAGGCTCTGGCTTTAACACCGACTTTACTGGAAAAGAAAATGTATATCTAAATGGCTCCGTATTGGGATTAACAAAAAAAGAAATAGATGAAAAGTATCAGCAAATAGTTGATTTTGCTGATATTGGCGATTTTATCAATCAAGCCACTAAAACTTATTCCAGTGGAATGTTGGTTCGGCTAGCGTTTGCAGTCATTGCTCATGTTAATGCAGACATATTGATAATTGACGAGGCGCTAGCAGTAGGTGATGCATTTTTTACTCAGAAGTGCATGCGGTTTTTGCGAAATTTTATGATTAATGGCACCGTATTGTTTGTAAGTCATGACACTGCTTCAGTGAAAAACTTATGTACTAGAGCAATTTGGTTGGAAAGAGGCTCCATCATGCAAGAGGGGTCTCCAAAGGAAGTATGCGAGTCGTATCTTCAGGCTTTTTATGAAGCTCAACAGGGTAAAAGTACTCGATTAGAGATAAAGCGTGAAACGACTGATATTCTGCCTGACTTATATAAAGATCAGCGTCAGGATTTTATAAATAGTTCTAACATTCGCAATGACATCCAAGTGTTTGAGTTTAAGCCAAATGCGCCATCTTTTGGGCTTGGTGTAGCTAATATTGTTTCTACGTTACTCCTTGATAAAAATGGAACTCCTTTAAATTGGATTGTGGGTGGGGAGGATGTAATTTTAAGGATTCAAGCCCACGTTCACTCAGATCTTGATGCGCCGATAATTGGATTTCATCTAAAAGATCGACTCGGTCAAGTATTGTTTGGTGACAACACGTTTTTGACGTATTTAAATGCTCCACTGTTCGCAAAAAAGAATAGTCAAATTTTTGCTGAATTTCAATTTCAGATGCCAAGGTTGGCGTTGGGTGAGTACTCGATAACAGTCGCAATTGCCAGTGGTACACAGAGCGAGCATGTGCAGCATCACTGGATTCATGATGCAATCATATTTAAGTCTGAATCAACAAGTATTGTTAACGGAATTATTGGCATTCCAATGCGTGAAATTACTTTGGAAAAGTATGTTGATGAATAATTTAATGAGGGCTGCATCGTTTAAGCCAATTTGGATTCAACCGCAGAGTGCTTGGGTTGGCCACATCCCGTTTGCCAATTGGCTTATTCGTGAAACTTCTCCAAAATTGTTTGTTGAACTCGGCACTCATTCTGGAAATTCATATTTTGCATTCTGTCAATCGGTCTTAAGCAACCACACGGATACCAAGTGTTTTGCTGTTGATACATGGCAGGGAGACACTCATTCTGGCAATTATGACGATGAAGTTTTTACCAAAGTATCTACTCACGAGTCTGAATTCTATTCAAAATTTTCTCGTTTAATGCGCATGCACTTCGATGAAGCAATTTCTTTTTTTAAAGATGGCTCGATAGATATTTTGCACATTGATGGGCTTCATACCTATGAGGCGGTCAAGCATGACTTTACTAGCTGGTTGCCAAAGCTGTCTCCGGGTGCAATTGTTTTATTTCACGATACTAATGTGCGATATAAAGATTTTGGTGTCTATAGATTTTGGAAAGAATTGCAAGAGATTTATCCAAATAATATAGAGTTTCTGCATTCGTCTGGGCTCGGGGTTTTGCAGTTAAATGATGCCCCAGAGGAGCGGCGGTTGGAATGGCTGAAACCAGATTTTTTTCAGAAAGACGAATTAATTTCCTACTTTTCCGCTCTGGGGGAAAGTCAAGAAAATAATCTTCAAATAGATAAGCTTAAGTTATTTCTTCAATCTCCACACTTGGGAATGAAAGAAAAAGATGACCATATCTTTCATCTTCAACAGGTAAACGGTGAGGGTAAGTTAACGATCTCCCATTTGGAGAGTGTTATTACTGAGGCAAACGAGATCATCAAGATGCGAGATACTCAGATCTCCCATTTGGAGAGTGATCGCTATGATTTAATCCATAGGGTAAATTTAATCCTTAATTCACGTTCTTGGAGATTAACAAAGCCAGTTCGCATGGCCAAACAAGTAATAAGGAATCTGTTTAATCAGAGTGATAGGTAAATTAAGGATAATTTTATGAATTATTGGTATGCAGAAAATTTTGAAAAGGAATCAAAAAATGAAAATATTTCTGATTTGCTGATGAATGGTTATACAGTAGTAAAAAATAGCCTAGATACAGCCTGCATTGATAAATTTTTATCAGACTATGAAAAAGTAAAATTTGAAACTTTATCTAAATATGCAAATCAATTAGATAGAGAGGATTGTTTAAATGGGATGTATAGAAGATTAACAAATCTTCATCTAAAAATTGAATCGGCATTAGAATTGTTTAGTAAAAATTCAGCCTTAGAAGTTACGGATTACTTCTTTGGGGAATCAACCACCTTATACACAAGCTTGTTTTTTGAAAGAGGAAGTGCGCAAGAGTGTCATAGGGATACGCCATATTTTTGGACTTATCCTGGTTATGGCTACTTTGGTGTTTGGCTCGCACTTGAGGATATCAACCCAAATTCTGGTCCTCTGATGGTTATACCAAAGAGCCATAAGATTATCGATACCGATTTATTTAGAAAAAGTATTGGAGATTTAGAGAGAGCTGATAAAGGATTGTTAAATCCACAAAGCGAGTTTTTATGGTTGAGATATCAATCAGAAATACAAAAAAAATGTAATGAGGGTATGTTGAGAGCTGAAAATATAACTATAAATAAAGGGGACACGATTATTTGGCATCCCCAACTGATGCATGGTGGCAGCAAGATATTGGACGATAGTTTATCTAGAAAAAGTTTTGTAATGCATGTTACACCAAGGGGAATGAATGTCTTTGGGCAGGAGAAATATTTTGATCCAAGTGTTGAATTGCAAGATTTTTCACGAGATTTATCTATAAAGTATATAAAGAACAATGATAGACTAATAAGGCAAACTGGACTTTGGTCAATAGCTCACAAAATATTTTTAAATATCTAAGGCTGCAAATTCTCTATGAATCATGAGTCATCATTATTTAAATCGTTATCTGGTTTGTATGAGGTAGAAAGCGAAGGTTTACTTAGGGATGAGGCAAAGTTAATTGCTTTTTACTTACCCCAATTTCATCGGATTAAAGAAAACTCAGAATGGTGGGGAGATGGGTTTACAGAATGGACTAATGTTGTTCGAGGTAAGCCAAATTTTGAAGGGCATTACCAGCCGCATCTTCCGCAGTATTTTGGGTTTTATGATTTATCGAATATTGAGGTAATAAGAGAACAGGCTGAAATAGCAAAATTATTTGGGGTATATGGATTTTGCTTTTATCACTATTGGTTTAGTGGTCGTAGAATATTAGAAAGACCGGTTGACGACTTTCTTAAGTCTGATATTGAGATAAATTTCTGCTTATGTTGGGCTAATGAAAATTGGACTCGGACTTGGGATGGGGATGACAAAAGTGTGCTGTTGGAGCAGAAATATGAATTGGGGGATGATGAGTCTTTTATTGCATCTCTAATTCCATATTTGAAAGATCCCAGATATATAAAAGTAAATGGAAATCCGCTACTCCTTGTATACAGAGCAAAAGCACTTCCTGAGCCAAAAAAATCGCTTAGTAAATGGCGTACCCTAGTGAAGGAGTACGGAATTGAGGGATTGCATATATGTGCGGTTGATTTCTACGATATATCTGATCCGGCCGAAGTGGGGGCGGATGCATTAGTTGAGTTCCCGCCACATAAATTTAATGGACCGCAAAATCATCCAGATCTTATGCCTGTAATAAATAATCCTAACTTCTCTGGTGGAATTGTAGATTACCCAAAAATAGTTGCCCAAAGTTTGGCGAGAGCTTTTCCCAAATTTAAGCTATATAGGGGAATTATTCCCAGCTGGGATAACACAGCCAGACGACAAAATACGCCTACCATTATTGTTAATGCGACACCAGATTTATATGGTGAGTGGCTCTCATATTTAAGGGCTTATACAAGGGAGCACCAGAAGCTGGACAATAACTTCATTTTCATTAATGCATGGAATGAATGGGGAGAAGGGTGTCACCTTGAGCCTGATCTTAGATGGGGTTCAAAATATTTAGAGGCCACTTATCGCAGCGCATTCTATTCCTCAGAAATTAGGCCTCAAAGTAAATTTAAAGAGTCCATCCAAAATATAGTGGCAATCATGAAAGTAAATGACGATGCTGCATTCCTGGATCAAAAGATGGATGCGAGCTTGACATTGAATAACCTGATGCAATATAAGCCACCAAGCGCTTTTCTGCAGAGGGTCTCATATAAGCTATCAAAATTTCCTCGGTTACATAAAGTAGCGAAATGGGTCTATAGGAAATTCATCTAAATTGAATGTGAAAAGTCTTAAAAATATCGCAATTGTTGCTCACTTTAATGAAAATGGAGGGGTAGATGATAGTTTTACCTCCGTATTAGAAAGTCTTTGCTTAATTTTTGATCGAATTATTCTTGTTTCAACCAGTCCTATTAGTAGCTTTGAGATTAAGTCATATAGAAATGTAAAGTTAATAGTTCGCCCTAATATTGGGTATGATTTTTACAGCTATAAAGTTGGCCTGATTGCTCTATCTGATATTGCTGAAAACGTAGGAACGGTTACGCTTATAAATTCAAGCTTTTTTATTTTAGATGCACTAAAGTTTCAAAATGCCCTATTGAGTCTGATTGAAGGTGCAAAAAAATTTAAAGTAATAGGACTGACTAAGTCCAAACAATTTAGTTTGCATTTGCAATCATATTTAATTACTTTTGATGGGGCCATAATTAAAGCTAACTGGTTCAAAGAGTTTTTTATGGGAGTAAATCCGCTTAATAGTAAGGATGATATTATTTTTAATTATGAGATAGGGTTGTCTCGGAAAATATTTAAATATGTCACGACAGCAACTTCTCTTTATAAGCCCGATTTTTTGCAAAAATTATATGGTCAGGCACTATGGATGAAAAGAGTAATTGAGATTAAGAATCTAATGGGTATTGGTGTGATTCGAGCCCTCAAAAATTGGAGTGGAATAAATTGGACTCAATTTTCGGCTGTCGATATCGCAAAGCAATTCGGAATAATAAAGAAAGAAGTACTCATATTTAATCCCAACTCGATTCCTTTGCAGTCCAACGATCAATCTAGGATAAATTTTTTCAAATACAAAAATATTAAAAGTTATCAAAAGGAAAAAAAGAAAGAACTTTTTTTAAAATATCGAAAATGTACTTATCCAAATAATAAAAAGTCAAACGTCAAGATCGCTGTTCTAGTACATCTTTATTATGTTGACTTGCTTGAAGAAATTATTGAGAACATAAGAGCTATAAGCGATCCTTTTGACCTGTACTTCACAACTCCGTTTGAGGGTGACATACCAAAAATTTATGAGTTGTCGTCAAAAATTTCAGAATCCGTTACTGTTTGTGTTTTCCCAAATCGCGGAAGAGATATTGGACCCTTTGTATCGTTGTATGCTGATGGTGCCTTTGATCAATATGTTTGCGTCTTAAAACTTCATACTAAAAAAAGTAAATATAGTGCAAAAGGGGGCGAGTGGAGATCTCTTTTGTACTCGAAAGTGATTGGAGGTGCGATCACTGCTAGAAAGATCTGCTCAATATTTGAAAACCAAATAGTAGGCATGGTAGGCCCGCATGATTTTTATCTAACCAATGAAAAATTTTGGGGTGCAAATTTTTCATTGATAAAAAATATATTGATTGAAACAAAATTGCTGGAGGATGGCGGCGATCCAGAGTTAGGATTTTTTGCCGGTTCAATGTTTTGGTTTTCTCCAAAGGCATTGTTACCACTAAAGAATTTGAAAAATAGCTCTTTAGAATTTGAAGTTGAGAATGGAAAGCAAGATGGAACACTAGCGCACGCCTTTGAGAGGGTCTTTGCAGCAATTTCAAGAAAATCGGGTTATATCGTCACATCTATAGAGTGCAATAAATTGCAAGATATTGAGCAGACTAATACGCTCTCTAATCGTGTGCCAGTTTTGTAAATCAATTAAATGGATTGGAACTATTTTGGCTGATAGCAGATCTGAAAAAATTTTAAAGCTTATAGATAATAAAAGCTTGCTTGGCTTGGAGATTGGACCAAGCTATAACCCCATTGCCCCAAAGCGAGAGGGGTGGAATATTGAAATTGTTGATCATCTTAGCTCAGAGGAGTTAAGGGAAAAATATCAAGCCTGGGGTGTCAATATAGAGTTGATAGAGCCTGTTGATTATATAGTAGGCGCAGAAGGGTTGTACGCAGCTATAGGTAATAATGATTGCTATGACTACATTATCGCATCTCATGTAATTGAACATATGCCAGATCTCATTCAATTTTTAATTGACTGTCAAAATCTTCTTAAAATTAACGGCATTTTGTCGCTTGTAGTGCCAGATAAAAGGTTTTGTTTTGATGCAATGAAGCCGCTTACTACTACCGGCCAAGTCCTTCAGGCGCACATTGAAAGGAGAAAAAGACATTCTCCTGGAGTTATTTACGATGCGTATTCACTGCATGCAAATAAGAGCGGAAGTATTGTGTGGCCTGGTAATTTGGATCAATCCGATTTGACTTTTGCTCATAGCGTAATGGAGGCAAAAGCTTTAATGGATGACTATGTTTTACATGACAAATATGTGGATGTTCATGCATGGCAATTCGAATATGCATCCTTCAAAAAACTTATCTTAGACATTATTGAAATGAAATTTATTGATATGAAAATTGATTTTGAGTCCGGCAGTGATGGGCATGAATTCTATTTTTCACTTAGAAAAAATAGTTAAAAAATTAAAGGAATAAAGAATGGAAGATAAATTTATTGATAAGGTCTATACCTTACAGGATACCTTAGATACATTTAATTTTAGGGGGTACGATATTCCAGTCCACTTAATGAAACTGACGGGTGGCGGTATAGATACCTTTGAAAGAATAGCAATCGAGCATATAAAGATACTTTCTGAATTGGTTGGGCTGTCTAGTGAGCAGGTAATTTTAGAGATTGGATGTGGAATTGGTCGAGATGCAATCCCCCTTACCGAATTAATATCTAAAAGAGGTTCATACATAGGTATTGATATTTATAAAAAATCAATTGATTGGTGCAATCAAAATATTGCTGCGAATAATAGTCAATTTAAATTTAATTTTTGGGATATTAGGGATGATTGGTTTAATCCAGGCGGTTTGAAGTCTTTAAAAGATTTCAAAATAGAGGCCCAAAGTGACTCAATCGACAGAATTTTTTTGCAGTCAGTTTTCACGCACTTGATAGAGTCTGATGTTCAGTATTATTTCAATGAATTCTCTAGAGTTTTAAAGAGCGATGGAAAAATTTATTCTACATTTTTTATTATTGATGAAGATGTAATTTCAAAACAGTCATCAAGTTCTTACATTACTTTTAATCATGAGGTTGGAGCGGGGGAGGGGGAGGGGGTTTGGGTGCATGACTCAATTCGGCCGGCTATTGCAGTTGGTTACACACTTGAGGCGGTCCAGAGGATGGCTTCAAAGTCGGGATTGAAAGTTGACCGCGTAGCTTATGGTTGCTGGGCTGGTCGATCAGGAGAAATTATTGGAGGGCAAGATTCTGTTGTGTTCTCCAGACTTAATAAATTATGATTTTAACGCAACGCCTAAAAGGAGTCCTATCAAAAGCTATTGAGGGCTTCCCAAGAAACTCATATTTTTTATTGAGCTTTTTTTCTGTGCTTATGCTTTTATTTCTAATAACAGGCATGAAGCAGCAAATAAATTTAGATAGCGGCTCCATTGTTATTGATATGACCTTAAGTTCTGGGAGTCAAGCGAATTTATGGGTAAATAATCAATCAAAACAGCCCATTACTGCTAAAACTTTATCAAATGAACGTTATCAGTATAAATTTTCGGGAATTACAGATGATATTAAGTATTTACGGGTCGATCCCATGCCGGGAATTAGGGGTGGCATAGTAAAAATTTACGGAGTTGAAATTAAGGGAGCAAATGGAGATGCTTATAAATTAACGCACAATGAAATTAGCTCTTGGAAGGTCTATGGAGGGCCGGGCGGGGAGATGAAATCAGGCTATATTGAATATGTAACAGGGCCAAATACATCATTAGTATCAGAAACCCCTTATTCTGTGATAACTTTTTATCCTAAATTTTTCCATAAATTTAGTGACGCTATAAATAAATCAGACAGCTTTTATATTGTTATAGAGTTAGTAGTAGTTCTTTTAATTGGGCTTTCATTATCGCGATACAGTTATGCCCATCCTATTATTTTAATTTTCACAATTATATATTTAGCTGCTTACTCTAAATTTATCACACATGTAAACTTTGGGTCAATTTTTGTAGACAAGGCAGTTGGTATGGCCGCCTTCAATGGGCAAACATTAATGCCGGGAAAAATATTTTCGCTGCTTGCATTTCTAAGCGCTGTAACTTTATCAATTTTATTAACTTTTATTAACAAGAGATATAAAACAGTATCCGTTAGCTCCAAAAATATTAATAATACAAATGTAAATTGGATAGGATATTTTGCAATCTTTATACTTTCATTTATTTCCTTATTTCCCAATATCGAAAACTTAGCGCCACGACACGCAATTGTTTGGAGTGGAATGTATGTCCCCCATTGGGATTCCGATAATGCGGTGACCTGGGCATATATGATAAATAACGGACTTATCCCGTTTAAAGATTTTTGGTACCCTTACGCATTTAGTTATCTTTTTGATTTTGCACAACCATGGGGCGCACTTATCCAGTTTGGAATAACATTATTGCTTCTCACGGCAACATACTACTTAGTTACAACTGTTGCTTATGGTAAGTATTGGGTGGGACTATTTTTCACTGCTTTTATTGTCGTAGGTGGCTTGCCAGCCCAAAATATACTTTTTTTCCCTCAGCCTGAACGACATTTATTTCCATTTGTAATAGCCTTGTCGTATTTAATGGCATCCTGTAGTCCAAGATTAAATAAAAATATTTATTTATTTTGGACTTTAATTTGCTTAGCTTTAATGTTTGAGCCATCGCAAATTGCTTATGCGTTGCCTAGCATTATTCTAATT
>Ga0073936_10004683_pt1 | contig 18824 bp, 14 predicted proteins | sample AliMusrvi5mmetaG_FD_87041 | JGI IMG/M metagenome (GOLD analysis project Ga0073936, IMG submission 87041) | Freshwater lake bacterial and archeal communities from Alinen Mustajarvi, Finland, to study Microbial Dark Matter (Phase II) - Alinen... | ecosystem: Environmental > Aquatic > Freshwater >... | reverse complement strand
GTCATTGTAAGGAACGACGAAGGAGTGACGAAGCAATCCTTTTGTGTAGAGGTTAAATTCGTCTTTGATTAAAAGGGCAGAATATATTACTCCATTTATGACGGAGGTTCCTTTGAATGATTTTTATGGTTTAGGCGAACAATATAACTTTTAAAGAATTATTCAATTAAAAATGAATATTTAATTACTTAGCCTAACGTCTAATACACTAAATTAATGAAATACATCGATGAATACCGAAAAAAGGAGCTGATTCTCTCGGTTTCCGAAAAGCTGAAAGCAATCTCAAAAAAAGAGATTGTGCTCATGGAGGTATGTGGTGGCCATACCATGGCTATTCACCGGTTTGGACTCACCTCGCTGCTCCCACCTACAATCAGGCTGATCTCGGGTCCGGGTTGTCCGGTCTGCGTTTCGAGCCAACATTTTATCGATATGGCCATGGCCTACAGCAAAATACCCGGAGTGATTATTACCACTTACGGTGATCTGATTCGTGTACCCGGTTCATCGACATCTCTCGAAAGGGAGCGGGCAAACGGAAGCGATGTCCGCATTGTCTATTCAGTACTCGAATCGCTTGAAATCGCAAAAAATAATCCGGAGAAGAAGGTGGTCTTCCTGGGGATCGGTTTTGAAACCACTGCCCCGCTAACGGCTGCAGCAATCCTTCAGGCCAAAAAGGAGAATATTCCCAATTTCTTTGTGCTTAGTGCCCACAAGGTGATGCCACCGGTGATGAAGGCACTTGTAGATGAAGGGGTTAAAATTGATGGATTTATTGCTCCTGGTCATGTAAGCGCCATTACAGGCACTGCAATTTATGAGGAACTCGCATCAGTATGCGGCTTAGGGGTTGTGGTATCGGGCTTCGAACCCGTCGATATGATGCAGTCGGTGCTGATGCTGACCCAACAAATCGAATCGGGAATCCCAAAGGTTGAAGTTCAGTACCAGCGTGTCGTCCACAGTGACGGTAATAAAGTGGCGCAACAGGTTTTGAAGGATGTTTTTGAACTTCGTGACGACAGCTGGAGGGGTCTTGGAATTATTCCGTTAAGCGGATTGAAGATCCGTGAAGAGTTATCCGCTTTCGATGCAGAAAAGCAATTCACCGTCGATGTACCCGAATCGACCGAGCCCAGAGGATGCATCTGCGGACAAATACTACGGGGGCTCAAAACACCTGTCGATTGTCCGCTATTTGCCAAAAAATGTACCCCTTCTGATCCTGTTGGAGCCTGCATGGTTTCGGGTGAAGGGACTTGCGCTACTTATTATAAATACCGATCATGACAAATAAACCGGATAAAGTGATGCTCAGCCACGGGAGTGGCGGCAGGATGATGCACCAGCTCATTGAAGATCTGTTTATCACCCATTTCAGGAATAACATTCTGGATGAACAAACCGATGCGGCGATCCTGCGGATCGGTTCGTCCGAAATCGCATTTACAACTGACTCGTTTGTGATTGATCCGTTATTCTTCCCGGGTGGAAATATCGGTAAGCTCGCTGTTTGCGGAACGGTGAATGACCTTGCCGTTTCAGGTGCTGAACCGCTTTACCTGAGCGTCTCCTTTATTCTCGAAGAGGGATTTCCGATGCAGGAGCTTGAAGCGATCGTGAAATCACTTGCAGCAGAAGCAAAAAAAGCAGGTGTGCTCATCGTGACCGGAGACACCAAAGTGGTGAACAAGGGCAAATGTGATAAAGTTTTTATCAATACCGCGGGGGTAGGAAGCGTTAAAACAGCGGATCGGCAAATCTGCAAAGGGCTGGGAATCGAGCCTGGGGATGTAATCATAATTAATGGCACTATTGGCGATCATGGGATGGCGGTGATGAATGCGCGCGAATCGTTTAATTTCAAAGCTTCCGTTGAATCTGATTGCGCCTGCCTTAACCACATGATTCGTGAAGTACTCGACCATGCTGCTGTAAAGTTTATGCGCGATCCTACGCGCGGTGGTGTTGCTACAGTTTTAAACGAATTGGTGACTAAAATCGGATTGGGAATCGAGATTGATGAATCTGCTTTACCGGTGACCAAAGGGGTGAAGGCCATGTGTGAGGTGCTCGGATTCGATCCGTTGCATATCGCCAATGAAGGGAAAGTTATCCTTGTCGCCACAGAAGAAGAGGGATTGAAAATACTCGAAATCTTAAAAAAGAACGAGCTGGGGACACAAAGTGCAATCATTGGCCGGGTTGTAAACGATCATCCCGGGAAGATCGTATTAAAAAATGAAACCGGCGGACGAAGAATTGTAGACTCATTGTCAGGCGACCAGCTTCCACGCATCTGTTAAAACGATAAATATGCATGAATTTTCATTGGCAATTGAAGTTATAGACCTTGCACAACGCGAGGCTGAGAAAAGCAGGGCGAAGTCGATTCAGGAAATCAACATTGAGGTTGGCGACCTTAGTGGCGTGGAGGCGGATGCTTTTGAGTCGGCCCTCGGTTTATTGATTAAAGATTCAATCCTGGATCATGCTACTGTGAATATTCTGAGAATTCCGGGTAAAGGGAGATGCAATGGCTGTGAATACGATTTTGAGATGAAACACCGGATGGCCACCTGTCCCAAATGCCTCTGCTTTCCATCAGAGATTAAGGGGGGCGACGAGTTCAGAGTGATGTCGCTGGTGGTGGATAATTAAAGGAATTCAAATTGCAGAAATAAAAATCATTGTTATTCAATATCATAGATCACTAAGCTTTACTGCAAAAAGGTCTAAACCTTAATTCTTGTTTTTAAATAACACAATAATGAAACGCTAAATTTCCGGTAAAAACTAATAATTTTAAAGATCCGAAATAAAGGTTATATATATTGGATTTATCATCAACATAAAAAACTATCCTAAAACATAAAATTATGTGCGATACATGCGGATGCAGCGAAGAAGGGGAATTCAAAATCCACGATCTGAATAATGATTACAAACATGACCATTCACACAAACATGACCATGATCACGGACATCACAACCATGATCATCATCACGAAGATGGCCACACTCACGATCATGACCATGATCATTCCCACCAGCACGGCAGCGGGAGTCATAGTCATGATCATTCGAATCAGAAGGTAATCACCCTGAACATGGACATTCTATCGGAGAACAATAAACTGGCCCAGCTAAACCGCCGGTTTTTTGAGGGGAGAAAGGTTCTTTGCCTGAATCTTGTAAGTTCACCGGGATCGGGCAAGACAACTATTCTTGAGAAAACGATAAAAGCGTTAATCAAAAATAACAAGATCGCGGTTATTGAAGGGGATCAGCAGACGCTGCTTGATGCCGAACGGATCGAAAAGTCAGGGGCGCCTGCAATACAGATTAATACCGGGTCGGGTTGCCACCTTGATGCACGAATGGTTGAACTTGCGCTGCAAAAGCTCGAAGTAGAATTCGGATCGATGCTCTTTATTGAAAATGTGGGTAATCTGGTGTGTCCGGCGATGTTTGATCTTGGCGAGTTTAAAAGGGTGGTGGTGATCAGCACAACTGAAGGGGAAGACAAGCCGTTGAAATATCCCTATATGTTCCAGTCGTCTCATTTGTGTCTGATCAACAAATCGGATCTCCTCCCGTATGTCGATTTCGATACCGAAAAAGCGATTAAATATGCCCGTTCCCTGAATCCGGATCTTGAGTTTATTCTCCTCTCTGCCAAAACAGGTGAAGGGATGGAAGAGTGGTATAAGTGGTTGGAAAATCAGCGGTAATGTAATACAAACGTAACCGCAGAGAGCCGCAAAAGAGAAAAGCCGCAGAGTAACGCAAAGAAAAAGTGAAAGAAAATGTTTGAAAATGAAATTTCAGAAAGAATAATCGGGTGCGCTATTGAAGTTCATAAAGCACTGGGTCCCGGACTATTGGAAAGTGCCTATGAAGAATGCTTGTTTTATGAGATTTATCAGCTGGGATTAAAGGTAGAAAAGCAAAAACCTCTACCTTTGATTTACAAGGAAATTAAGTTAGAAGTTGGTTACAGACTCGATCTGATAGTCGAAAACAAAGTAGTTGTTGATATAAAATCAGTTGAGGCGTTAAATGATATTCATATTGCACAAGTTCTGACCTATCTTAAATTATCAGGCTGTAAACTGGGTTTGCTGATCAATTTTAATGTTTTAAAGGTAAAAGATGGTATTAAAAGATTAGTAAATAACCTTTGATCTTTGCGGATCTCTGCGCAAAACCTCAGCGATCTCTGCGTTAAAATAACAAACCACGGAAAATAGCAGAAAAGGCACAAGACAAAAATATTAATACTAAAGAAAGAACTTCACGCATGCCGAAACGATAATTCAATTAACTAACATGTCGCAGGATGGGTTCGAAACAAGCGAAATCGAAACAACCAGCTCCTTAACAGCCTTCATCGCCTCAGGAATCGCCTTCTCAATTTCGGGGGTAAGCTCCATCCCCATATCCTGAAAGTCTTTCACAGAGACTGCAACCAGATGAATTTCGGGCATATTTCCCAGTAAAAACGCAGCATCCAAAAGGTCTTTGAGTCCCACCTCATGGGCACTCAGCTGCTTAGGAAAATCTTTGGCAAAACGGGGGCGCAACACCCGAACATGACCGGCAGGAAAATCATCGAGCGCGGCATCAACCATGATCACCGTTTTATACGACTGGATAAATCCTAAAAGATGAAATCCTCCGGTGCCACCATCCATGAGATCGGCATCGGCATACCCTTCATTTTCAAGTCGTGTAACCACATGAATCCCAACACCTTCATCGTTCATCAATATATTTCCGATTCCAAGAACGAGGATACTATTTTCTATTTTCATCAGATTTCAATTTTGAATTTCTTCTTTGCACAACTTTGTGGGACTAACTACAGGATTGAAAAATAAAACGAAACCGCAGAGTTACGCTGAGAAGGCGCAAAGAATCGCAAAGTTATAAAATTATAAACTCTGCACTCCTTTGCGCAATTGCTCTGCGGTTCCCTGCGGTAAAAAGCTTTTAAAAAATTACAAATTCTGAAAGGCAAATTAGCCTTTTGTGCTCTGTTCTTCCTTTGCGTCATGCCTTTGGATCACATCTTCCTCAATAAACTTCCATCCGCCGATCATCGAAGAGGTAACCCCGCGACGTTCGATATAATCATGATAGAAGACAAGGTAAACATGAACGATTGCAAAGATAATAAAGGTCCACATTAAAACATGGTGGATTTGCCTTACCATCATATCTCCACCAAGAAGGGGAACAAACCAGGCAAAAAGTTTTGGAAATGCAGACTGACTCATAGCAGAATACATCCCGAAACCGGTCAGACATTGCAACAGAAAGACCAGAAAAGTTAAGAAATAGATTAAACTTGCCAGGGCATTATGCCCGATTGAATCGATCTTCTTGTGTGTAAGCTGAAGTATATCAACTTTGATAACATCCAGAATTTCATTCCACTGACTCCGTTTGAGGGGTATAAAATTTGTCCAGCGCGAAAATTCATTCCCTGCAAATCCCCAATAAGTCCGAAAGACAAAATTGAAGAAGAAGAGAAAAGCGGCAATAAAATGGACAAATCGTACAGTTCCGAACCAATAATTGAAATATGCTTCTGTGCCGTTCATAAAGGCGGGTGGATTTCCAATCACAAAACCGGTAATGCAGAGCGCAATAACGCAAAGCATATTGACCCAGTGGTACATACGAACAGGTAATTCCCATACATATACCTCACGCATGGGTAGGGTTCTGCTTCTCATGACTTAATAGGTTTTAACATCATGTAGTGTAGTTCCATTTTCATCGTATACATGCACAGCGCATGCAAGACAAGGATCGAACGAATGAATCGTGCGAAGTACTTCGAGCGGTACCTTGGGATCAGCGACCGGAGTTCCAATCAATGATTCCTCGAATGCAGAACGTTTTCCCTGTAAGTCGCGTGGCGAAGCATTCCAGGTCGTAGGCACAACCAGCTGATAATTCTTGATCTTCTTATCTTCAATGACGATAAAGTGCGACAAGGCACCCCGGGGAGCTTCAACCAGTCCGATCCCCTTTGCCTCCTTGGGCCACGTTGATGGTTCCCATTTCACATTATTCATCGTACGTGAATCCCCATTTTTAATATTGGCCAACAGCTGCTGATACGATTCCATCGCCCAGCCACAGGTGAGCTTGGTTTCAAGTCCTCTCGCTGCAGTCCGCCCAAGCGTAGAGAAGAGTGCTGCTACCGGAACATCCAAGGCTTTCAATGTACTTTCAATAACCTCCTTGTAATCGGCACGCCCTGAAGCATAGCCCACCAACATTCTGGATAAAGGACCAACTTCCATTGGATTCCCTTTCCATCTTGGAGTTTTTACCCAGCTGTATTTTTGCGTAAAGTCCAGATGTTCATACGGTGGTTTTGGACCGGTGTAGTTCAGATTTGTTTCACCATCCCAGGGATGCAAACCCGTTTTATCTCCCTTGTCGTAGGTATACCACGAATTATTCACATATTCCTGGATCTGTTGCGGGTCATCAGCCTTAATTTCATGGATATGACTCAGGTCACGGTTTAGAATTGCGCCACGGGGGATTTTAAAACTATCAGGATTGTTGTACCCGTTCATTGGAAAATCACCAAAGGAGAGGTAATTTGTCAAACCACCACCAATGGCACCCCAATCTTTTTTGTAGAAAGAGGCAATTGCAAGTAAATCAGGGATATAGACCTGATCAGTAAAGGTCTTGGCATCTTCGAAGAGTTTTCCAACCATCGCCAGCCGCTCAGCATTAACCGCATTGGCTTCCTCGATATTAATCGAACAAGGGACGCCACCTACCACATAATTTGGATGGGGATTTTTCCCGCCAAATATCGTATGAACCTTCACGATCTCTTTTTGCCATTCAAGCGCTTCAAGATAATGGGCAACAGCTATAAGGTTCACTTCCGGTGGAAGTTTATAGGCTGAATGTCCCCAGTAGCCATTGGCAAAAATGCCCAGCTGACCACTCTCGACAAAGTTTTTAAACTTCTTCTGAATATCGGTGAAATAACCTACCGAGCTTTTTGGCCATGGAGAGATACTTTGTGCGATGCGTGATGCCTCAGCAGGATTTGCTTTGAGCGCCGAAACCACATCTACCCAATCGAGTGCATGAAGTACATAAAAATGGACAATGTGATCCTGAATATACAATGCCTGAGCCATAAGATTGCGGATCAGTTCTGCATTTGGAGGGACAGCAATGCCCAACGCATTCTCAACGGTTCGTACTGAGGTCAGGGAATGGGTCGAGGTGCAAACACCACATACCCGGCCCACAAAGGCCCAGGCATCGCGTGGATCACGACCTTTTAAGATAGTCTCGATACCGCGAACCATCGTCCCGGCACTAAAGGCATCGGTGATTATTCCATTGTTCACTTCAATTTCAACCCGCAAGTGACCTTCAATCCGGGTAATTGGATCTATAACGATTCTTTCAGCCATGGCAATTAAACTTTAGGGTTTTCAATTTCGGAACTTGTCTCAGGAGTATTGGATAACTCCTTGTGTTTTCTGATATTGGTTACAATGGCATGGCCTGCAACTCCGACAGCTGTCGCAATACCCAGTCCGAGCCCAACCTTGTCAGCGGTAGTTTCGATCCCAAATCCCTTAATGCTTGGAAGATGCTGGTAGATCGGACCATTATCCCAGAACCCCTCTTCAGAACAACCGATGCAGGGATGACCCGATTGGATCGGATAACTAATCCCGTCATTCCATTTTATAATACCGCAGGAGTTATAGGTAACCGGACCTTTACAACCCATTTTATATAAACAATAACCTTTTTTAGCCCCTTCATCGTCGAACGACTCTACAAATAGACCGGCATCAAAATTAGCACGGCGATAACAGGTATCATGAACACGTCGGGAATAAAAAGCTTTAGGCCTTCCAAGTTCATCAAGCTGTGGAATCCGGTCGAAAGTAAGTAAATGAACCACAACACCGGCCATAACATCAGCTATGGGAGGGCATCCTTGAACATTGATAATCGGCTTGCCACTTATAACTTTATGAACAGGTTTGGCGCCTGTAGGATTTGGTTTTGCAGCCTGAACACATCCTGAAGAGGCACAGTTTCCCCATGCAACAACAGCCTTTGCATTTTTAGCAGCCTCCTGCAAAATCTGAAGAGCACTTCGCCCGCCAATGCAGCAATAGGCTTCATTTTCGGTCGGAATTGATCCTTCGACCATTACAATATACTCTCCGGGATGTTTAGCCATCACCGTTTTGTATGCCTCTTCCGCCTGGAAACCGGAAGCTGCCATCAGCGTCTCCTGATAGTCCAAAGAGATCTTATCCAAAACAATCGTAGCTACGATAGGGTGTGAAGCCCTGATAAATGATTCGCTGCAACAGGTACACTCCTGAAAATGAAACCAAATGACAGGCAGGCGGGGTTTGGTCTCAAGCGCTTTAACAATTTGGCCTACACCACTTGATTCCAGCCCCAAGAAAGCGGCCATTGTGGTGCAAAACTTAAGAAAATCCCGTCGGGACGTACCTTCACCACGGACTTCCTCATAAAATGAGCGTTGTTTTTGTTCCATAAAGAGGTCGATTTTAATTAGTTCACTGACTGTAAATGTAAAAAGATATTTTGCCCGTTTTACAATTAATTATGAAAACCAAAGCAATAAATATTCTTTCTAAATAAGTGATAATTAAAATACTAAGTACTCTTTTATTGAAAATCACTGACTTTATTCAGTTAATAAGAGAAATTAGGAGATGAATTTGTGGTTTAAGGAATAATAACTATTTAAAAATGGAGTATCTCCCGGCAGTATAGGTTTCTGTTTTAATAATCAGTTTATTGTGGAGCCGATCAAATTTATAATTCACAGCATCCAAAAGTGCCGAATTATCCAGTATCACCCTTGTAGGTTTAGCTGACATATTAATTCGAAGGATATGTGGTTTATGCACATCTCCCAGCGTGATACTGATTTTGTCGGGATCATCCTGAACAGAAACAGATGTTTTCCCTGACTTACCCGGATGATAAACTGTAAAATCATTTTTGCCGTCCGGATAGATCAGTAAAGTTAAATATCCCGCCGAATTCCTGTCTCCGATCCCTGTATACTCACGCTTAATATCAAAGGGAATTATAGCCCCTTCCCTGATATAAACCGGATATTCATCCAAAGGAAACTCCCGTTCAAAGGATGCCGGACCTTTAATAACCTCCTTGTCGTTAAAGAAATACCTCCATTTTCCTTTTGGAAGGGTTATCTTCTTCCGGAGCTCGTCTTTATAAATAGGGGCAACAAGCAGGTTTTCACCAAACATATAGTGATATTTACCATCAATGGGATTCTGAAGGCGCGTTCCACCCTCATGAGCTCTCACAACATAGGTATACATGTACGGCACCATTTCGGTATGAAGCCACGAAAATTTCCGGATGATTTCGAGCTCCTGAGGTGTCCTTTTCCACAATGCCCTTTCCCCATGCCCCCCATTTAGAAATAAGCCGCAGAATGCAGAAAACTCAGCCCAACGGATATATAACCGTGGAGGAATGATATTTCCGGAGAAACCCGCCACGTCGGATCCGATGATATTATAGCCTAGCTTCGCACTGGTCAGAATATTCTGAATCGCGAGTTCAATCCCGTCGAGCCCATCCATTGCAATATCTTTATTCCGGCGATCCTCATCGGTTATCTTTCCGGTCGACTCCCACGAATGCTTTTGATCGCCGACCCAGTTTACAGGCGAGGCATCAATAGGTGCAAATCCCTCGGGATGGTACCAGCGGTCGATTGCCCGCGACATTGTCGCAAACTCAGGGTTCCGGGTTAATCCATAGAAGTATTCATCCCTGTAATAATGATCCATATAGTTGCGGGTAGTCATGAGTCCTTCGTGACTCATTTTATAGAAAAGGGGAATAGGTCCCAGTTTGGTATAAAACATTGTGGCAGTACCGTCCAGTTTCCACCCGTCTATTCCATAGTCAAAAACAGTTTGTTGCAATCCGCGCCACCATTTTACAGCCTCGGGATTCGTATAGTCGATAAATCCGCCCTTCCCCTTCCACCACTTTATCTGGTCGCCGTTAGCCGCGAGGTACCCTTTCTCTTTGGCGCTATTGTACCAGGGTTCAGACTGCCGGACCCGGGTGTCCTGGCTTTTACTGTTAACCATCGTGGTCATCCACATAACAACCCTGTAGCCGTGGTCCTGGATTTTCTTAAACCATGCTTTGGGTTTAGGATAAAGTAAGGTGTCAATTTCAAAATCGTTGTATCGCATGGTCCACGGACTATCCAGGATAACTGTTCGCACCGGAACATCATTCCTTGCATAACCTTCAAGCAGCGTATCTACGCGGGCAGCAGTATTTTCATCGTCCTCCCAAAGCCAGCATTCGAGCGCCCATGCTGGTGTGAGTGGCGGATTACCGTGGCGTTGCGAATTGAATGGAGCGCCACGAAATGGATAGGCGAAGCCGAAATAGTAAACCAGCGATAATATGGAAAGGATGATCAGGAAATATTTAAGGATTTTACGGGTTCTTGCTGATTTGGACATAATGAATAGAGATGATAAAGGTTTTAAAAATGGCAAAGTGCAGCGAAGAATCTTCTTATCGTAATTGCCATATTCCTACATGATAATTTTAATATTTTTTACTTGATAAACTCAAGTCCAAAGATCACCACTGAACTATTGACAAGGGTATGTACAATTGCGCTGTAAAACACATTTTTGGTCTTAAGATAGGTATATCCATAAGCCCAGCCAGCAACACAGGCAAACCCGATATAAATTATTGCATGAGAATGGTAATGGACTAACCCAAATATCGTAGCTGTAATTGCTAGTCCGGTGTAGAGACCCGCCGGATGCCTGTTTGACTTTTCGAGAAAAAAGGCTGCCGCATAGAGGCAGATTGTCATGAATGCAGGAAACCATTGCATTCCCCCTATCAGTGTATAGCCAACAACAAGTGCTGCAGGAATTGAAATTATTAGTCCAACAACCCAGAAAGTTTTCCATGTTTTGGCCTGTCCGATTCGTTTGGTCAGCATATTAAGTAGAATTCCCCGGAAGAACAATTCTTCAAAAATGGCCGTATGAAAGAAAGTTGCAATTAAGGTGATGGCTATTTTTTTAAGTAATTGTTGGTCAATAACTTCATGGCCGACGAATCGGATAAAGTGGATCGGGTATCCAATGGTTAAAACGAGCAAATAAAAGGCGGCCCACACCCAGATTGCAGTCCAGAGGTATTTCCAGTTAAAAATCGGGAAGAAACCGATATCGCCAAGCCCTCTGACAATCCCAAATGAATATACAGCCGAGAGGATCAGGATGATCCGGTAAAGTGAGTCGAAACTCTCGCCACTAAATGGGAGATCGCCGGCCGGTTTGACCTCAATAAAAGTTGTAGGTAAGAGGTAGATCACAAATGCGGTAAAATCGATCCAGTCAATTTTCTGAACGCGGTTTTTGCGTGTGGCAAAAAGCAATACCGGGAAAAGAATGAGATAAGGCACAAGGGCCAGTGTACCGAAAACCGGATTTTGTCCGTTGATAATGACATATAAGAAGTAAAGTCCAAGCAGAATCCCAGGGAATAATATTACTTTAAAAAGGTTGCCATGGATCCACCTTCTTAATAAAGAGGTAGCTTCTCCCTTCCCAAGTGTAAAAAACAGGTAGTAAAACAGGATGAAAAAAGGTAAAGCAATTGCCACATCAGAGAACAGTCCCACCGATCCGTAGAGAAGAAGAAACAGGGTGGTGAGCAGTGTGGTCCAGAGAAGACTACTTTTTAATTCTTGAATAAGCGCTTTTGGATTTTCCATTATTTCAGACAATTTTAGGGTTAAAGATCAAAACTAATTCATTTTCTTTTTGCTATAACGATTTAGTTAAAATTCTATGTAAGACGAACAAATTTCTATCTGTTTGTGTTATGCTAGAAAGTTAATTTTATATTTCAAAAGTTAAAAAATGTAAATGCATCCGGATTTCAAATAATGCCTTTTATCATAGGAATTCTGATATTTAATTATTTGAGTTTAATGCTTGGAAAAGTAAATATTTGCTGTATGCCGGCCGTTATTTTTTATGACAAGAAATAAATAATTATATAACTATCAATTAAATAAATTCAATTATGAGAAAACAATTACGTTTGTTATGCTTAGTCTTTGCCGTTGGACTGGTGGTGCTGTTCCAATCGTGTAAGAAAGAGACTGTACCGGCTGTTCCACCGCAGGTTGGTATTTTCTATAGCATTGTAGATAAGCAGGTTGCATTTACCGGGCTGACCTTGCGTGCAACAACCTGGAGCTGGGATTTTGGAGACGGCACAAAAAGTACGGACAAGAGTCCTGTCCATATTTATAAAGATGGAGGTTATTACAAGGTTAAGCTCATTGGTGCCGATGCCAAGGGGGATACCGCTTCTGCTGTAGTTACTGCTGCTGTTTCGTTGACGCCTTATTCGCTGCTGACCGGAGACAACACTGCAGCGGGCTATGCCGGAAAAAAATGGAAACTAAGCTCATCCTACTCGGGGGATGAATTTGTTAATGCAGATGCATCACTTTCAGATGCTGGTCCCGGATCCCTTTCTCCGGGAATTTTTGGTCAGGCATTTGGGATGTCTGAAGTATATGATGACACTTTTACGTTCCATTTTGACGGGAAATATGATCATGATGTAAAAGCTGATGGTGCCTCGTTCGGAGGAATTGTTTTTGCATACGCGACAACCGGTGGAGCAGGGATCGTCAATACCGGAGGTAAGGATTATGGCCTTATCACTTGCAAGTACGCTCCACAGGCAAATGCTACTTTTACTTATGTTGAGAAGGAGAATTTCGATGTTCCCTCTGTTTACGGAGCTGGTGGGGTCGTAACCTATCCCGGTGTAAGTACCCTCGATTTTTCAGGAACAGAATTTATCGGTTTTATGGATTTTGAACGCAAAGTTATTGTTCAGGAAATCACAGACAACACAATGAGGCTGGTATGTTTTGCGTCGTTATCTCCTGATGCTGCTCCAAAGAACACCCATGCACTGATTCTGACCTTTGATGCAGTAAAATAATCAGTTATATAACGCGTTGACAATTAGAATCATAATTTCAAACCCGAATAAAAATCAATTATGAAATATAAAAACTTATTTATAAAGAGTGTCAGGCAGCTATTGCCTGTAATGTTGGCAACAGCATTACTTATTGGTACTGCTTTGCCGGGTTCCGGATCCCCTGAGAAAAACAGCTTGCAGGGGAATTCAGAGGCTCAACAAGGTATAACCGTTAGTGGGAAGGTAACTTCAGGGACTGATAAATCAACCATCCCAGGTGTTAGTATCCTTATAAAAGGGACAGCAAAAGGGACTGTGACCAATGCCGACGGCGGATTCTCAATTGAGGTTCCAGGGAACAAGACAGTACTTGTCTTCTCATTTGTTGGTTTTAAATCACTAGAGGTTCCTGTCAGTGGGCAGAAAACATTAGACGTTGTCTTAAGTGAAAATATTTTGGCCGTTGATGAGGTTGTAGTTACCGCTTTAGGTATTACCCGTAAAGAGAAATCGCTTGGATTCGCTGTTGCAAAGGTTAGTGGTGAAGATATGTCAAGGGTAGTTCAGGAAAATGCGATTAATGCCCTGACAGGTAAGGTTGCAGGTGTTCAGATCAATTCTACCGGGGGTACCGGATCGTCTGTCAGTATGGTTATCAGGGGTGCAAAGTCATTGAGTAACGATAACCAGCCACTGTTTGTGATAGATGGCGTACCAGTTTCAAATACACTGAATAACGTATCGGGATTCGGAAGCGACAACCAGGTCGATTATGGAAATGCCATTTCTGATGTTAACTCAAATGATATTGAGAGTGTATCAGTATTGAAGGGTGCAAGTGCCGCCGCATTATATGGTTCACGTGCAGGAAATGGTGTTGTGTTGATCACAACCAAATCGGGAAAGAAGAATAAGGGGATTAGGATTGATGTCTCTTCAAATACCGTATTTGACCAGCCTTACAAATTCTGGGATATCTCCAAAGGATTTGCTAATGGTTACTTACCCTATACGCCTCAGGATTTACCAGGTCAAACATTGGTTGTTGATCCTTCGTCAACAGGTGGCAGTGGTATTCCACTCGACAGAGGTTATTTTGCAGTGCAGTGGGATAGCCCTAAAGATGCCAATGGTGTTCAGATCCCTACCGAACTTGTTTCACATCCAAACAATGTTAAGAATTTTGTTCAAACAGGTATAACAACTTCAAACGAAGTCGCAGTTTCAAATAACACAGAAGCGTTAAACTACAGGATCGGGGTCTCCAATATGACCAGCAAGGGAATTGTACCTAATTCCGATTTGTTCAGAAATAATTTAACAACTTCTGCATCGATAAAAGTGAGGGACAATTTCACGATCAGTTCAAATATCAATATCAATAAATCGTGGTCAAATAACCGACCTGCAGGTAATCGCGGAACAAATCCAATGCAATGGGCTTATGCTGTTCCTCAAAACACCGATATTCGCGAACTTAAGAGCTATTGGGCTCCCGGTAAAGAGGGTATTCAGCAAAACGTCCCTTACGTTGATTATAATAACCCTTATTTCCTTGCACATCAGGTAAATAACAGTTTTAGCAGGGACCGTGTTTATGGCAATTTAAAGGCTGACTGGCAAATAACCAAAGAACTTAGTGTTTTTGTTCGTTATGCTTTAGACCAGTTTAATGAAACGCGCGAATCAAAAATTGGTCCCGGGTATACAGGTGAGCCGAATAATGGAGCATACGGTATTTCAGAATCAAAAAGTTATCAACGGAATACTGACTTCCTTGCAACTTATGCCAAGCAAGTTAAAGACTTTAGTATTTCTGTTTCGGCTGGATCAAATGCATTATATACCAGCGGACAGGGGATCTCAAATTCATCCCAATCCGGACTTATTATCCCAAATGTATTTTCAATTTCGAATATTAAGTCAGGAACATTATCCTATGGAAGCGGTTGGTCGCAAAAAGCGATTTACAGTGTCTATGGTCTTGCGAATCTGGGCTGGAAAGACCGGATCTACCTTGACTTAACCGCCCGCAATGACTGGTCAAGTACCTTACCGGTAGCTAACCAATCCTATTTTTATCCATCAGCTTCTTTAAGTATTCTGGTTGACAAGATTCTTACCCTTGGCGAAAATGTCTCATTGTTAAAAGTTCGCGGTGGCTGGGCTAAAGTGGGTAACGACACTGATCCTTATCAGCTCATGAATACCTATGGAAACATCGGACAATGGGGTGATGCTATACGTCTGGCCAAGTCAGGAACGCTGCTGACTCCTAACCTGAAACCGGAAGAAGCCACTACAGTCGAAGGTGGTATCGATGTCGGACTATTTCACAACAGACTTCGGTTCGAGGGTACCTACTATCAGGCAGATAATCGCAATCAGATTTTAAGAAATATTCCAATTGCAAGTTCAACCGGATCTGATGCGATTAACATCAATGCGGGTTTATTGCAAAGTAAAGGATGGGAACTAACTTTAGGCGGAACACCGATCAAAACCAGAAACTGGATGTGGGATATCAGTGCGAACCTGACCCGCAACAGGACTACCGTTAAATCTATTTCACCCGGGATTGAAGCGATTAAATTCTGGGAGCAGGCCAATGGTGGTGCATGGTCTTATGTAGGCGATGAAGTTGGAGCAATCTATGATGCATCGATGCTTGTAGTTAAAGATAAAAACTCACCTTACTATGGTTATCCGATTATTTCGCAGTCACTCGATTATGAATGGCAACGGGATAAACAAATACAGGAGCAGCCATTAGGTGAACGAAATAAAATCGGTAATTATAACCCCCGCTTTATTCTGGGAATAAATTCTTCGCTGACATACAGGTCTTTTGCACTGAATTTCACTCTGGACTGGAGATGCGGCGGACAATTTATTTCTCAAACAGAACGTTATGGTCGTGATGATGGATTATCCGGATCATGGTTGAAAAGTATGATTAATCCTGGAGGAAGAACTGGTAAAGATCTTCGCGACTGGTTGGTTGCAAATCAGGATAAATATATCCGGAACGGATTTCATGTTGTTGGAGGTCCTACAAGAGAGATGGGTGGATTTGCTGAAAGTGTAACTGGTATTACATTGCATGACGGAACATTTGACCCGGGGGTAATCGCGGTTTCTGATGGCCATGGCGGAACAACATACAAGGAAAATCTGGGTGAAGCAGGAACCTTATATCAGCCTTATGCAATCAGTAACGGTTGGGATTTTGCCAAGGATGCAATGTTTGATGCAGATTTTGTAAAACTTAGAGAAGTCTCTATCAGCTACAAACTCCCTGGATCAATAGTGAACAAATTGGGAGGAATTAAGACAATGGCAGTTTCAGTATATAGCCGGAACATCATGATCTGGACCAAAGCTAAGATCGGTATTGATCCGGAACGTGCATTCCAGGTTGAACAATCCACTCAGGGTAAACGAGGCACACAATTCATGCAAGGGATTGAAAGATACAACCTTGATCCCTGGGTAATCCCTGTAGGTGTTAAATTTGACCTGACTTTTTAAGAACTTTTAAAAATTCGATACTATGTACACTATAAAAAATAAAATCACAGTAGCTCTGGTACTGCTTGCCTTTCTTACATTTTCCTGTAAGAATCTGGCAGACATGAACATTAACCCGAATGGTGTTGACCCTGCAAATGCTTCACCCAACTTCCTGATGGCCACAGTGATCACCACAACCGGTTCATCTGTTATCGGGATGGGCTTTGGAGATATTGCAGGTGTAATGCAACACACCCAGCACAACGGTTGGGCCGGAGGTCATAACCAATACGACTGGAGTGATCAAAGCTGGGCAGGAAGTTATAGTATCCTGCGAAATGCAGATGAGATGCTTAACAAATCAAAAGCGGCCAAGCTTGATTTTCAGACTGGTGTGGCGATGGTTTTCAAGGCGTATAATTTTGGAATGATCGCCGATTTATGGGGTGATGCTCCGTTTAGCCAGGCACTTAAAGGAGAACAAGGTTCTGCCTATTTCCAACCTGCATTTGATTCCCAAAAGGATATCTATTTAGGCGTTATTGCAATGCTGGATAGTGCCAATACCTTATTCTCAAAACCCGCAGCCGATTATAAGGAGATTAATACAAGTCAGGATGTATTGTATGCCGGCAATGTTACCAAATGGCGCAAGTTTACAAACTCTCTTGCCTTAAGGTATTATTTGAGAATCTCATCCAAAGAACCCGCGATTGCCAAAGCAGGTATTGAGAAAATTACCGGTTCACCGGCTAATTATCCGTTGATTCTGGATGCTTCTGACGACGCAAATTACAGCTTTATCGGGCTAAGCCCAGCTGATTCATGGCCATCCTCAACTCAGTTCAGCTCTGATTTATCCGGTTTTACCAGAATCCAAATGTGCTCTACCCTTGTTGAGAAACTTGAAAATTTAAACGACCCCCGTTTAGGAGTATGGGCAGCGAAAGTTAAAATCCCGCTGGTTGTTGATCCTACGAAACCGGATGACTACGACGAAATTGTAAATGGAAAACGGATTATATCACAAAAAGTCGCCTCCGATTTCGAAACCAACTACAACGTAAAACTGAACCTGGATCAAAATTACGTAGGTTTACCTCCGGCATGGTCTACCTTTATGTTCTTTTATAACCTGAATCCATCGCAGATGCAGGGTAGTGCAAATCCTCATGTTTCTCAGCTTGCCGATATGTATGCAACTTCTTCAGGACCATTACTTAAGGTCAGGTTGCTTTCAGCCGCTGAAGTTCACCTTGGACTTGCAGAGGTCGCACTTAAAACCTGGAATGCAGGAGGAACAGCTTTGGAACATTACAACGCAGGTGTAAAAGCTTCACTCCAGACATGGGGCGTAGGTGGCGATTATGACTCCTATATCACCAATAGTGGTGTTGCATTTAATAACACACTTGCTCAGGTTATGGAACAAAAATGGATCGCAAGCTGGACCGCCGCTTCAGAATCGTGGCTTGACTATATCCGTACCGGATTGCCAGCATTAAAGGCCGGCCCTGCCGCCAGAAGACCGGTATTACCAATCCGATTTACCTATGGAAATAACGAGACCCTTTACAATCCGAATAACTCCAATACTGCAATAGGCAAACTAGAACTTACTGACTATGCTTTGGAAGGGAAAAATAGCAACTGGTCTAAAAATTGGCTTCAGCAGGGGACAAACAAACCCTGGTAAACAAACATAATCTATTCAATTAAGCAGGTGATATTCTCAAAATATCCCTGCTTAATTTTTTTAATTAATCCCTCCAGCGACTTTCGAAAGAAGTATGGAGGACTAATTTATCTCCCTTCAGGTCATTCTATTTTCACAATGTTCTGTGGGCAACCCGCAATAGTGCAAAATTCAGATTCACCGGTTAACTGAGATAAATACAAATCCCATAACTATCAAGGACGGAAACTAAGGAACAATTTAGGTTGTTGTAATCCTAACCGGGAATTAATGATATATTGCAGACCAGATTTTTGCTATATCCATTTAGTAGGGCTTATTGTTAAATTTCGCTGCAAGTCAGAGTTAATATTCAATGCATATTTAAGAATATATCACAAGTCTTTTTTGTTTTTTTAACAGATCTTCGCAATCATTAATATTTTCTTATTCGGTGAATTAGCGGGTGATTACAAATATTTTTCATACAATAACGTTCATTCCTGTTTATCCGGCAGAATTATTTTAAAATAATTCT
>Ga0073936_10004681_pt1 | contig 18828 bp, 8 predicted proteins | sample AliMusrvi5mmetaG_FD_87041 | JGI IMG/M metagenome (GOLD analysis project Ga0073936, IMG submission 87041) | Freshwater lake bacterial and archeal communities from Alinen Mustajarvi, Finland, to study Microbial Dark Matter (Phase II) - Alinen... | ecosystem: Environmental > Aquatic > Freshwater >... | reverse complement strand
TCTCATCATTGCCCTTGGCCATCAACGTCCGCCGTGGCTCCGTACGCCAAAGCTCGAGGCCAGCCTGCATCGCGAGCGGTTTGGCGGTCTTCAGTTCAAGGTGGATCACCGGAGCGTTTGCATCAACCCAGGCGCGCAGCGAGGCGGAATCGTTTCCCGAGATCTCAATATCCCCCAGCCTCGGTCTCAGCACCTGCCTGAATGCTGCCCCATTGGCGAAGGGGCTGGGATCCAGGTGGACCCTGACACGGCCCAACTTGACCAACTGACCGTTCTCGGTCCAAGCGTCGGATTTGCCGATGAGAACAACGACATCACCATTCTGTTCGGTCCAGAGGTTCACCCCCAAGTCTCCGTTACCCATAGGCATGGAGTCCCTGAAATCAGTGCCTAGCGAATCCCAGGCAACACAGTACTCGTCAACAGGAGCGGGGAGCCTCGTTGTCTCAACGGATCGTGCCAGCGTGACGCTGAACATGACGCTTAGGAAACAGATAATTGGCTTCATGCTTCTCTTATCGTGTCACTTTTACCGGGCCACCAAGGCCACCGTGTCGGCCTTAAACCTGACTAAAGAACCTTCAACACCACCACAGAATCATCCGGCTTCACAACCGGCATGGTCACTGTGAGTCCCTGCTTATCCTGTTTCCATTCGAGCTTTCCGGTGTAGCCCAATCGTGAGACGGCCTTCACCTTGAGCCCTGCCGTTTCGGTCAGGAAATGAAGGACTACGTCCTTTTTGCCGGGGTTATCAAGAACGATGGCATAGAGTGCATCCCCTTTTGCAGTGAAGCGCACATCCTGCCAGGTAAATGGCTTGCCCTTGCCCTCGTTGAAGCCCTGCGCGGAAATCGGAGTCCCCGCCGAAGCCGGCCCTTCCCCGAAGATCGTCCATGGCCGCGTATCGAAAATGGCCTCCTTGTTAACATCCATCCAGGCGGCGATGCCTTCGAGCACCTTCACCTCTTTTTCATCAATGGTCCCGTCGCTCCGAACAGGAATATTGAGCAGCAGGTTGCCGTTCTTGCTGACGATATCGGCCAGCATCTGGATGACATTCTTGGCAGTCTTGTAGCGGTTATGATCATACGTCCCGCGATCGTAATGCCAGCCGCCAATGCAGGTGTCGGTCTGCCAGGCAAAAGGCAGGGAGGTGGCAGGCACACCGCGTTCAATGTCCCATGTAATGGCCTTGCGCTGTTCTTCATTCAAAATCTTGCCGAACAACACGGCGCGCAGATCACCGTTATGCCAGGCGGTATTGCTGTTGTAGAAGTGTGCGGCAATCTTGAGCCCCGCATCGCTGACCGACCACAGCGGCAGCACGGTATCGTCAAAGTAGATCAGGTCGGGATGGTATCGGTTGATGAGGTCGGCAGTCCGGTTGTAGAACTTTTCGCAATAGGCCTGGTCGGGCGTGACGGCGCCATGGTCCCACCCCCACTCCAGGCGTTTGCTACGGGCATGATTCTGGGCGTAGAGGTCCTGCGGATCGAGCCCTTCCCACCATTGTCCCTTGCCATCGGCCTTGGTCAGTTTGCCATCATAGGGCACGCCCTTCTTATCACCCTTGGTGTCAGCTCCCTGAGAGGGCTCATACCAGCTCCAGGCATGGGCGGCGTGGATGCTGACACCGAAGGGAAGACCATTGGCCTTGGCGGCCTTGGCCCAGCCCGCGATCAGGTCTTTCCTGGGGCCAAGCGCGGCGGCGTTCCATGGTTGGTATTTGCTGTCCCAGTTGTCAAAATTGTCATGGTGGTTGGCCATGGCAAAGAAATACTGCGCGCCGGTCCGCTTATAGAGCGCCACCAGCTTGTCCGGGTCCCAGTTCTCGGCTTTCCAGGCGTGGATGATATCCTTGAACCCGTTCGTTGAAGGATGGCCGTAGTGCTGAAGGTGCGACTTAAACTGGCCGCTGCCTTCCTCATACATCCCCCGGGCATACCAATCACCCGCCTCGGGCTGGCACTGAGCACCCCAGTGGGCCCAGATCCCGAACTTGGCGTTGCGGAACCAGTCCGGGGTCTTGTATTGCTTTAAGGACTCCCAGGTTGGTTGAAATTTCCCCGCCGCTACCGGCTCGGATTGGGTACTGACAGTGATCGCCGGTTTTGCGGCGTCAGGAATCCCCCCTGCAGAACGGAAAGAAACGAGACAGAAAGCGCCAAGCATGACGCTACCAAAAACAATCTTGCCTGAGATCATTGCCGTCTTCCTTTCAGTTATTTCGATCATTACCGCATAGTCTCTATAATAGCCGCGCCTGACAAGGCGTGAAAATCCGTTTCCAGCCAATCCTGAATCAACCACCGCTTAACAGCGGCGGCTACGGGCTGATCCGCACCTCGGTTTGTTCACTTACGGTAACGGTGACTTCATTCAGGGAGTTCGCCGCCTTGGCCTGGTCCACCTTGTGTTTGGCCTCTTCCGGCAGCCGGTTCCTCAAGGCATTGCAATAGGGCAGAACCTTCACTCGGATCATCGGCCACTGGTCGGCGGGAATGCGCCACAGACCGGCGGAGAGGGGATCGCCGTTGTAGAAATGGTCGATAAACAGTTTGTCCCCGACATAAAGCCGCGCGGCATCTCCGATGTAGTGAAAGTTCAGCAGGAGTCTACGTTTCTCATCGAGAGCGGGCAGGTTCAGTTTGTAAACGGCCGCTTCCTTCCAAGTAGCCTCGTCCGTTCCCTTGAGCACCGCGGCATTTGTGCCCGCGGGATGCTCCAAAATAACGAAGGCATGGATCGGGGCTGGAGGCCTCAGACTTTCCTGGGCGAATCGGGAGAAAAGACCGTCAGGCTGTCCCTGGATCAGTTCCTTTCCGGCAGTCACGGAGGCAATAGGCGGGAAGATACTCATTACCAGCGCCTGTACGTCATCCGCTTGCAGACGCAGCGCCGCGCCATCAGCCAGGACCGTTGCACGGGAGAGAACCACGCGGTCACGACCCGCAAAGGGAGCCCGCCATAATTGTCGTCCCTGCTCCGGCGTGAGCACAACAAAGGTTACGTCCTTGCCGGCGGGCGATGTCACGCAGGAAACCGGTTTCGTACCCGCCTTGATTTTATGCACGCGGATTCCTCCACCAGTCGCTTCCATTTCTCCGGCTGTCACACTGAAGCGGGAAGGCATCGAGCGCAGAAACAACTCCGGCTCGACGCCGTCAAGAGCGGTGAAGAAATAGACAGACCCGCCATGCTCATCGTCGCCGCGGCAAAGCAACTGTGCGGTGGCATACTCCAGCCTGACCCCATCACAGTCCAGGGCAACAGGCCAGATGCCGTAACTTCCCTGAGGGATGGTAACGGGGCTGTGGGGAATGAGCAACGATCCGTCCGCCGTTTTTAGTTCAAACTGCACGCCCTCATGCGCAGGCAGGGGCTCATAGGGTTGCTGGTTGCTGAAGAAAAGAAACCCGCTATGCCCATCCGACCTCACATCCCAGCGCAGGGTGGTGAAGTCTTTTAGATTGGCCGGGCGCTGATCAGGCAAAAAGACGGTCATTCTTGCAAGACTCTCCCCGAAATCATGCAGAAAGAGATGCTGCTCGCGGAGGAGGCGGTACTGTTCGCGCACCTGACCGAATGAGCCAAGCGCCGTTTGAAAGTCATAGTCCTTCACCGGAAGTTGATTTGGATGGTCCTCATGCAACCAGGAGAGCTTACCCTCGGGATTCACGCCGCCGTGATACATATAATAACCGGGCATATTGTTACCGCTCCCGAGCTTGGCGAGGGCCAGCGCTCCGACATTGGCGGGATCGATCTTGATGCGTTTGCCGTATCCGGACATCATGCCCGGACCGATCTCGGCGCAGGCATAAGGAAACTGGTTGAGAATCTCCGAGTTCAGCGGATTTCTTGTGGAGAGTTGCGCCCCCAGGTCGTTCACGGCACGCACATCGGTAAAAATAAATTCCCGGCGATAGTCTTCAAGGCGACCACCCCAGAATCCATCGGTATAGCCACCAAACAGGGGAAGGAGCCCGGCTTTAGGCACACCCCCCTGCCAGCCTGTGATCGTGTAGACGGGCACATCAATGCCGACCGAACGGGCAAGGGCCTTCAGGGCCAGCAGATAATCACCGCTGCCGCATTCGTTCTCCAATTGCACCCCGATGACTGGACCGCCGTCCTTCCAGAGAAGACCGGCCATTTGCCTGGCTTCTTCCCGGAAGAACGGCCCAACGAGGGCCATATACGCCGGATCCTTGCTTCGCAGTTTTGCGCCGGACTTCTGAACCCAATCCGGAAATCCGCCGTTACGAACTTCGCCATGACACCACGGTCCCATGCGGACAAACACCTTCAAGCCGGTGGCCTGGCAAAGTTCAAGAAAACCACGCAAAGAACGCTGCCCGCGCCAGTCGAACTTACCCCGCTCTTCCTCGTGGTGGATCCAGAACACATAGGTGGAAACCGTATTGATCCCGCCCGCCTTCATCTTCAGCAATTCATCCCGCCACTCGGCCTGCGGATACCGCGCGTAGTGAAACTCGCCGACAATGGGAATCCATGGCTTGCCATCAAGAAAGAATGAACGACTATCCAGGGTCAGAGTATGACCCATCTGATTTGTGGATGCCCCCCCACCCACGGGACAAGGCATTGCCGCACAGGACGCATGGGTCAAGTCCATCGTCAAAGGGATGGCGGGTGCTGGAGTCAGCAATCGGTCTACGAGCGAACGGGGAACCTGGAACACCTCACCGTGGCGCATCCGGTTTGGGGACCCCTCGAAGGGGAATTGCATTTTTGCGGACACATCCTCCCAAGTCTTCAAATCGCGCGAGCGCAGAGCGCCATACCGGTGTTTGGTATAGGCGTCATAATACACCAGATAGTCCTGCCCGATTTTCAAGGCCGTCGGGCCCTCCACCCACACACCAGGAGGCGAAAAAGGTTTTGAAAGCGGCCCAAACGGCCCGGTACCACTGACGGCATCCGCCATTTGCAGGTATTTCCGGGGCGGATTACGCCGCTCATCCTTTATGATGAGATGCCATTTGCCATCAGCCGCAAACATCATGGCATCAATCACACTGAATCCCGGGTCGTAAAAAAGGTGCGTCGGGGTGAAGCTCTTGAAATCCTTTGTCGTTGTACAATAGATCCTGTGATTGAGTCCCTCTTCGGAGACATCCACCGCAGGATATCGATCCGATATCGTGGAGGCCCAGAAGATAACAAACTCCCCTCTCTGATCATCATAGATGATTTCCGGCGCCCAACTGTTCCTCACCTTGGGCTCATGCGCCATCACCGGCAGCTCACGCTGCTCGGACCACGTGATAAAATCCCGCGTCGAGGCATAGCCAATATGATTGGCATACCACCCCGCCGTCCACACCATGTGATAAGTTCCGTCAGGCCCCCGGATCACACCGGGGTCCCGCATCAATTTTTCCTTGTGCCCCACCGCCGGCGCGAGGAAACTGCGCCCCTCGCGCAACGCATTCCATTTATACCCATCATCACTCCACGCCAGATGAAGTCCGTCCTCCCCGTTCTTGATAAAGTAGGCGAACAGATACGCACTATCACCGGCTTGAGTCGATCGGCACAAGCCCACCAGAATCAGGGCGAAGCAAATTAGGATTCTGAACATGGCTAATCGTTCCTCCGTTTTGAACATTGAGACACTGAGGCCTTGAATCTTCTCATGCGAATTCCTCTCACCGGCGGATAAAGAACTCCTGCATCACGGGTCCCGCTGATTGGACTTTCGGGTTGTCCTGGCGTCCCCATTGAAAGGCCGCGACAATGACCCGGACGGGATATTTTGAACGTGCCGGAATCTTTGAAAACGTGAGCGTGTCGCCCGTGATTTCGGCCGGTCCGGAAACCACGAAGTACTGCACCGGAAGTCCGGAACTCGCCTTTGCCTGCAACTTCAGCGGCCTCAACCCTGAAGCGATCTGGTCGGAGATCTTCAAGAAATCAAGCGTCTGCGCCTGGCCTTCCCTGTTGATAATGTTGACATGAACATGCGCCGGAATTTCCGTCGGCCGGAAGGTGTCGTCACCCGGGTTGTAAGCGACAATCGTGGGTTCCCACGGGTTCCCCTGCGGCTCGAGCGGCCCGGCATGCGGACAAACGCGAAACGTGTCCGGACCAACCTGGGTCAGTGCCCCGCTATTGACTCGGAACCGGACCGTGGAGGAACTATGGCCCAACTTTGCATCTCCGGGATAATAGACGTTGTGGATACGGTTGTCGTACTCGGCATGGTCTATATGATCTACATAGCCCGCCTCCAACCGGAATGTCCCGGCATCATCGAGAAATTTCGGACTGAAGCTGAACATTCGCGCATCGGTTGAACGGTGGCCCTCTTTCACAAAACCGATATACTGCGGCTTCTTGGCGAGTTGCGCGGCAATATGGTTCTGCACGGCGGACGCCAAATCCTTGTCGAGATACCAGAAAGCATTTCTTGGATCGCCTTTCCAGTCAGAGGTGGCCACCGGTTTCCCTCCCGGCTTGCCGAAGGTTGCCGGATCAAGCAGCCAGCCCGCCCCGGTCTTCACCGGTTTGAGAGGCACATGCCCGTCCAGCGGCGCATCGGCGGGAATCCGGGCAGCCACCACCTTTTTCAAGAAAAGAGCCATTATCGGGATCGCATCGTCGCTCACATCGCAATGGCCGGACCCTATATCCACGAAGTAGCCGGCGAGCGAGTCGTTTCCGTTGGCCCGGATGTGCAGCGCCTGGGCCAGGTCGCCGGGAGTAAGCGAACAGTTGTGCATCGTGCCACTGCCGTATTCAAACCACTCCGAATTGACATCGAAGATTGGGATACCCTGGGGACCATCATATTTCGCCCCGGTCTTGAACGGCATGATCGCGAAAAACCGGCTGGGGTTCCATTGATAGAGGTGCCATACGAAGCTTCCGGCTGACGAGTGCCCCACGGGCATCAGTGGCACATTTCGAATTTCAGTGTAACCCGATTCTTCCGCAAGGGCGTCGAGGACTTTTTGCAGGTCTTCGCCTGCACCCCTGGGATCCTCGCTGCCTTTTGGAAAGTCGGGATTGAGGAAGATGTCGAGCGCGCTCCGTCTCGGGTGGCCGGGATTTCTGTCATCGTCCGGAGCCCGATCGTGGCCGGAAAAGATCATGACGATACCGAGTCCGTTCTCCTCCGCCGCCGTGCGGAAAGCAGGCCGTTCGAAGAGCGGTTTTTCAAGCATGTTGTGGACTGCCACAATGAGCCCTCGCACCCGCGGGCAATCGGGCGGAACCCAAAGAAACGCGCGCCGTCCCTCAATGGTCGGCGCGGGCACCGAGTATTGCCACACCGCGGCTTGACCCGTTGAATAGGCCAGAAGAACGAAAAGAGCGGCGACAACGATGATTCTCAAGTTCCTCCTGTTTTCGTCGGCCGTGGTAATGCCATACGGCGGAAGACATCGTCAAGCGTCCCTGAAAAAGGTCCGATGGATTCCATCTTGATTGAAACCAGAGCGGCGGCGAATTTGAGCGACTCAGAGACCGGGTGATCCATGCGCCACGACAGATAGGCGGCAAACGTCGTGTCACCACGGCCAGTCCGGCCAATGACACTCCGGTTGGTAAAGGATTCAAAATAGGTCCTTCCCGCATGGCGGGCCAGCACCCCATCGGACCGGGTGATGACCACTTCCGGGCATCCCCATTCCTGGATCATGATGGCAGCCTTCTCAAGGTCACTGGTACCGGTCAGGACTTCGGCCTCGACAACGTCCAGTTTCACCTTGCTCATCAAGCCGACAATCTGCTTCTTATCCGTTACATCGCCAAAGGTGATCTCCTTTGACACCGGGTGAATCTGCCTGACAAAACTCTGCATATCCACAGACAGGCTGCATCCCTTGGCCTTTAAACCGTTCATGAACTCCAGGGTGAATTCCTGATCAGAGATCCCGGCCAAATGCACATAATCGGCTGTGATTGCGGGCATGTCGCACAACTTGAAGAGCCCGGCATTTTTCGGGAACACCAGCACCCGTTCATCCACATTGTCGGAAGGGTGAATGACCTGGACATAACTGGTGTCGGCCGTCGGGATCACAACTACTTCCACGCCAACCCTCCTCAATTCCTCCAGGATTGACTCATCTTGGGGCGCCATAAGGGTTACCGCAGCGACCTTCTTCCCCAGCCGTGCGGGAACGACGGCTCCACACAGGATGGCGCTTCCCGGCGCCACCCGCGTCTCACCCTGGAATGGCTGAATCTCGTCATAGCACATGTGCCCGACGAACATGATATCGTAGTGTTTCATAACGGCTGCTTCTTCCCTTTCTTCAATTTAAGGGAAACGCCCTTCGTGTCTACCTTCATGTCTTTCCCGTAGACACTCAGCACCACATCGGGGCCGACAACGGCCCGGAACGCGGCGTGGTCCCGATCCACCTCAACCTGGATGACCGTCCCGCGATAGAAAAGGCGGAATCGATACGACTGCCACGCTTTCGGAATTTGGGGAGCGAAGGACAGGTGGTCCGTATCCGTCCGGAGGCCCCCGAATCCTGAAACAACCCCCGCCCAGACTCCCGAGGATGCGGTGGCGTGCAGTCCCTGTTCCGTATTCCTGTTGTAGTTGTCCAAATCAAGCCGCGACGCATAAGCCAGAAAGGCATACGCATCTTCGAGCTTTCCCACTTCCGCGGCCAGCACCGAGTGTAGCGCCGGCGACATGGACGATTCATGGATCGTTCGGGCTTCATAGAACTCGTAGTTCGCCTTCTTCTCGGCCGGCGTGTATTCGTCGCTGAAGAAATACATCAGGTTGAGGAGATCCGGCTGCTTCAGCATGTCGAACCGGAAGATCTTGATGTACGGCCAGTTCTTGTAGATCGGGATCAACGACAAAGGAAGCGTCTTGATGTCTATATGAGGCAAATCGAAATAGCCGTCATGTTGTTCATACAAGCCGGTCTTCTCGTCCTTCAGGATGCGCATGTGTCTGGCCATGCACGCCCATTCCCTGGGTTCCTTGGAGCCCAGACGCACTTTCTTCACCACGCGCTGGTAGGCCTGCGGCGCCTTTCTCCGCATTTCCGCCAGAACTTGAACCGTATATTCAAACAGTTTCTTGCCAAGGACATTGGTGTACACGTTGTTGTTCACCATCATATGGAACTCATCGGGGCCCATGACTCCATAGAACCCGAATTCACCGGTGCGCGGGCTCCAGCCACCCCAGCTCGCCATGCAGCGCGACATTTGCAGGAGCAATTCGATCCCCTCCTTGTAGAGGAAAGTTTTGTCCCCGCTGATCTTGAGGTAGTGCCAGATGGCGTAGAAGATGGCCCCGTTCTGGTGGATTTCCAGGTCACAATGCTGCCAGCAGGCCGTGTCGTCCCGACCGGAGACGGTGCCAAAGGGAAACCGGGCGCCCTCAACCCCCACCCGCCGGGCTTCCTCCAGCGCTTCCGGCAGGAAATGGTAGCGGTACATCAGTAGCTTGCGGGTGATTTCCGGATCCATGAACATGTACATCCGCTCGCAGTACACTTCCGTGTCCCAGAAGTTCCACCCGTTGTAAACCTCGCCGGCCAACTTGCAGAGGACATTCTTTCGCTCATCCTCACCGTGGTAATCCATGAAGGCGATGAACAGGGCGTAGCGTACGCCCTGTTGCACGAGGGGATCGCCAACGATCTCGATATCCATCTTCTCCCACGCCCGTTCCCAGAAACGGGCATGGGCGGCAAAGGCTTCGTTGTAGGAGATGCTGGACAGGCTACGCGCCACGGCGAGCCCCTGCTTCCAGACGGCCGCTGCGGGGGTATCCTTTTCCCAGTGGTTCACGGCGATTTTGTCGAAAGAGCAGGAGATGCCTTTTTTTAACGGGAGGGAAAAAGCGAGGCCAATGAACTTATCCTTCTCGTTTTTGACGAGTTTCGTATTCAGCGGGATATCGGACTCCAGCCGGAAGCTGGAGAAGAGCCGGGTGTTGGTCCGTCTGGTACGGGCCTGAATGGCGCAGAGCCCGTTCACCTGGCCGCACTTTTCGAGTGTCCAGAAATTCAGGTTGGCCCCGGTATCCTTGTCCGCCGCGCCCTCCTTGGTGTGATCGAAGCCGCCGGCTATTTCGTAGATCGTATTGAAATCGAGACCGGAGACGATCTCCACCTTGCCTGAGAAATTCAGGGGTTCGAAGGCGATCCTTTGGCAACCCATGCGGGTCTGCTCGGTGTTGGTGAAGCGCTCGAAGGAGAGTTTGAGTTGCTTGCCGGACGTGGTGGTCCAGACGAACTCGCGCTGAAGGATTGCGGTACGCATGTCGGTCACGCGGCGGAACTTCGAAAAGTTCACGCGGGCGAGGTCCAATGTCTCGCCTTCAAGCACGATCCGGGTGTACAGCCAGTCCACGGCATTCGGCATGGCCCCGCCCTGGGTCACGAACCCCTTGAAAACCGTGGGATACTTGTAATCCATCAAATCATAAAGTTGGTTGAAATAGCTGCCCACCAGATGATCGCCGGAATAGCCCTCTTCAAAATAGCCGCGAACACATTGATGTTCATTTGCCAGGGCGAAGACAGACTCGGAAATCCGCGCTCGTTTGGGATCAAACCCTGTCTCAACAATCAGCCACGGATCAATCTTGTAGTATCGTTCGGGTGTTTTGGTGATATGCATGGCCCCTCTTTATTTGGAAATCCTAAAGCCCACGGCCGTGGCAAAGGGCATCGCGTCGGGGCAGGTGATAACCAGAGCATCGGTCTCCTGCTTCCAGCGTAGCTCCCCCTTGTGGCCAAGCAGGGTCACGGATTGGATCGGCTTTCCAAACAGGTTGGCGGTGGAGCCAAGAGAGGTGATTCTCAATTCGTTTCCGGCGGCCGGAACGGTGAGGCAGTAGGCGTAGAGCGCGCCATCCTTGCCAACGGTAAACCGGAAGTCTTTCAGGCCAAACTTGAAGTCGGCCTGGCTTCGCCCGAGTGCGCCTCCGGGAAGCACCTTGAGATTGCCGTTCGCACCCTCGCCCAATCTCACCCAGGCCTTGCTCCCGTAAATGCCCTCACCATTGCGCCGCATCCATTCGCCGACTTCCTTGAGCATCCGCGCGCAGCCTGCTTCGAGCGAACCGTCGGGCAGAAGGGGAATGCTGATGCCGACGTTGCCGTCACGTGCAACCTCCTCAAGCAGATAGCGGATGACCGAAGCCGAACTGTAGGTGAAACCCGGGCCGTAGAACCAGTCGCCCACCGGGGTCTCCGCAATCCACGCCTGGTCGGTCTTGATACCACGGGGAATGCCGCCTTCCTCGGTATTGACGGTGCCATTGGTCTTGGGGCGGAATTTGACAATACTGAAAATATCCACCTTCCCGCGGCGTTTTAGAGTCTGATTATAGAAATGAGCGATGACGCGCTGCATGGCGTCGGCCTTGAGGCCTGTGCCGGTTCCCGACCCGCTGAAGGGCTGGGTACTCGTGCCATCGGTGTAGATGAAGTCGGGATCGTAGTGGTCAATCACATCCATCATCCGCAACGCCCACCACGTGGCGTACCATTTGGCGTAGTCGGCATGGCGGTCAAACAGCCCTGCACCCGGCGGACTCCAGGGGGAGTAAGCGGCCCGGGTAACGCCTTTGTATTCCCGCAAGTCAATGCCATAGAGAAGTCGGGGGTCGAGGCCCTCCCACCATTTGCCCTTGCCATCGGCGAGAGTGAGATGTCCGTCGTAGGGAATGCCGGCCTTGGCGCCTTCCTTGTCACTACAAAATGCGGTTTGCCACCACCACCATGTGTATTCGTGGCGGAACGTCACCCCATAGCGGATGCCAGCGGCTTTCGCGGCCTTGGCCCACTCACCGAGCAAGTCGCGCTTTGGCCCCAACCGGGTTGAGTTCCACGGCTGGTACTGCGAATTCCACATATCATAATTGTCATGATGAACACCCTGAACGATGAGGAAACGGGCCCCGGCGTCCTTGTAGATCGCAGTTAGTTTGGCAGGGTCGAGTTTGACGGGATTCCAGTCGCGCAGCACCTCCTTGTACCCGGATTCCGAGGGATGACCGTATTGCTTGAGGTGATTATGATAGGCGCTGGTACCGGGCACATAGAGCTTGCGCGCATACCAGTCGCCACTTTGACCGGCGGCCTGGGGACCGAAATGAACCCAGATCCCGAATTTCGCGTCACGCAACCAGGCGGGTGTGCCAGGGTAGTTCTTTTCGATCGAGGCCCACGTCGGCTCGTACGGACCTGATGCAATGGGAAGATCCAGATTCACCTCCGGGGCCAGCGCCGACCTTGCCATCGGCACGCTATCGAGCGAAAGCGGAGCAGGTATCGGCGGTATGGCAGGCAATTGAGAAAGCTCCGCATGGGAACAGACGACCATCGCCATAACACCGCACACACAGATGAATCGGTTCTTTGCCATCAGAAGTGAGAATTAAAGGGTTACGCCATGGTCTCCAACATAGCTTCTGATACGGCATAACGCAAGGGTCGGCCGTCTTCCCACGCCTGGAACTCGTCGATGACAATCTCCGCAACGCGCCCGACCTCAGCGCCAATCGCCCCGGCGATATGCGACGACAACCGTGCGTTCGGGAGCGACCACAATGGCGAGTTACACCGTAGTGGCTCAGGCTCGGTGACGTCCAGCAGGGCTGTCAGGTCCGGCCGGGTACGCAATACTTCTATCAGATCCTCTGTTACAACCGTACCACCCCGGCCCGTATTGATAAACGTCGCATCCGGCGGCAGGGAGGCAAACAGCCCTGCGTTCAGCAGGTTGCGGGTGGCTGGAACATCCGCCAGATGATTGGAAACCACCTGCCCTTCGAAAAATGCCTGTTCAAGCGACACCTTTTCGACACCTAGGTTATCGGCTTGGGCTTCCGTCATGAAGGGATCAAACACGATCACACGCAAACGAAACGGGCGCAACAACTCGATGACTTTGCGGCCAATCTGTCCAGCGCCCAGCAAGGCGACCGTTGCCCCAAAATTTCCCTGCCCCCGAAACGCGGTCTTGTATCGGGCCGGCGCCGTGAACTCCCGCCCGTTTTGGAAATAACCCTTGTTCGCCAGCAGGATCTGGGCATGTGTGAATTCGGCCACGGGCACGGCATTGGCCACCCAACCGCTCACCACGGTGATGCCGCGCTGCAACAGCGGCTTGGCGAAGCCACGGACCGACCCCGCCGCATAAAAGACGGCTTGCAGGTTCGGCAGTTGATCGAGGTGGGCCTCCGTCAGTTTGGGCATCCCCCAGGTGCAGAAGATGACCTCGACATCACGCACCTCGTGCAAACACCGGTCGATATTCTCGCTGGTGATAAGCGTCGGGTGCAGTTGGGTGAGGCGCGCAAGGCTTTGCAAACGATGCGGCCCATAGATTTTCGCCACCGTTTCCCCGGCGATCCCCGTATCGCCAAACAACGCGGCCTTGGTGCGCGGTGCGGGCGGCGCAGATCTTCGCGCCTCCCGCTGTGGTTCCGAAATTTGACAGGTCATGGGTTCCCCCCCCTCTCGATCATAGCGTGGGACAGCCACCGGCGCGGTTGTTGTCTTTGTGTTGTAGTGGCTCGTCAACACCGGTTCAATGTGCATTTGCGCCGTTTTCATTGGTTTTCATTTCTTAAGCCGGAAGAACTCTTCGTCTCCCGACATGGGCAGTGCGACTTGCCATTGGTTTCCAACGATTTGCGGGACGGTCGAAACCATATTAGACCAGTCTCCAAGCAGAAGGTTCGTACGCGACTGAAGCGTGAAGCCGGCGGAAGCCAGAGGCCAGGTAAACGTCAGGCCGCCGCCGGCGATGGCGGAGCTGATGGTGGGACGATTCGTGGCGAGCAGTTGATCCGGGCCGAGCGCCTGCAGGGCCGCGATTTCCTCCACCGTCAGGGCGCCGTTGTAAATGCGGAATTCGTCCAGCGTGAAATCGGGATACGGATCGCCGCTGTACAACGATCGGCCGATGAAGCTGCACACATTGCTCACCGCGCTCAGCGGAGTCGTCACGGAGTTGTTGATGCCGGCCAGGACGCCGTTCGTATATAGCGCGATGGTCCCCAGCGGCGGATTGAATACCGCGGTGAGATGCAGGTTGGTGTGGAAGCTGAAGTCAAAATTGCCGGTGGCGTTTTGCTCGCTTGAAAAGTTGCCGCTGGTGATGGCAATACGACCCGCCCGCGGTGCGCAGAAAATGTAGTTCACCCCGGAGGATCCGTTCGTGTTGCCGAAACCGAAAAAAAAGCAGTTCGCCGGAAGTTGATCCGGGAATGTCACCCATGCCTCCACCGTCAGCGCGGTGGTGTTGCTCAGAATCCCCGCCGGCAACCGGACATATTGCTGGCTGTTTGACGACACAGCCAGTTGCCCGTTCGTAAAGACGCCGCCGTGTGGCAACGTGCCATTCCAGGCGGCGCCACCGACCGAATCGGCGCACGTTGTGCCCGAGGTTTCACTGAAGCTATAACGATGCGCCAGCACGGCCGGGACACTGTTGTTGCTGGAGACACCCGGAATATCGCCCAAAAACACGCCGACGTTGTCGAATTGCGCCTGGCAAAGTGTCCCGTCGTTCACGCTGCACACCGCGAGTCCGGCATAAACGTTGCCGTTCATCGCGATGGTGCTTGAACCCATCGCAATCCAGTTCACACCATTGGCGGAATAATATGCCGTGAATACAGTTCCGGTGCGGGCCAGTCTCAACCAAACTGGCGCGGCCACTCCCGTCGGGTTGCTGACACCCGAAGCCCCACCGCCCGTACTCACGCGCTGCTGCAACGCCACGCCGTTCGCCGGCGACAGGAAGTTGATGGCGTAGGGCGAGGTCGGATCGAGTGTTTCGCGGATCATTACACCGGCTTTCGCCCATGACGCGGTGTTCTGCATATTCAGCACACGCGCAGTGATAAACAAGTCGCCGGACACCGCCTGAAAGGCATACCGGAATTCATCGGCACTATTCCAGATATCCGCGCCAGACCCTTGGACCGTGAACATACCGGATGTTGAACTGAACGAACCGTTCGTCCCGACCGCGCCGACATCCTCCGTAAGCCAGTTTGCCGATGGCACACCCACAAGCGATGCGGAGGCTTCGGAAGAATTGACCGATTCGACGCCCGCATCCACTCCGGATACAATGTAGTAATAGATCGTGGCCGGAGCAACGTTGGTGTCGGCAAAAGCGGGCGTCGCGATTCCCGTTGCCACAGTGGTGTAAGGCCCGCTGTGAGTGGTCGATCGTTTCACGTTAAATGTCGCGGTCATGGTCAGATAACTCCACGACAACATGATCTGGTTCGTTCCCGGCGTGGCGATGACACTGGTTGGGACGGCGCTGCCAATGGCTGATGCCGGACCGATCTTGAACCCGATGGCGGTGCCCGTTGGCAGGCTAGGCATCGGAGAGGGACAGGTCACCACCAACCCGGTCGTCGTCTGCGACCACGTCAGATTGCTGGAGCTTCCCAACAGCGAGACCGAACCCACCGCCTCCACCAGTAGGTTCGAACTCGTTGCAAGTGAGGCGATGGATAGCTTCGTGCCCGCCGAAGGCAAGCCCTCATAATAGGCGTAGAGGCAGCCATTCGTCCCGATGGTAAAACGGAACGAGCCTTCAGCGGGTTTCACCCAAGCCCGGCTGCCATAAATGCCCTCGCCATGAATGGCCATCCACTGGCCTACTTTTGCCAGCATATTGGTGGCGCCACTGTCCAGCGAGCCATCCGGCCGATTGGGGATATTGACCATCATCGCGCCGTCCCGCGAAATCGCTTCGAGCAGGCGATACACAATCGTGCCGCCGGAGTCATACGAAATGCCTGATTTCCAGAACCAATCCCCGATGGCCATTTCTGCGAACCAGGGCTGGTCGGTCTTGATGGCCGAAGAATAGCCGCCTTCGTAGGTCGTCCCGATCTTGTCGCCTGAATGGAATTTGACGACGGCCAGGGTATCCAGTTGCCCGTGCCGCTCCAAGGTCCGGTTGTAGTAGTGGGCAATCACACGTTGCATCGCGTCGCACTTGTAGCCCGTTCCCGTACCGTATCCGCTGAAGGGCTGGGTATCCGTGCCGTCGGTGTAGATGAAGTCGGGATCGTAATTCTCAACAACATCCACCATGCGAAGCGCCCATTGTGTGGCATACCAGTTTGCATAGGCCAGGTGATTTGTGAAAATACCCTTCGTTGGATTAAAATACCCTGTTCCGGGATTGGCGGCGCCCTGATACTCCCGCACGTTGAGGTTGTAGAGCCGGCGCGTGTCATAGGTCTCCCACCAGGTGCCGGCACTGTTCGTCGCGGTAACGGAGTCGTAAGGAACATTGGTCAAGGCTCCTGAACTATCACTCGAGAAATCGGTCAGGGTGAACCACCAACTGTACTCGTGATGGAACGCCACGCCCAGGTGCATATCCAAACCATGGAGGGCATTGGTCCATTCCGCCATCGTGTCGCGCTTCGCCCCGAAGTTGGCCATGTTCCAGGGATTGTACCTCGAGTTCCAATTGTCGAAGTTGTCGTGATGAACGCCCTGCACCAGCACAAAACGCGCGCCGGCATCGTGAAAAAGCTGCGCCAGGGCCGCGGGATTGTAGTTGGTGGGATTCCAGGCGCGGATGACATCCTTGTAGCCGTTCGTCGTCGGATGGCCGAAATTAGCCAGATGATTGTTGTAGGCCGTGGAACCCTGCTGATACATGTGCTGGGCGGACCAATCACCGCTGGCAAGATTGGCCTGCGGGCCATAGTGGAACCAGATGCCGAATTTCGCCTGCCGCAACCACGCGGGGGTGCCGTTGCCGGAGACATTACCGGCGATGGATGGCCACGTCGCCCGGAAGGGCCCGTTCGTCTCGATGGCAAAATCCATCTTCACCTCGGGAAAATATGCCGGATCGCCCATCGGCACGGAACTGACTGGGAGCGGAGCCGATATCGCAGGCATTGGCGGCAAATCCGGAAGCGTGTAAGCCTGTGCTGAAACCGCCGCGACGAATAAATAAATTCCCTTCACACCGCATAACGCCAATAGTTTCCATGTGTTCATATTAACAGGGTAACGGTACACTCCAAGACGAGACCCGCAGTCCGAAGCTCGGGACTTCCCACTCTTTGCTCTGCGCTTATTGCACGATCAGAACAAACCCGGTCCGGCATTGGACGAGAGTAATGTTCGTGCTCCCATACTGCACTCCCCAGCCGCCCGGAAGATTGTTTCCGGTAAACCGGCCAACCACGCCGCTCGTCGCGGTGGCAATCGTGTACCCCGCCCCGATATTCGTATTCAACTGGCTGACATTGGCGACAGACAGGGACAGGTTCGCCACCGACAGCGAGCCAGCCACATTCAACAGGCTGCTCGCGCCGTTGGTGGCCACGTTCACCTCCAAGATTCCGCCGTTCAGGACGGGGGTCTGGGCCAATGTCAGCGTGCCCAGAGTGTTCGTGAGGCCCGACGACAGGATGGCGCCCGCGAGGGTCGTAACCACTCCATACACGCTGCCCGTGCCCGCCAACTTCGCTCCCGCCGCGACGGAAACCTCACTCCCCGCCGCCAGCGACCCGTTCACGCGCAACGTTCCCTCGCTCACCGCCGTCGCGCCGGTGTAGGTATTCACACCCGAAAGGGTCTGAATGCCCGTGCCAACCTTCGTCAGCGCCAACGACCCGGCGGTGTTCTTGATCGTCCCCCCAAAGGCGCTGGTCTGGTCGTTGTTACCGACCGTCAGGGAACCCGTGCCCGTCTGGTTGTCCACGATAGCGTTGGAACCCCCTGTCAGGCCGTTGATCTGCGCGCTATGCCCGTAAAGGTCGAGGGTGGCGGTGTTGTTTCGTCCATTCGTTCCAAACACCACATTACCTTTTCCCGCACCGTACGGCAGGCCGTTGTCCACACCCAGACGGAGGGTCGGATTCGCGGCGTTGTCGTCCCAATACCCGCCCCCGCTCGACCCGATGGTGGTAGTTCCCTGATAATCGGTCATGGCATTCAGCGTGACAATACCGCCTTCCCAGGGAACGGTGAGACCACCCACTCCGGTGATCAGACCGTTGACCACAAAGCCCTTGGGCCCCCAGCCGGGCCGCAGATATCCGCCAAGCGCGCCCAGAGAAATGGTGCGATTCGCGGACACTGTAACCGTTGAGTTGTTGTTATACAGCGTCCCGCTGTTGAGGGTCAGATTAACTGTGGCTGTGGCAGGGACGGCGCCCAATTGCGCATCACTGGTAATCTGGATGGCGCCGCCGTTGATGATCGTGCCATTCGTATAGGTGTTCGCGCCGGTGATCGTCAATATCGCCGCGCCGACCTTGGTGAGGCCGCCCGCTCCGCTGAGGATACCGGAGAAAGTGGAGGCAACATTATTGCCACCTGCGCTGAGCGTGACCGCGGTGGAGTTGGTGTCTTCAAGAATTTGGTTGCCGATGCCGCTCAACCCGCCGAGATTGAAAGTGCCGATGCCGGAATCAAACGACAGGCCATTACCCACGGTGAGAATGACCATGCTATTGGGCACCGCGTTGGAGTTGGCGAGTCGGATAGTACCGTTGCTCACGGTCGTGTCGCCGCTGTAGGTGTTTGCACCGCCCAGGATCAACACGCCTTTCCCGGCCTTGGTCAGCCCGGCGGTATTTGTCACAGCGCCTGACAGGGTTGTGATATTTGTCACCGTCAAGGATCGGGTAACAGTCCCCGCGTTCACCGCGCCACTCAGAACAAGACTCCCCTCCCCTGCGGTCCCGGAACCCAGTTGGGAATTTGCAATCAGCGCAATGGCATTGGTTAACACCCGGCTTGAGACACCGTCGGACGCCAAGGCGCCACCGTTCAGAACAACCGGACCTGTTCCCAACAC
>Ga0073936_10004679_pt1 | contig 18832 bp, 17 predicted proteins | sample AliMusrvi5mmetaG_FD_87041 | JGI IMG/M metagenome (GOLD analysis project Ga0073936, IMG submission 87041) | Freshwater lake bacterial and archeal communities from Alinen Mustajarvi, Finland, to study Microbial Dark Matter (Phase II) - Alinen... | ecosystem: Environmental > Aquatic > Freshwater >... | reverse complement strand
TCCCCGACTCACGTCGGGGGCGCAGCCTTCAGTCCCGGTCTCCTGACTCAGCATGCTCGTCCCCTCCTGATCATCCTGATCCATCACGACGAATAGTCCCTGGTAGAGCGTGCAGGCCGACAGTTGAGACCTAACTCAATTTCGCCACCCCACTCTTAAATAATTTAACCACAGTCATTCATATATACAAGGCCATTTCTTGAGACCTGTGACGTATACATAAGGAGCTCATCAACAACATATGACAATATCTCAATATCTCATTTTTTGTGTCTCATTTTTTGTTGACGTCTCCGCAATGCTCGGATTAATATTCGATGATTATTGAGTATCAAATTAACTAAACAGGAGTACGGACATGAAGATTCATCAGATGGCGGTAATTCTCGTGGTGGTGTCGTCGCTAACCGGATGTGCAAGCTACTTCAACCATGCGCCTAACGCTGGGGAATTAGGCATCGGCCTCAGTGCGTCGTCATCCGTGACGTACGATGTTATTGGTGATGCCAAGGGAACAGCATCAGGTCAACTCTGTTGTGGAATAATTCCAATTGGTCTCAACAATAAGTTTGGTGCTGTTGGTGCCGGGGCGCCGTTGATTCGACCTCAGGATCAGTTCCTGAGCGAAGCCTACTACAATGCGATCCAAAGCGTGCCTTCGGCCGACGCGCTCGTAGCTCCGCGCTACGAGATGACTCTCTCAGGATTCCCGATAATAGACGTGTCTGTGACCGTCCGAGGGAAGGCGATTCGGATCAACAACTCCAAGCAGTAAGATAATCCTGCCAATAGCACACGGGCGCATGTCGCCCGTGTGTTAACGGCAGGGTGACATGCCATCTGTCCGAAAGGGTATATCAGTTTGCTGTACTGATGTATCGGTCGGTTTTTGAATGTTAAACTGATGTCAATGGAGCATTCCTTGTGGCGGGGTGTAAGGCATGTTCGACATTGGCAAGTTATTTTTTGTCTAATCGTGGTGACCGCAGGGTTCTCGTGGGCGCGGCCACTACCTGGTGTGACCCTAGAGCGCACAACCGAGAATATGCCGTCCAATGCGGTTCAGATGGCGTTATCCTCGTCCAACACGCCGGGTAACCGGGGTTTCCTTTGGATGTACGATGCGGTATTGGGCCGCGTTCGGCAGTCTCATTGTCCGTACGTCCCGTCGTGTTCTCGATATTACGAGGCGGCCGCTAGGGAATACGGTCTTCTGGGTGTGATCCTGCTCGAGGATCGTCTTTTCCGCGAACCTAGTGATGCCGGATATCGACGGCGCTTTCGCCTTGGACGCGAGGAGAAAATCTATGATCCGGTTGATGAGAACGTATATTGGTGGCATACTGTTGTTGCTCGCGTTTGGGACAGTCCCTACTATCGCGTCCAGCTTGCCCGTGAGTGGACCGGGCGAATCGTCGGTTCATGCCGATAAAGGTAAGTTTGCCCGCGATCTGTACTCTTCGGGGTACTACTCGCTCGCCGCCTTGGAGTGGGCTCGCGTTCTGTCGTCCACGGAGGGCAACGAGGCGGATGTTGCCCAACTCGAACTGGCCTATTCGCTTTGGCATATCGGAGACACGCGAGCGGCGCAGAAGGTGCTCGATGACATAGTTGCTGCAACGAACCGGGTCATTCGTCTGCACGCGATCAGTCTGAGGTCGGCAATTGCCCTCGCTAACGGGGATTTTGAGCATGCCGCCGATTATGCAACCAACGCCCTGCAGCGGGCGGAGGACCTGCCAAGTGGGGTGGCGACCAGTTTGGTCAAATGTGTGGCGGCACGGTCGTTAGTTCGAGGCGATGTTTCCGCTGCACTGGCCATCTTGAGAGACGGGGGCGCGCGATCCGAAGAACTTCAGGAGTCTCTGCGCCCGTCTGTGGAACCAGACAAGGTCCCCTGGGTTGCGGGCACGATGTCGGCGGTGGTTCCCGGGTTGGGACAAGTCTACTGCGGTCGCTGGGTCGACGGAGCTGTAGCCCTGACCGTGGATGGGTTGCTCGTGGGTGCGACGATAGAGTGCTACCATAAGAAAATGCCCGTGCTGGGCACGGCTCTCGGTGTCTTCGGTTTAGGGTGGTATCTCGGCAACATCTACAACGCCGTCAACGAAGTTCACAAGGGAAACGATGAACGGCGAGTCCGAACGGTTACCAGGTGGCTCCGGTCGCTGGACATTCGGCTCGACGAAGACTCATTGCGTGCTGGGTTCCGGCTGCGCTTCTGACGGCAAGGCGCCATCACCTTGACCCTTCATTATTGTTTCGGGATAGGGATGGGTTATGAACTGGATGGGCATATTCTTGTCAGTGGGGCTTGCTGTCGCCACGGTTGCCGCGGGTGGTGACGGTGTTTCCCGTGAACGATTTGAATACTCGATCTCGTGGCGTGGCATTCCGGTGGGAAACACGGTTGTTGAAAATGACGGGCTCACAACAGGAACCTCCAACAGAGTCGTCAGATGCATCCGGGTCGTCAGCCGCCCCTGGCTGAAGTTGTTTTATCCCGTGCATGATGAGATTGAGTGTGTCCGGGAGGAGGCTGGGGGTTCCTTCCGGTATTCTGTTCACAAGGTCATCCATGAAGCCGGGTTCCACCAGGATGATGTCCTGACGGTTGAGGGGGGCGGCGGAACGGCCGTGTGGACGGACACTCTGAATAACCGGCAGGTCCGGTATCCCGTGCCTGTCAATGTGAAGGATTACCTGTCATTTTTGTTCGACTTGCGTTTCGCCGAGTTTCCCCAGGGGGCGCCAAGGGAGTATCAACTGGTCATGGATGACGGGGTCCGGCGGCTCTTGATTACGGGTGCCTGTACGGGCGTTGTCGAGAGTGTGTGGGGACCGGTGGCGGCCCGGAAACTGGAGATCAAATCCCTGTCCAGTCAGCTTTTTGTGAGGAATGTTCCCCGTGCGGTCTGGATCTCTCAGGAACATTCCGTCATGATGGTCATGGAGGCAGGCACCAAGCTGGGGCTGGTTCGCGCGGAGTTGCAGAAGTGGGACGTGGATGGGCGACCGTGTGTTCCGTGATTCTGTCTAAACAGGCTGGCAATGCCGCCGCGCATGGTGTAGGCTTCGGCCAACTTTTTTCGAAACCGGGGAGAACCGTGGTGACAAAATATTTGCGACTGGCGGCATGGGTGCTGATCCTGGCGGGGCCAGTGGGGGCGGCGACCAGTCCTTTCGGGATGATGGGTGCGGTGTCGGGTACCTCCGCTGTCCCCGTGGATGTCAAGGCGCCCTCCCTGGATTTCGAGGAGGGGGGCAAAAAGCTGGTCGCTTCCGGTGGCGTCACGGTGACCCGCGGTGATGAAACCATGACTGCCGACTTTGTCACCTTCGACAAGGTCGCCGACACCGCCGTCGCCAACGGGAATGTGGTCTTCTCAAAATCCAACATGGTCTGGCGGGGCGAAACCTTCTCCTATAATCTTAAGAATGGAACATGGAAGACCGGCGCCTCCAAGGCCCAATTCACCCCGTTCTACATGACGGCCCTGACAGCAAATCAGACCAACAATATGGTTCTTCTCAACCGCGCCGTTTTTACCACCTGTACCAATGAGCCCGGCCATTACCACTATTCCATGGCCTGCAAGCGTATGCGCGTCTATCCGAATGATCACTTTGTCGCCCGCCACATGGTCATCCGGTTTGGCTGCGTCCCCGTGTTTTATCTCCCGTACTGGTATTGTTCGCTCAATGACAGGGCCGTGGGGATGACCGTCATGGCCGGCTACCGCGCCCGCATGGGGGCCTTCCTCCTCACCTCGACCAAGTACTGGATGTCCCCGAACCTGCGGGGTATCACCCATGTGGACTACCGGACGGCACGTGGCGCCGCGGTCGGACAGGAAGTCGCGTGGATTCCGACCAACGGGCTGTCGAAGGGGCGCGTCTACGGCTACGCGCTCGACGATCAGGGGGTGCAGAAGGACTACACGTCCGGAAGGCGCAATGTGCTTCTCGATTCCCAGCGATACCGACTGAGTGTTGACGACATGGAGACCCTGGGGTCCCACGATTATTTCCTCGCGGGGATGACCTACCTCAGCGACCAGTATGTGCTTCAGGATTTCTTCGAGCGGGAATACCGGAACAGTTTTCAGCCGGAGAACTCCGCCATGCTGATGCATCACGATGACAACTATTCGGCGAGTCTTGCCGCCTCCGGCCGCCTGAACGATTTCTTTGAATCCGTGAACCGACTCCCTGAACTCAGGTTCGACGTGCAGCGCGTGGAAATCGCGGAGTCCCCCTTCTACTATGAGGGCGAGAATTCGGTCGGTTACCTCCAGAAAGTGTTTCCTGCCGCCTCCAGCAACACCACCGATTATTCCTCCGCCCGGTTCGACACCAGCCATGAGTTCTACTATCCGACCCGGCATTTCGGGTTCCTGAACGTGATTCCGCGCGCCGGAATCCGGGAAACCTATTATTCCGACACGGTCCGGTACAGCTCGGTGACCCAGATGGTGGCGACCTACGTTACCAATACCGTTGCCGGGTCCGCCACGCCGACGATCAGTTCATCCTTCTCGACCAACCTGTCGCGCCGTGCGGACGCGGAGGGAAGCAAAGTCCGGTCCCTGGTCAACATCGGCCTTGAAGATTCATTCCGGGCGTTCAAGGTGATCGATAACGACGAAAACATGTTCGGAACGGGGTTGCGGCATGTGGTTGAGCCCTACACGGACTATACTTATGCGCCCAAGCCCAATGTCCGGCCCGACCAGTTGTATCAATTCGATAGCATAGACTCGTTGGACATGCGGAACGATCTCCGGTTCGGTGTCCGTAACCGGATCCAGACAAAGCGCGGTTCGCGTGTGACGGATATCGGGGATTTGGATATCTACACGACCTATAGTTTTGAGGAGGTATCCCGTGACCGGCCTTTCTCCAATGTGTCCTGGGATGGGGAGTTTCATCCCCTTGAGAAACTCCATTTCTATACCGATGGCCAGTACGATGTCTATTCCAGGCGGATCAACACTTTCAATACCCGCCTCCTGGCGGTCCGGAAGGACTGGCGTGCCTCGATTGAGTACCGTTATAATTTGAATTCCAGCAGCCTGTTGCTGGCCGATCTCGGTTATTCCCTCAATAGACGGTGGGAAGTCGGGGTCTATGACCGTTTCGAGTTTCAGACCTCCCGGCTGGAGGAGCAGGGGGTGACACTCGCCCGTTCCTTTGATTGTATGACGGTAATCTTTGGCGGAAGTTTCCTTCCCGCGTACACCGATGTGAACGGAGCCAAGCAGCAGGATGAATATCGTGCCGTGTTCCAACTGGAGTTTTCCGCATTCCCGGATCTGAAACTGGGCTCCGCGCGCAGGGACTAGGGGATTTGTAGATTTCAGGTTTGAGAGTGTAGAGTGTCAATTCACGGCGAGGTCATGACGTGTCCGGATCTTTCAATTTGAAATCTGAAATAATCAATTTTCAATCGGTCCTTTCCGACCCCCTTCTCACGGGCGCCGATCCCGTCCCGGGGCTCGTGGCGGTAGAACACGAGGAACATTCCGGCGGGGATCGGATGGTGTTGTTCTGGCGCGACGGGGAGCATTGCCGCCAGACATGGGAGCCGTTCGCCCCCTTTATCTGGCTTGCTCGCGAGGACTTGTTGGAGGGGCCTGTCAAGGAGGCAGCGCTGGAAACCCTGGGTGGTGAGGCGCCGTTTCGGTGGAAAACCGTCTTTCCAACCTGGAAGGCATGCCAGAAAGCCAAGACCTGGTTGGCCAAAACGAGCGGAGTCACCGCCGGCAATCCCCAGGCGCCTTATTTTCTCCTGACCGATCCTGTCCAACAGTATTTACTGCAAAGCGGACGCACCTTCTTCAAGGGCATGACGTTCGGGGAACTGCGCCGGATGCAGGTGGATATCGAATGCTTTACGACGGAGGGGTTTGAGTTTTGCAATGCGGACCGGGAAGGGGACCGCATCATTGCCATCGCGATGGGCGACTCCTCCGGCTGGAGCGAGGTGTTGTCTGGAGCCGAGTTCGATGAGAAGTCGCTCCTGGAACAGTTTGTGGCCAGGGTGAAGGAGCGCGATCCGGACGTCATTGAAGGGCATAATATTTTCAATTTTGACCTTCCATATCTATCCGACCGCGCCAAACGATGGGGCGTAAAACTGGCACTGGGCCGCAACGGGAGCGCGCCGGAGTCCCGCCCCAGCCGGCTCAATATCGGGGAACGAACAGTCTCCTACACCCGCTTCGAGATCTTCGGCCGTCATGTCATTGACACCTATTTCCTTGTTCAGGCCTACGATATCACCCATCGCTCCCTGGAAAGCTACAGCCTGAAGAACGTGGCCCGGCATTTCGGAATCGTCCCTGCGGATCGCACCTATATCGAGGGGGGTGCCATTTCTTCGGAATTTCTCAAGGATCCCGAAAAGGTCATGCGGTATGCCTTGCACGATATCGAGGAAACCGGGGCGCTCAGTCGCCTGTTGTCGCAAAGTGCGTTTGTCCAGGCGCAGATGCTTCCCTTTTCCTATCAAAACATCAGCGTGAGGGGGAATGCCACCAAGATTGACGCCCTCATCCTGCGTGATTATGTGCGTCAGAAGCAGGCCATCCCGTTTCCGGACAAGGGACGCCCGTTTGCCGGGGGCTATACCGATCTGTTTGTCGAGGGGGTTGTCAAGAACGTCCATCATTGCGATGTCCGTTCACTCTATCCCTCGCTGATGTTGTCCAGGCGGATCGGTCCGCGCCATGATACGCTCGGGGTCTTTCACCGGTTGCTGGAGCAGTTGCGCCGGTTTCGGCTGGAAGCCAGAGACCGGGAGAAATCGGCCGCGTCTGATCATGAGAAGGCGCACTTCAACGCCCTGCAGACGACCTTCAAGATTCTGATCAATTCATTCTACGGGTATCTCGGATTCGACCAGGTCCGGTTCAGCGATTTCGACGCCGCGGAACGGGTGGCGGCGGAGGGACGTGATTTGCTCCGGTTGATGATCGAGTGGTTGCGGGAACATGGCGCCATGCCCGTGGAGATTGACACGGACGGGGTCTACTACGTGCCTCCGGCGGACACCTCGCCCGCGAAACAGGCCGCGTTCCGGAGCGCCTTCGCCGGTTCCCTTCCCGACGGGATCGAGGTGGAGTTCGACGGCGATTATGTGGCGATGTTCAGCTACAAGATGAAGAACTACGCGCTCCTGACGGGAGGCGGCGACATTATCATCAAGGGTGCGGCGCTGAAATCGCGGGGACTGGAGCCGTTCCAGAGACGATTCCTCAAAGAGATGATCCGGCTCAAGCTGGAAGGCCGGGACGCGGAACTGCCGGCGCTGAAAACCCGTTACGAGGGCGAGATACGGGACGGACAATGGCCTGTGGCCATGCTGGCCAAGACGGAGACATTGCAGGATTCGCCCGCCACCTATGCTGCGAAAATTGGAGAAAAAGGGCGCGGAAGGAACGCGGCTTACGAGCTTGCCTTGAAGTCGGGGCGGGACTACCGTGCCGGCGACCAAATATCGTACTATGTGGCCGGTGCGAAAAAAAGCGTGCAGGTGTTTGCCGCCGCGCGATTGGTGTCGGAATGGAATCCCGTTGAGCGGGATGAGAATGTGCCGTATTATCTCGGGAAGTTGGACGCCCTCTACGAAAAATTCCGCGGTGGAAAACTCGGGGGCGACGGAGAGGAAGCATGAAGCGAAGAAACGGGTTTACGTTGATTGAGATCCTGATTGCCATGACGATTATCGGCATCCTCTCCAGCGTGGTCGGATTGTCGGTGGCGGGCTACCTTCGAAAGGCGAAACTGGAGGCGGCGCGGTCGCAGATCAAGACCTTCCAGACGGCCCTTCAGATGTACAAGGCGGCCCATGCTCAAATCCCTACCACGGCGCAGGGCCTTGGGGCGTTGTGCATCGCTCCCACGATTCCGCCGACCCCGCGTGACTATCCGCCAGAGGGATATCTGGAGAGCCGGAACCTGCCGAATGATCCCTGGGGAAATCCCTATATTTATCTGGTGCCGGGGCGGAGGGGCGAACCCTATGAGATCATCAGCTATGGCGCCGATGGCGAGGAAGGCGGCACCGGTGAGGCTGCGGATATCAGTAGCGGGCAGATGTGACGGTTTCACCCTCATCGAATCCCTTGTCGCTCTCGCCATCCTGGGCGTGATCGTCGGGGTTCTGGTCCGGTCCCACCTTCAAACCCTGCGGGCCTGTGAATTTTCCCATTTACGGGATCTGGCGGTTCTGGAGTCCGAGACGGTTCTCACGGGAGTGATGCTGGGGACTGAACCGCAAGCGTTGATTGATGAGGCGCACCGGCAGGGATGGCGTGTGGCGGCGGAGAAAGCTGGCGATCCAGGATCGTCCCCCTCGTTTATGGAATGGCGTGTGGCGGTCTCCAATCCCAGCGCACCGGTCGTGTCCATGATGTTGCGGGCGGTCGTGACAAACAAGATGTAGACAGAATTCTGGCTCCTGACTACTTGAGCTGTGAGAAACGAGCAACAAATGCGGGAGAAATTGGAACAACTCCGGAACCGACTTCGGGAGACGGGTGGTGTCGCGGTGGCGTTTTCAGGCGGGGTGGACAGCACCTTCCTGGCGGCGGTGGCCGTTCAGGTATTGGGATCCCGCGCCATTGCGGTGACGGCCTTGTCGCCAACCTATCCCGAATGGGAACAGAAGGAAGCCGCTGAACTGGCGGTCCGGCTCGGAATCCGCCATATCGAGATTTCAACCCATGAACTGGAGGATCCCTGTTTCACGAAGAACCCGCCGGACCGCTGCTATTATTGCAAAAAGGAACTTGTTCGTTTCGTCCGTGATGTGGCCGAGCGCGAGGATCTCAAGTATATCGCCGATGGTACCACGGTGGATGATCTGGGCGACCACCGGCCCGGCCGCCGGGCCGCCGCCGAGGGTGGGGTGATCAGTCCGCTGCTGGAGGCGGGCCTGACCAAGGACGAGGTACGAGCCTTGTCGCGTGACATGGGATTACCCACGGCCGACAAGCCGTCACTGGCATGCCTCGCCTCGCGGATTCCCTATGGCACGGCGATCACCGCCGACAAACTCAAAGCGGTTGACCAGGTTGAGTCGGCACTGTGGAAACTGGGTTTCAAGCAACTCCGGGTCCGGCATCATGGCGAGATGGCCCGCATTGAAGTCGAACCCTCCGAATTGCCCCGCCTCTGCGATCCCGCGATCCGCGCCACCGTTGTGAAGGCCGCCAAGGAGGCAGGCTTTCTTTACATCGCGGCCGACCTGCAAGGCTATCGGACGGGGAGCATGAACGAGGGACTGCCGAAGTCATGACTTGGCCGTCTCCGGATGGGCGTCTCCCCATCGTTGACAGTCATGGAGTGATGTGGTAGCTATTGACCGTGTTTTTCGATGTTGGTCAGGAGAAACTATGCCGGAAGAAATTAAAGACGATGTGATCCGAATTGATGGAACCGTGGTCAAGGTGTTGCCCGCGACGATGTACCGGGTGAAACTTGAAAACGGCCATGAGATTCTGGCTCACATTTCCGGCAAGATGCGCAAGCATTTCATCCGCATCACTTCAGGCGACAAAGTGACCGTCGAAATCTCCCCGTACGACCTCACCAAGGGTCGCATTACGTACCGCCACAAAACCTGATCCCATGGGGATTAGGTTTCTCATCTTTCTTTCAAAACCTTGATCCATATCAAGGTTCTTTTTCCGGTGCCGTGCATAATGATCGGCGTTTACAAGAACGCAGATGGATTCAAAGGAACCGAAACGAAAAGAAGGAGATGAGTATGAGCAGCATGTTTTGTTATCAGTGTGAACAGACGGGCAAGGGAACGGGGTGTACCCAGTTTGGTGTGTGCGGGAAGGATCCCGAAACCGCGGCTCTCCAGGACCTCTTGGTCTATGTGGCGCAAGGTATCGGCCAGATTGCCCATCACGCCCGCTCGCTTGGCGTGGTTGACCATGCCGCCGATGTCTACGTGATCGAGGCGTTGTTCACCACCGTGACCAATGTCAACTTCGATCCGAAGCGTTTGGAAGGGATCCTGCGCAAGGGCGCCTTGGTCAAGGATGGCCTCAGGAAACAATATGAGGCGGCGTGCAAGGCCAAAGGTGTTTCTGCCGGAATCATGACCGGCCCGGCGCAGTGGACGCCTGCGGCGGATCTCCAGGGATTGATCAGGCAGGGGGAAGAGGTCTCAATCGAGAAGCGCACCGCCGCCCTGGGCTCGGATATCGCTGCGACGCAGGATCTTATTCTTCTGGGGCTTAAGGGAACAGCCGCCTATGCCGATCATGCCCGGATCCTGGGTAGGGAGGATAATGGTGTTTACGCGTTCATGCATGAAGCCCTGAATTTCCTGGTCAAGGGGAATCCGACAATGGACGAGTTGCTCGGGTATGCGCTCAAAACCGGTGAGGTGAACCTGAAGGTCATGGAGCTGCTCGATGCCGCCAACACCGGAGCCTATGGGACCCCGGCTCCCACACCCGTCCGCATCACGCCTGTGAAGGGGAAAGCCATCCTGGTTTCGGGACACGATCTCAAGGACTTGGATTTGCTGCTCCAGCAGACCGAAGGTACGGGCATCAATGTCTACACCCATGGCGAGATGCTCCCTGCCCACGGGTATCCCGCACTGAACAAATACAAGCACCTCGCCGGCAACTACGGTGGCGCCTGGCAGGACCAGCGCAAGGAGTTCGATGCCTTCCCCGGCGCCATCCTGATGACCACGAACTGCATCCAGAAACCCAAGGACACCTATAAGGCCCGCATCTTCACGAGCGGTCTGGTGGCCTGGCCGGGTGTGGATCATATCGCCGACGGTAATTTCAAGCCGGTTATTGAAGCGGCCCTCGCGGCGCCGGGGTTTGCCGCGGATGAAGCGGGCAAGACCATCCTCGTCGGATTCGGGCATGGCACAGTGCTCGGGGTGGCGGGTCAGGTGATTGACGCGGTTAAGTCGGGCGAGATCAAGCGGTTCTTCCTGATCGGCGGTTGCGATGGCGCCAAATCGGGCCGAAACTATTACACCGACTTCGCCCAGGCGGTTCCGAAAGACTGTGTGATCCTTACCCTGGCCTGTGGCAAGTTCCGCTTCAACAAGCTCGACTTTGGGACGGTCGCCGGTTTGCCCCGATTGTTGGATGTGGGCCAGTGCAACGACGCCTACTCGGCGATCAAGATCGCGGGCGCCCTGGCCGGTGCCTTCAACTGCACGGTGAACGAGTTGCCGTTGTCGTTGGTTCTGTCGTGGTATGAGCAGAAGGCGGTGTGTATTCTGCTGACGCTGCTCCACCTCGGAATCAAGAATATCCGGCTGGGCCCGAGCCTCCCGGCGTTCGTGACCCCGGCGGTGTTGAAGGTGCTGGTGGATAACTTCGCCATCAAGCCCATCACCACAGTTGAGGCCGATCTCAAGGCGGCCCTGGCGGGAGCGTAAGTTCCCGGGAAAGAAGGACGTCATGAAACGGAATATAATCAAAATCGATGATGACAAGTGTACAGGGTGCGGGCTCTGCATTCCCAACTGCCCGGAGGGTGCGATCCAACTGATTGACGGCAAGGCGAGGTTGATCAGCGACCTGTTTTGCGACGGATTAGGCGCCTGTCTGGGGCATTGTCCCGAGGGGGCGATTACCATTGAGGAACGCGAGGCGGAAGCCTATGACGAACCCCGGGTAATGGAGAACATCATCAAGGCAGGACCCAACACGATCAAGGCCCATCTGAAACATCTGCGTGACCATGGTCAGAAGGAGTTCCTGGACCAGGCGGTCGAGGTGCTGAAGCGCAAGGGGCTGCCCAATCCCCTTGAATCGGCATGCCCGCCGGTTGCCCATCATGGGCATGGCGGGGGCGGCTGTCCGGGGTCACGGGCGATGAGTTTTGAGAAAAAGACGACGGAGGCGCCGGTGGAGCAGGGGGCCAGGCCATCGCAGTTGACGCACTGGCCTGTCCAACTGCATCTCATCTCCCCTCACGCGCCGCATTTTCAGGGGGCGGACCTGCTGTTGGCGGCCGATTGTACGGCGTTTTCACTCGGGGATTTCCACAAGGATTATCTGAAGGGAAAGACCCTGGCGATCGCCTGTCCGAAGCTGGATGACGGGCAGGAGACGTATCTGGAGAAGCTCAAAGCGCTGATTGACGACGCCAAGATCAACACGCTGACGGTGATGATCATGCAGGTGCCCTGCTGCTCGGGGTTACTGAGGTTGGCGCAGGCGGCGGCCAGTCAGGCCGCGCGGAAGATTCCGATTAAATGTATTGTCGTCGGTATCCAGGGAGCTATCCTGAAAGAAGAGTGGGTGTGAGAAAGTAGAAGACAGTATACCGAAATCAGTATTCAGAAGGTCGAAAGTGTGTAGCCGCCGCTGGTAAGCGGTGGCATGCTGGAGGAACTGAAAAAGATGAGCAATACCGAAGACTACAAGAACACGGTGATTGAATTGGCGGGCGGGGTGGACTATGCGTCCGGATCGGTGGTCAGCAAGACGATCCTCGACAAAAAGACCGGCACTCTAACGCTTTTCGCGTTTGACAAGGGGCAGGGGCTCAGCGAGCACACCTCGCCTTATGACGCCACGGTCCAGATCGTGGACGGGACGGCGGAGTTGACTGTGGGAGGAACACCGAAAGTGGTCAAGGCAGGCCAGTTGTTCATCATGCCCGCCAATGTTCCTCATTCCCTCAAGGCCGTTGAGCGGTTCAAGATGTTGTTGATCATGATCCGGTGACGGCGCTGATGCGTCGTGGTCCAAGCGCCCCTGTTGGGCGTAACAAGGATTCAACATGTCATTCCTGAACACGATGAAATTCATCATCAACCACCCCCTCAATCGAGGGCACAGGTTCAGGTCCATTATGCGCTTTGCAAGGTGGCAAGCCCGCAGCCGGTTGGTTCCTGGCGCAGTGGTTTACGAATGGGTCAATGGCTCCAAATTCCTGGTCAAGGCTGGCGAAACCGGGTTGACCGGGAACATTTACGCGGGTCTTCATGAGTTGCCAGACATGGCGTTCTTACTTCATGTCTTGCGGAGCGATGACTTGTTTGTTGATGTCGGAGCCAATGCCGGCGCTTACACTCTCCTTGCATGTTCGGCGATTGGAGCCGAAGGAATTGCCTTTGAACCCTTGCCCGACGCTTACAAGAGACTGGTCGAGAACATGCGCCTTAATCACTTGGATAAGAGAGTGAAATGCATCAACAAGGGGGTTGGGGCTGAACACGGAAGTATGGCTTTCACGCGTGATAGTGACACAACCAACCACGCGCTGGCAGCCGGTGAGAAGTGCGACACGGCCGTAACCGTTGACATCACGTCTTTGGATGCCGCGTTACACGGCAACGCGCCTGCGTTGGTTAAAATCGATGTGGAAGGATTTGAAACTCCAGTACTTGAAGGCGCATGCAAAACCCTGCAAAACCACACGCTACGTTCTGTGATAATGGAACTCAACGGCAGTTGCAGACGGTATGGGTTTGATGAATCACGCATCATTGAGTTGATGGCTGATCATGGGTTTGCAACCTATACATATAATCCATTCGAGCGGATGCTTATTGATCTCAACGGGAAAAGTCTGGGTTCAGGAAATACATTATTCATCCGTGACAAGTCCTTTGTTGAGCAGAGACTGCGAAGCGCGCCTAACGTTAGCATTCATGGTTCTCAATTGTGACCCACTGAACACGCCTGCTCCGTTGCATTCCACAGTCGCCGGTTCGCCGGACATCGCACTAGATCGTTTGTCTTGAATTGATGATGATGACAGAGTATCTTGTTTAAACACATGGTACGCAGACTTCTTCAAAAGATAAAGAATCACATATCGCGTTTAGGCAGAAAGGGCGCTGAGCCCGCAGCCAAACCCAAGGCCCCCGCAACTTCCGCAGGCCCCGCTCATACCCGTTCAACGGGACATAAGTCCTCACCCGTTTCTCCTAAACCGGCCCAACCCCGGGCCCCGGCGACCCGGCATGTTGAGCCCGCGGCGAAAAAGTGGGCGGTATCCGACTATGTTGTGCAGCCCGTTGAAGGAAAAACCCGCTTTCACGATCTGGACATGCCGGAACAGATCATGCATGCCGTGGACGACTTGGGGTTCCAATTTTGCACAGCCATCCAGGCACTGGCGATTCCGCCATCCCTGCAGGGGCGTGATATCACCGGGAAGGCCCAGACCGGCACCGGCAAGACGGCGGCTTTCCTGATCGCCATGTTCACCCATTTTCTCCGCAATCCCCGGAAGAAGCCGACCAAGTTCGGTGCGCCCCGCGCCCTGATTCTGGCGCCGACCCGTGAACTCGTCATCCAGATCGAGAAGGATGCCCGTGATATCGGTAAATATTGCGGCTTTAACATCCTTGGCATCTATGGCGGCATGGATTACGAAAAACAGCAGCGCCAATTGAAGGAAGTGAGCCCTGAGATCATGGTGGCGACGCCCGGCCGCCTTCTGGATTTCCGGAGGGGAGGACTTCTGGATCTGCGCCATGTCGAAGTGTTGGTCATTGATGAGGCCGATCGGATGCTGGACATGGGCTTCATTCCTGATGTCCGGACGATCGTGTACTCAACGCCTCCCAAGCAGGAACGGCAGACCCTCCTTTTCAGCGCCACTCTGACCGAGGATATCCTGCGCCTGGCTTCGCGATGGACAAATGAACCGGTTCAAATTGAAATCGAGCCTGAAAAAGTAACTGTGGATAACATCAGGCAGGTCGTCTTCACGGTGCCCTCCGACAAGAAATTCGCGTTATTCTACAATTTACTCCAACGCGACAATCCGGAACGGTTGCTCATGTTTTGCAACCGTCGTGATGAGACGGAGCGGGTGCTTGGGTACATGGCGAGGTGCGGGATCAATGCCGAGATGTTGTCCGGTGCTGTGCCGCAGCGCAAACGCCTGCAGGTGCTGGAGGCTTTTCGGTCAGGCAAAATCCGGGTCCTGGTCGCCACCGATGTCGCCGGGCGAGGGTTGCATGTGGATGATATCAGCCACGTCATCAATTACGACATTCCTCTCGATGCGGAGGATTATGTTCATCGGATCGGGCGGACTGGCCGGGCCGGCAAGAACGGAATCGCCTACACCTTTGCCTGCGAGAATGAAGCGTTCTCCATGCCGGATATCGAGAAATATATCGGGCGCGCCCTGGATTACGAGAACCCGGAGCCAGCGCTGCTGGTGCTGCCCCCCGGAGTGGGCGGAGGATATTCCCGTCCCGCCCAGTCCCGCCCAGCCCGCGGCATGCCTCCGCGCCGTGGCTTCGGCGGACGCCGTCCCGCTCCGCGCCGTTCTTAACTGCGAACTAAAACTAGTATTGACGCGCCGCGTTAATTAACTAAATATATAGCCGTCTTTTAACAAGGAGTGGCTATATGAGACATTTCCGCCTGATTATGACAGTCCTGGCCTTGGTCGCGAGCCGTGTTTTCGCCCAACTTCAACCGGGAGATCTGGCCGTGATCGCCTATAACACCGATAACCCCGATTCCTTTGCCTGGGTGGCGTTGCGGGATGTTCCGGCGAATACCGCCATTCATTTCACGAACTCGTCGGTCAGTAACGGGTGGTTCAGGTGGGGGGATCACCTGGGGCGATCGGTGACGCCAGGGCCCTTGACGTGGAGTTATACTAATAATCTGCTGGCGGGCACGGTCGTGTCATGGATTTCCGGCACCCAGAAACAATGGAGTGTCGGGGATATGAGCGGCGGGGTTCCGACGTTGAGTGTGGATGGCGATTCCTTGATCGCCTATACCGGTTCCATTGTCAGCAATTCAGCGGGGACTCCGCCATGGTACGGGGATTGCCGTCAGGCAACCCTGCTGTTTGCGTTGAATTTTGCGAATGCGGGGTGGGACAATGTCAGGGGCGGTGGCCCCAACACCAGTTACGTGCCGCCCGGCTTATCGACCAATAACGGCACGGCCATTTCTGTGAATAATCAGGACGATGGATACTACTCGGGGATTTGTACGGGGGCGCCGACTGAACTGTTGTCGGCCATGATGTCGCCTCTCAACTGGACAACCAGCGCCAATATCATTGATTCTGCGGAGTGGCCCGGGCGTTTTCTCGTCTATTGGTTGCGTGGAACCGTGATCAGTATCCGGTGACCGGATTATGTCACTCCCACGCGGGCGCAATAGTCCCGGATCGGACAGCGTTCGCATTGCGGGTGTTGAGGGTGGCAAAGGGTCTGTCCGAAGGCGACCAGGTAGCGATTCCATGTTTTCCAATAGCGTTTGGGGAGCAGTCTGCGTAGTTCAGTTTCGGTCTGTCCCGGCGTGGAAGTATTCAATAATCCGATCCTGTTGCAGATGCGGTGGACGTGGATATCCACACAGATACCGTGTTTGTCGAATGCCTCGGTCACCACCAGATTTGCGGTTTTACGGCCCACGCCCGGCAGTTTGACGAGTTCCTCCACGGTTCGGAGAATGATCCCCCCATATAGGATATTCACGGCGGCGGGCAGTTTGTGCAACATGCGGGCTTTGGTCCGGTAAAACCCGACCGGAAAGATCAGCCGTTCCAGTTTATCTTGGGGAACCCTGGCAAGGTCCTCCAGAGACCGGACTTCCTTGAACAGGCGTTCGGTGACCTTGGTTGTTGTCTGGTCCCTGGTTCTGGCGCTCAGGATGGTGGCCACCAGGACTCTGAAAGGGTCCCGCGTCCGGACTTCCATGAAATGGGCGACGGGGCTTTGTGTTTTCTCGAAATACCGTTTCAGCCGGGAGTGAATTGCGGAAATGGAGCGGGGTATGACGGGAGACGTGGGCGTGGATAGGGGTGGCATGGTAAAATCCCGGAGCGGGGTTGTGCCGCTTACTCCTCCAGGCTGGTCAACCCCTCCCGGATGGCGAACTTGGTCAATGCGGCCACGTTGTGGCTTCCCACCTTTCGCATAATATGTTGCCGGTGGGTTTCAACGGTCTTGATGCTGATATTCAACTTTCCGGAGATGTCCTTGGAGCTTTTTCCCTCCGAGATCATCTGGAGGATTTCCGATTCCCGCTCGCTCAATTCAACTTTCCGGCGCGCCTTGCGGGCGGGTTTGATCCGGTTTGAAAAAGCCTCAAGAACATTGCCGGCCAACCGGGGGCTGATGAACAAGCCCCCTGCCGCAATTGTCCGGATCGCATTGGTCAACTCGGAGAAGGCGCTGTCCTTAAGCATATACCCGGAAGCGCCAGCCTCCAGCATCTCGGTCACAAAATGATGGTCGGAGTGCATGGACAAGGCCAGAACCTTGATTTTCGGGAAATCCTCAACGATGCGCCGAGTCGCGGCGATACCGTTCAAATCCGGCATGGCGATGTCCAGAACCATGATTTCGGGTTTATTGTCACGCGCGAGGCGGATGGCGTCGAGGCCGTTGATGCCTTCTCCCACCACCGACATGTCATTTTGCTTTTCCAGAAGAGATCGCAATCCTTCCCGGATGATCTGGTGGTCGTCGCAAAGTGCGATACGAATGGCCATGATGTCACCTCGTCGTTTAGATGAGTCTTATAGTGTGGACGGATGACGGGATTGTCAACCTTTATCGGGGTGGGGGAAGTATTGGATCATTGGCGTTGGCGCTGGTTTTTAGCTTGATTCGCGGGATGGCTATCGGGATACTCCACCCCCAACGTTTTTGTAAAGAATGGCAGGAGACGATTATGGCGCAGGAACTGGCTTTTACATTGATTAATCCCTACACGATTTCCAAATCGCGAACGGGGGGCGTTATTGGACGGCTCATCAGCAGGACGGGGCTTGAACTGGTGGCAGCACGGATGTTTGGCCCCAGTGCGGAGTTGGTGAAGCGTTACGCGGATTCCCTTCTCTCCAATACTCAGGCCGAGGCGGGATTCTCAAAGTTGTTGAGCGAATATGTGCGCAAATCCTATGCGCCGGATCCCGTCACGGGGCGGCCCCGCCGCGTGATTCTCCTGTTGTTCGAGGGGGAGAACGCCATTCAGAAAGTTCGCGAGGCAACCGGACATCTCAGGGCTGGCTGGGTCGGAGGTGAAACGATTCGTGACACCTATGGCGACTGTATCGAGGGAGAAAACGGGAAAATCACCTATTTTGAGCCGGCCGTTCTCGTGGCGCCGACTGTTGAGCGGGCTGCCTCAGTGCTCCGGTTGTGGACTGAATATTCGGAACGGGACGGGGGTGTGATTGACCGCGGTCTTGATGTGGCCGAAACAGAGGGGATCCAGAGCACCCTGGTGTTGATCAAGCCGGACAACTTCCGTTTTCCCAGCGTCCGTCCTGGGCATATCATCGACTTGCTCTCCCGGTCCGGATTGAGAATTGTCGGGCTTCGGAAACTATCCATGACCGTGGCGCAGGCGGAGGAGTTCTATGGTCCCGTACGGGCGATTCTTCGCGAAAAATTCAAGGGGATAGCCGCCCAGCGTGCGGGCGACCTGCTGTCCAAGAACCTGAACATTGAAATTCCAGAGGACGTCAAGGCGGTGATCGGGGAAAATATCGGCCCGATCCTTGGCGAAAGCCAGTTTGAGGAGATCGTCAAGTTCATGGCCGGGTTCAAGCCGTCCCAGGTGGCGGAGGCCGACAAGGCACGGACGGGCTCCGAAAATTGTCTGGCCTTGATCTACAAGGGAATGAGCGCGGTGGAAAAAATCCGTTACCTGCTGGGGCCGACCGATCCCGCCAAGGCCCAGCCCGGTTCCGTGCGCCGGGAATATGGGAGTGATATCATGGTCAATGCCGCCCATGCGTCTGACTCGCCGGAAAATGCCGCCCGGGAAATGAAAATTGTAGATGTCCAGAAAGATACGATCAAGGAATGGGTGGAGAAGTATTATGG
>Ga0073936_10004673_pt1 | contig 18837 bp, 12 predicted proteins | sample AliMusrvi5mmetaG_FD_87041 | JGI IMG/M metagenome (GOLD analysis project Ga0073936, IMG submission 87041) | Freshwater lake bacterial and archeal communities from Alinen Mustajarvi, Finland, to study Microbial Dark Matter (Phase II) - Alinen... | ecosystem: Environmental > Aquatic > Freshwater >... | reverse complement strand
TGACATGAAGGCATCATAGCCCTGAAGATCCATCAGGCCATGGCCCGACCAGTTCATGAGAATCACCTTCTCCTTTCCTTCCTCTTTTGCCTGTTTTGCTTCACGAATAGTCTGCGCTATTGCGTGTGAGGTTTCCGGAGCGGGGATGAACCCTTCGGTATGGGCAAAGAGCAGGGCAGCCTCATAACACTCCGTCTGTCTAATGGCAGTGGCATCAATCAGTCCAAGCTGCTTTACATGGCTCACCAGCGGGGCCATGCCGTGATAGCGCAATCCTCCCGCATGAATGGCCGGGGGAATAAAGCCATGACCAAGGCTGTGCATCGGAAGCAAAGGGGTCATTTTAGCAACATCGCCATTATCGTAAATATAAGGGCCACGAGTGAGCGTCGGGCACGCTTCAGGTTCAGTTGCAATGATCTGAACATCACGGCCATGAATTTTATCACAGATAAAAGGAAAACTGATACCTGCGAAGTTTGATCCGCCGCCGGCACAACCGATCACGATATCCGGATAAAGGCCTACCTTTTCAAGTTGTTTGCGAGCCTCAAGGCCGATAATGGTCTGGTGCAGCATAACATGGTTCAAAACGCTGCCCAGCGCATAGCGCGTATCATCGCGCTCAACAGCTTGTTCAATAGCTTCACTGATCGCTATGGCAAGGCTTCCCGGAGTATCAGGCATTTCACTGAGAATTCTGCGCCCTATGGCGGTTTGATCGCTTGGACTTGCAATGCAGTCAGCACCCCAGGTTCTCATCATGATTTTGCGGAACGGCTTCTGGTCGAAGCTGATACGCACCATAAACACCTTGCAGTCGATGCCGATAAGCTTGCAGCTCATGGCAAGTGCGCTTCCCCACTGGCCGGCACCCGTTTCAGTAATAAGATGTTTTATGCCGAACTGCTTGTTGTACCAAGCCTGGGCAACAGCGGTATTAGGTTTGTGGCTTCCTGCCGGTGAGACTCCTTCGTTTTTGTAGAAGATCTTCGCCGGAGTTTTTAGTGCAGCTTCAAGCCTATGTGCCCTGGTTAGCGGCGACGGTCTCCATAGTTTCAGAATAGCCTGTATCTCCTGGGGAATATCGATCCACCGGTCAGTACTGACCTCCTGCTCGATTAAGTTCATCGGAAAAACTTTCGCAAGGGCATCCGGTCCAACCGGGTTACCGTCCGGCCCCAATGGCGGCGGAAGCGGTGTGGGCAGATCAGCCTGAATGTTGTACCATTGACGGGGCATTTCGTCTTCAGTCAGCAGGATCTTCGTGAATTCAGAACTCATGTTTTCTATGAATTTAGGGTGAAGGAGTACTGCAAGGGAGAGTTTGCCTGAAAAGATATGATCATAACGTAAAAACCGCAAAGAGGTTTTCTTAATTGAATTACATCACAGGATGTATGGTATCAATAGTGCCGAAGACGGGAATCGAACCCGTACGTCCATTGCTGAACACAGGATTTTAAGTCCTGGGCGTCTACCAGTTCCGCCACTTCGGCCTGCCATCACATTATACAGGACGAGCAATTTACTATCTTCAAAGTCTTTCCCAAAAAATAAATAGTAGTTCCCCGACCCTTTTTTCCCCTGGATGTCAAGGCTCAGGAGCTGAAATGATCAAAACCCTTAACTGTTTTGAGATCAATGGTCATCCCGTAAATATCGCTCAGCAGCAAACCTTCTTCCTCGTCGGTTGTTTCCCCGATGACGACTATCTCTTTATTATCTGCAATTGCCTCATACTCCTCTTTCGGAATTGTAAACAGCAGCTGATAGTCTTCCCCGCCAGTCAGAGCCCAGGTAAGAGCATCATCCTGAAGTTCATCGGCAATGCGGCGGGTGGCGGGATGGATAGGAATTCGGCTTTCATGAATCAAGGCTCCGGTATTTGAACTGCGGCAGATATGCTGGAGGTCCGAACTTAGCCCGTCAGAAATATCGATCATCGAAGAGGGTCGGATATTTTTCGAGTGCAATAACCTTACAATATCGAGGCGCGCAATAGGAGATAAATGGCTTTGTATGGCATTACCGTACTCTTTAAGGTCAGCCATGATGCTTTTATTATAAGGCTCGTTATTTTCGATGTGCTCCAGCATAATCTCCTTTTCACGCATAAGAAGTTTGAGCCCTGCAGCTGAACCGCCGAGGGTGCCCGAAACACAGATAAGTTCACCGGGTCCGGCTCCGCTTCTATGTGTCAGCTGCTCAGCCGGAACCTCACCGATCATGGCGACTGAAATGATAAGTCCCGATCGTGATGATGAGGTATCGCCTCCGGCAATGGCAAGCCCGTATTCCTTTGCAGCATAAGCCATACCACTGTAAAGCTCTTCAATCATTTCAACTGAAAAAGATGCAGGGACGGCAATCGAGATCAGTGCATAGCGCGCAATGGCATTCATAGCGCAGATATCTGAAACATTAACGCTGATCGATTTGCTTCCGAGAAGTTTCAGGGGAGTTGTCAAAAGATCGAAGTGTATCTGGTCAACAAGCATATCGGTAGTTGCAACCTGCAAAAGCCCAGCGGAAGGTTGATAGACTGCACAATCATCACCAATGCCCGTTATCAGTTCTGGAATGGTATGAAGAGTTGGTTCTGCTAAAGCTGCGATTTTATCGATCAGTCCGAATTCCCCGATTCCCGAGATAGCTCTATATGCCATATTTTTGCGTAAATTAGATTTCACCCTTAACGGTTCTTTGCGTGCTTTTTGGTCAGTCACGCTGCTTGGGGTTTCAATATTTTTATAATTAAAGACAATATCTCCTTTTTATGGGTTTTTTTGACAACTTCAAACTATCACGGCTTAAGGAAGGACTCGGAAAACCCGGGATACGCTTCGGGAAAAACTTTCCGTTATAACTCAGGGTAAGACTGAGATAGATGACGAGTTTCTTGAAGAACTTGAAACCATTCTTGTCGCAGCCGATGTTGGTGTCGAAACAACGCTCGGAATTGTTGACGCCATAACAGAGCGGGCAAAAAAGGAGACCTACCGGTCGGAAGAGGAGCTGAACGGCATGCTCATGGAGGAGATTCAGCAGCTGCTCAGTCTGACAGGAGAGTCGCACCCGCTGGATTTTGAGGCAGTGCTCCCAGCAAAACCCTATGTGATACTGATTGTCGGCGTAAACGGGGCAGGCAAAACCACCAGTGTTGCCAAGCTTGCGCATAACTACGAAAAAGCTGGGAAAAAAGTAATTATAGCTGCAGCTGATACCTTCAGGGCCGCTGCCTATGAACAGCTGAAAATATGGGCCGACAGGGCCGGTGTGCCGATTATCGGTCAGGGCCAGGGAGCCGATCCGGCATCTGTTGTGTACGATGCCGTCAGTGCTGCCGTATCCAGAAATGCCGATGTGGTGCTGATTGATACTGCAGGTCGTCTGCACAACAAAAGTCACCTGATGGAGGAGCTTGCAAAGATTATGCGGGTGGCTACAAAAAAAATTCCCGAAGCTCCCCATGAAGTGTTGCTCATTCTTGATGGTACTACCGGCCAGAATGCGGTTCTTCAGGCAAGGGAATTTACACGCTTTGTCAAGGTTACCGGACTTGTAGTGACCAAACTTGACGGAACCGCCAAAGGCGGGATTGTGCTCTCCATTTCACGTGAGCTTAATTTACCGGTCAAGTATATCGGTGTTGGTGAAAAAATAGATGATTTGCAGCTTTTTGATAGAGCTGAGTTTGTGGAAGCACTGCTTGGGCGATAGGCTTATTGCTTTTCAAGCTTTGCGGTCAATGCCGGAATGAATTGCCCGAGCTGCTCAAGAGTCTTTTTCTGATCGGTTAACCGGAGTATATGGCTGCTGTTTCGGGTATCCTGGGCGCCGAGGCGCGGAGCAATGAGAGAGGTTTCCCGGATTGAGGCAAGGAACTCCGATAGATGGTGCTCCAGTTTTTCGGGATGTCGCATGATGAGGACATGGGTTATTTCCGCCTCGCTATGCTCAAGGAAATAATCGATATGCCAGTGAAGCTTTTTTTCTGACGCGATGAAAGCGCAGCTTTTGACGGCATCATTTTTGGAAAAAAGTTTTATGATCTCGCTCTGAATTTTATGCGGCGGCTTTCCATTGGAGCGTGACGCATGGCGTATAAGTCGCCTCGCAAGAGGATCCCCTGTTTTGCCAAGTGCCGAGCCGATATAGAGATAGTCCCCGTCAGGAATTGAAAAAAGTCTGGATTTCTGAAACCTTCCGAAAGCAAGCTGAAAAGAGCTTGAAATCCTGATGAAAAGGATATACGAGCCCATAGTGTATTTATTGCCAAAAATGGTAAACTGTGAGCCAGACATTGTTTTTTGTTGTTTTTGATGCAATATTATCGATCCTGAGGGGAACCCTTAATGATTGAAAGATAGTTATTCAGTGAAGTTTTCGATTGCCAAGAGCACAAAGGGTGTGCGATCGATGAAAAAATCGGAACAGCTTCTGGAGCATAGGCGAAGGGAGATGGTTGAAACGTTGCAAAGGTACGGCATTGATAACCGGCGAGTGCTCGATGCTTTTCTTGAGGTTCCTCGCCATCTTTTTTTTGATGCAGCAGTTCTGGAGCTTGCATACAACGATGGAGCCTACCCAATTGGGTGCGGTCAGACCATATCGCAGCCCTACACGGTAGCCTGTATGACTACCTTGCTTGTCGAACGTTGTTCTTCGGGAAAAGTGCTCGAAATTGGTACAGGATCAGGCTATCAGGCAGCCATTCTTGATGTTCTTGGTTATTCAGTTTTTACTGTCGAACGGGTTGTAGAGCTTTATGCAAGGGCAGAGGCACTCTTTAAGGAGCTTGGGCAGCATATCACCTGTCGCTTTGGAGACGGGAGTGTAGGATGGGCTGGGGAGGCGCCTTTTGATGGCATTATGATAACTGCAGGAGCTCCAAAGGAGCCTGAGCCGCTTTTGGATCAGCTTGCGCCACATGGTACTATGGTGATTCCAATTGGTGACTCCTGTTCACAGCAGATGACAGTTATCAGCAGATATGAAAATGATTTCAGGAAAGAGGTATTTCAGCAGTTTTCTTTTGTGCCTCTGGTCGGTAAGGAAGGGTGGCATGGCACTGTTTTTTAACAACATAACGAAGGGATGATTTATGGCTGTAATGTCCAGCTTACGGGATAAGACTCATATTATATTGTATACCCTCCTGGCCGCATTTCTTGCGCTCATTGTTTTCGAGTGGGGGATGAATTTTTCAGGATTTACCGGCAAAACAAATCAGGCCGGTAAAATAAACGGCAAGGCTATTCCTTTTGCTCAGTACGATGAGGTCTACAAAGAGTATACCGAGAATTACCGGAGAAATAATCCCGGTGTGGAAATTACCTCTGAAACCGAACTCGGGCTTCAGGAGCAGGCATGGAACACCATTGTCGACCAGACCCTGCTTGAAGAGCAGTTTGTGAAATTCGGCATTGGACTTCAGGACCAGGAAGTTGTCGAAGCGCTCGACGGCCCGAATCCACCTCTGGTCATTCGCCAGAATTTCAGCAATCCAGCCACCGGCGCAGTCGATCGCAAAAAATTGGAGAGTGCCCGCCGTGATCCGCAAAATAAGCAGTTGTGGCTGCAGGTTGAACAAATTGTTCGCCGTGAGCTTAAAATCAACAAGCTGATCAGGGCTCTTCAAACCCTTGATCACGTTACTGATCGTGAAATAAGTGATATAGTCGGCAGGCAGTTTTCTCGTTTTTCAGCCTCTTTTATCCCTTTTCCTTTAAGTTTTGCCGGAACTGACAGCAGTTTTCCCGTAAAGGAAGAGGAAACAAAAAAATATTTTGACGATCATAAAGAGCTCTTTAAACAGGTTCCTTCAAGGAAAGCTGATTTTGTATTTTTCCCTCTTACTCCTTCTTCAAAAGACAGCCTTGCTGTTCGCAAAGAGCTTGAAACAATCCGTACCGAGTTTGCCGGGCCAGTCAACGACGCTGATTATGTGAAGGTACAGAGTGACCGTCCTACAGGCATCAACGTCACCTATAGCCGAGCAGATTTTTCACCTTCCGCCGCAGAGAGCGTGTTCAGTGCCGCCAATCTCAAGCCCGGAACGGTCATCGGTCCGATAGCTGATCGGGGTGAATACCGCGTCATAAAGGTCAAGCAGCTCTCCTCATCGCCCCAGCCGATTGCAAGGGCATCGCACATTCTTTTGCGATTCAATCCTGCAAGCCGCGAAGATGTTCAGAGAGTTCGCGAGCTCACTATGCTCATTTCCAAACAGCTTCAGGCTGGTGTTCCGTTTGATGAGCTGGCAAAAAAATATTCTGCCGATACCCAGAGTGCACTCAATGGCGGCGATGTAGGATGGTTCAGCAAAGATCGAATGGTGCCTGAATTTTCTGCAGCTGTTTTTAGTGCCAAGCCAGGTGCGATTGTCGGTCCTGTGCAGACACAGTTTGGTCTCCATATTATCAAGGTTACCGGTTTTGACCAGACCGCCATGGTCTGTTCGGAGATTGTAAGAAAGATCAGGCCTTCAACAGAAACGGTAGACAGTGGACGTCGGCTCGCCATGGCTTTTCAGCAGAGTGCCAAAGAGAAAGGTTTCGACAAAAGCGCTGCCGGTTCACGCCTGAGTGTCAACAAGACCGCCGAGTTCGGAAAACATATGCCCATTGCCCCTGTTGGCTACAATGAAAAAGTTACAGCATTTGCTTTTAAGGCCGGCGAAGGCGACATATCGGATGTTCTTGAAACAGAAAAAGGCTTTTTTGTAATGCGTCTGACCGGAAAAAATGATACAGGATATCACATCCTCGACAAGGAGCTGAAATCAAGGATCAATGCTCAACTTGTAAGGGAAAAGAAAAGTGCTGTTCTGGAGGGTAAACTTGCTGTCATGGCAAAAGCCCCCCGTCAGACCCTGGAAAAGATTGCCGCCGAGAACCCGGCTCTCCATCTTGTCACTGCTGACGAGATTCGCTGGAACGATGGATTTATTCCTGGATACGCTGTAGACAAGCCGCTGGTTGAGGCTATGTCGGGGCTTGATGCAGGCCGACTCTCTCTTCCGGTGAAAACAACAGATGGTTATGCCCTTGTTGTGCTTGGCAAGAAAACGCTTCCCGCAGGGCTTGACCTCAAGGTTGAAAATGCCGGTGTTGCACCGCAGCTGCTTCGGGCAAAACAGGAACAGCTGTTTGCCGAATATTTCGCTTCAGTACGCAAGAGTGCGAAAATTGAGGACTTGCGTCCCTGAAACAATTTCTCAATGAGCTGCCTGGAACGCTTCCAGGCAGGCTTTGATCTTCGCCGAAGTATCGAGTTTCAGGCACTCCTCCGCAACTGCTTCAGTTTCGGCAATTGAGTAGCCGGACACCAGTGACTTGAGTTTCGGGATATCCGAGCTGACGACGCTGAACCTTCTCAGTCCGCATCCCAGAAGGAATGGCAGTGCAAGCGGATCAGAACCCATATTCCCGCACATCGTTACTTTGCAGTGGTTTTTATTGGCCGTTTTGATAACCCTGTGCAGCTGCCGGATAATTGCAGGATGGAATGTTTCAAAAAGATCCTGTACAATCACATTGTTTCTGTCAACGGCAAGAGTGTACTGGGTGAGGTCATTGGTACCTATGCTTATAAAATCAGCACACTTTGTGATCTCTTCAATAAGCTCCACTGCTGCCGGAACCTCAATCATAGCACCCACTCCCGGTTTTTCAATCTGCCAGTCTCCCTCTTTAGTCAGTTCCGAGTAGTGTTTTTCGATGACGCTCCGGACATGCCGGATCTCGTCAAGAGATATGATCATAGGTACCAGGATCGCCAGGTTCCCATGTATATTTGATCGTATTATAGCCCGGACCTGGTTATCGAGAATTTCGGGCAGATCAATCAGGATTCTTATTCCCCTCCATCCCAGATTGGGGTTTTCCTCCCTGACCGGGGAGTATATCAGTTTGTCGCCGCCAATATCAAACAAACGGATATCAAGAGGCATCGGGGAGATCATGTCAGCCATTTCACGATAGTAGGCAAACTGTTCTGCCTCCTTGGGTACGGTATTGCCGTTGGTGAACAGGTTTTCACTTCTGAACAGCCCTACACCCTCAGCCCCTGCAGATCTTATGGCTTGCAGTTCTTCCTTGAAGTCAACATTGGCATAAAAGGTGATTCGTATGCCGCATTTTGTCGTAGCAGGAAGCGTGGCAGTGAGGGATGTATCGGCTTCATTTTTTTTCTCAGCCTCAAACTTGCCGATATAGCGTGCAATAGTTTTGTTCTCAGGATTTATGATGATGGTCCCGGCACTGCCGTCCAGAACCAGCAGCATGCCGGTTGTGATCTTTTGTGAAAGGTTGCCGAGTCCGACAACAATCGGGATGTTGAGCGACTTGCATATAAGGGAAACATGAGAAGTACTTCCCCCAGAATCTGTAGCAAACCCCTTGATATTGCTGCGGCTCAAAAGGATTATATCAGCAGGCGAAAGTTTATCAGCAACAACAATCACCCCTTCAGGTATCCATGAGTGCAGTTTTCTGACGTTAAGATTTCTGATGATACGGTTTTTGATATCGTGCAAATCATCAGCCCGCTCCTGAAATATCTGATCATCAGAGTTTATAAACTTTTCAAGATAGTGGTCGAACTCCTCTTCAATGACAAAGTGAGCAGATCTGCGCTCCGAACGAATACGATCGCTAATGGCATCAATCAGCACCGAGTCATGAAGCATCATGATCTGGGCCTGAAACAAATCTGAATAGCCCTTGCCAAGTTTTCTGATGGTGACCCGTTCAATTTTTTTAAGTTCCTTTTCAGACCGCTCGAGGGCAGTGCGAAACCTTTGGATCTCTTCGTTTATATTTTTTTCATTCAGCTCTCTCGGTTCATGACTTCCTATCTCTTTTATGAACACATAGCACTCTCCGATTGCAATACCTTTTGATGCACCGATTCCTGTATAGCTCTCTTCAGGAAGCTTAACGGCAGGTTCCTGAGGAATTATCATTCTACGCGCTGAGCTCAATTGGTCTTTTTTTTCTTGCATAATGGGGATTTAAAAAGGTGCGTCATCCTCGGTAATAAATGCGCCGGATTGTGATAGTCCCGGTTCAGGCAATGAAGGCATATAATGGTTCGGTTCATGATGGTCTCCAGATCCCTCCCCACTGGAGATGTAGCTGTTGGCTGTAGACTGAAAACGCCCATAGTTTTTCAGGAACAACAGGCGTATATCGCCAATCGGACCGTTTCGCTGTTTACCAATGACAATTTCAACAACATCTTTTGTTGACGAACCATCCTCAAACGTTGTTTTGCCATACATTTCCGGTCTGGAGAGGAACATAACCACATCCGCATCCTGTTCAATAGAGCCCGACTCCCTGAGATCGCTGAGCTGGGGTCTCCGGTCACCCGAACGCTGCTCCACCGAACGGTTAAGCTGAGCAAGGGCGATGACAGGAATATTCAGCTCCTTGGCCAGTGCTTTCAGTGAGCGGGATATCTGGGCAATTTCCTGTTCACGATTTGTTCTGCCGTCCCGGACAGGAGTTACCAGCTGAAGATAATCGACCACCAGCATACCGATATTATGCTCCTGCTTCATCCGTCGGGTTTTGGCGGCCAGTTCCATAATAGAAATACCGGGAGTATCGTCAATATAGAGCTTCGCCTCATTCAGCTTATCCATGCTGTTGATAATCCTGCCCATCATTTCCGGCGTTATTCGACCTGTTCTGACAAGCTGTGACTCAACATAAGCCTCGGCGCACATAAGCCTTATAGCCAGCTGAACCTCAGCCATTTCCAGGCTGAAAAAAAGCACAGGGGTATCGAAGTCCACAGCCGCATTTCGGGCTAATGCGAGCGCTAATGCTGTTTTGCCGGCAGATGGCCTTGCAGCGATGATTATCATATCAGAAGGCTGAAACCCGGCGGTAAGCTGATCAAGTTCCGAAAAACCCGACCCTACGCCAGTAACAGATGATTGCGATGCCCTGAGGCTCTCAAGCATCCTGATACCATTTTTCACCAACTCTTTTATTAAAGAGGCTTTCTTTTTAATGCCCGCCTGTGAAATGTTGAAAAACTGCTGGGAGGCATGTTCAACCAGATCAAAAATATCCATCGACGAACTGTAGGCGGCACCGGAGATTTTAGCCGAAATCGAAATCATCCGCCGGTAGAGAAATTTTTCTTTTGCCAGGCGAGCATAGTACTCAATGTTGGCCGCGCTGATAACTTTACCTGAAAGTTCCGCCAGGTAGTGCCTTCCGCCCACAGGTTCCAGTTCGTTCATTTTCAGCAGCTCTTCACTGACAGTGATAATGTCTATCGCCTGCCGTTTATTGTAAAGCTGCATCATTGCTTTAAAGATGATCTGGTGGCGGCGCTCATAAAACACCTCTCCGCCGTTATCACCAAATATCTGGATAACCTGTTCAATCGGGTCGTCTTCGAGGAGAATACAGGCAAGTACCTCCTGTTCAATCTCAGTTGAGTAGGGAGGGATGCGACTTTCCTTGCTGAAATCGATATCCGTATTAAAATCTATGGCAACAATCGCTTGTTTCTTCATCGTTCACTTCTCGTTATGGAGCATTTTTCTGCCCTGCGATCTCTGTGTAATGGCGCATCATACTTTGAATATCTTCCCAGCACCCATGCTTCCAGTTAGGGTTGCGAAGCAGGGCCGCAGGATGATAGGTAATAAAACAATCATACTCTTTCCATTTTTTTACTTTTCCCCTCATGGAGCCTAAAGAGAGATTGTTTTCAAACAGCGTATTGGCAGCAACCTTTCCAAGAATAAGGATAATTTTCGGGTTCACAATCTGCAACTGACGGTGAAGCAAGGGGATGCAGCACTCAATTTCATCTGCAAGCGGGTTGCGGTTTCCCGGAGGTCGGCATTTCAGAATATTACAAATAAATACCTCCTCACGCTGAAATCCAGCGGCTATAAGGATTTTATCGAGCAACTGTCCTGAACGGCCTACAAAAGGCCTGCCTGAAGCATCTTCATCTGCACCTGGAGCCTCTCCGATAACAACAAGATCTGCGCAAGGATTTCCTTCACCGAAAACGAAATTCAGTCTCGTTTCGGCCAGCCTGCATTTACGGCACTCTTTTTCAGCATTCAGCAGCTTAGCCAGCATTTTTGCCGATGATTCAAACTCTGCCGGATCAGGCGGAACCCGTTCATCATTGCTGAATAATAAACCTTGCATGACCTTCAGACGTTCTTCAGAGGTTAATGGCGGTTTTAAACACAGAGAGTTTCAATGCAGTCAAGAAGTTTTCCTGCTGCGGCATCCTTTGAAAGCTGCGGAAGCTCTGTCGTTACACCCTCTTTATCTATCAGGGTAAGAATATTTGTATCGACTTCAAAACCCGAGGTTTTTCTATCAAAAAAATTAAACGCAATAAGGTCAAGGTTTTTTGCATTCAGTTTTTGACGGGCATTGTCGAGGCCTGTTTGTGTTTCAAGCGCAAAACCGACAGCCAATTGTCCGGGAGTTTTCTGCACACCGAACTCGGCCAGAATATCAGGATTTCTTACAAGAGTAAGCTCAATTTCAGCGCTCTCCTTCTTCATTTTCCCTTCCGAAGGGTAGAGAGGGCGATAATCGGAGACGGCCGCGGCGCCAATAAAAATGCTGCAGCTCTTGAAACAGCTCAGGGCGGCATCATGCATTTCCAGCGCGCTTTCAACATCAACCCGGGTTACTCCCAAAGGGGTCTCCAGATGAACCGGTCCGGTAATGAGGGTGACCATGGCGCCGCGTTTTGCCGCAGCACGGGCAATGGCAAATCCCATTTTCCCCGATGAGTAGTTCGAAATAAAACGCACCCCGTCAATTTTTTCGCGTGTAGGGCCAGCGGTAACTACAACAGATTTTCCATACAGGAAAGAGACGGCAGCAGCGGGATGCAGTGCTTCTTCAAGAGAAGCAACAATCGACTCCGGCTCCGGCATTCGGCCGACCCCGCTGAGTCCGGAAGCAAGTTCGCCACTATCAGGGTTTATTACAAGACACCCTTGGGCGGCAAGCGTGGCAATATTTCGCTGGACGGAAGCAGAGAGAAACATCTGACCGTCCATAGCTGGAAAAATCAGCACAGGTTTCAGAGGCCGCAGAGTGATAAACAGCGCTGTCAGCATGTCATCACAAAGGCCGGCACTGAGTTTTGCAAGGGTATTGGCCGTAGCCGGAGCGATGACAAACGCATCGGCCCATTCGCCAAGGGAGATGTGGCGGGTATAGTCAGTGCCCGAACTATCTGCAGGGGGAAATATGGAACGGTATACCCGCTCTTCAGACACTGTCGCCAGAGCAAGCTCACTGACAAAACGGGTAGCTCCATCAGTAAGGGCGACACGGACGTTGGCCCCGCTTTTTTTTAGCAACCGGACAAGCTGCGGCGTTTTATAAGCCGCAATTCCACCCGTAATGCCGATGATAATGTTTTTTCCTCTCAAGACGTTATTCATGTGTGTTTAATGCCGCAATGGCGTTTCAATCAATTTACAAAAACAGCCCGACTTATTTTTTTTTGTCGGATGAGGGAACAAGACGTTTCCAGAATTGCTCCCAAGTCTGGAAACGCTCCTTATAAGAGACGCTGGCGCCCCATATTTCAGACGGTGCCTGCAGATTGGTGCTGGAGGTTCCATTCGCATTCAGTCCGTAGGATCGGTACGTTTCAAGGGATATTTTTGGAGTAATCCGGTATTCAATTTTCTGTTCCGTGCCATAATAATTGGAAAGGGGTGAATCTTTGAGGGTTGGCGCACTTCCGGAACCGATAAATTGGACTTTTCCGTCAGTACCGGGAACACTGAGTGCGACATAAAGGTCAAGACCGCTCAGTGCTCCACGTTTATCCATCCCTACGTTCACATTGAAACTTTCAAGACCGGCAATATCCTGAATGACCTTCGAAAACTGGGAAGAAAGAAGGCCGGACCCGGCAGACATTCCAACGCTTGTAACTGCAATATTGGAAGCCTGAGCCGTGCTTCCCGGTCTCGAATACCACTGTTTTGAAAGCAGCATGGAAATGACGTTCAGTTCAGCATTGGGATCTATCTGGCTCGATTTTCCACCTATCAGATTTTGTGATGCATAGGGCTGTGACTGTTCATTGAGATAATAGCCCATCGTGACCAGCGGCTCATTCAGGGTGCCGGTAATGGCAAGCAGCAGCTTTACATTATCCTTTTCACTGGTCTGCTGGTTGGTCGCACTCAAGTACTTGCTTCCATAGAGATTATCCATAACAGCACTGCGGATATCAACATTGTTCCAGGTGATTTTTCCGCCATCCTGCAGGTCAAAGTTAGTATTGGAAAATTTGTATTTGCCGCCAACGACATTGACAGCTCCGAACAATCGATACTGCTGATTGCTTTTGTTGATAATCAGGGAAAGATTGTTGATTGATGTCTCAAGCTCTTCACCTCTGACGCGGTCAAAAATCACCGTGCACTTTAGCGGTTCAGCACTGCTGAGCCTCAGGTTCTTTATCTGCAGAATATCGATCAGCGAGTGATAAAACTCATGCTGTTTTACGGGCTTATGTAAGGCATCAAGAGAAGGCGCATTCCGCCCAGGGTAGCGTGGCGCAAATGAGATAAATTTGTTAATGCCGATATACTTTGCGTTCTCATTGGAGCCTGTCCGGTAGAGCGAGTAGTCCGCGGCATTGATCCTCAATTCTCCCTCAGCAATTGGTTCTGCAAGTGTTCCGAGAATTCTGATGTTATAGGTTGTACCGGTAATAGTCCCGAAAGAGGTATCATCTTTTCTGTCCTTTTTATTGAACAGAAGAAGATTGTTGAATTTGCCGCCGAGATCCAGACCTGTCGGCTGCAGTTTGTCGAGTTTTACTACCCCGTTTATTTTTCCGGTGCCCTCCAGGCTGTCATTGACCGATATATTGCGAAGCTCAATATTGTTCGGGGTTACATAGATCTCACCGTTGAGCACGTATGAGACCTGTGTCGGTTCCAGCTTGATCTTCGTATCGCGAAGGCTGGTGGTCAGATAAATATCGGGTTTTGGTGTTTTGCCCTCAATCTTGAGCGCCGTCGGTATGACTCCTTCAGCCGATTCCAGAAATGGCAGCAGGTATGACAGGCAACCGGCGGAAAGATTATCCGACTTCAGTGATACACTGATAGCTTCCGGTTCTGCAATTCTGAACTGAAGGGGGTAGAAGTTGAGCACAAGAGGAACTGTTCCTTTGCCCTCGATAGTGTTCATTGACGGAGCCGTGCTATGCATGTCAAAACGAAGAAGATGGCCGCTGTGCATGGCGTCCCACTGCAGGGAGCCGATCTCGAATTTATCGTAACGAACATCCTTTCCGCTTATTTTGACGACCGTTGTTTTAGCCCCCTCTTTACCGCTGAGGGAAAGCGAGGCATTGATGGTACCGGAAAGCTTGTCAAGAGAGCGATTCATTGAAAAGCGCTTCAACTCATCAAGCTGAATATTTGATAACGCGCATTGAAAACTGCCGGGCATCGAATTGCTGAGCTCGCCGTCCAGGACAGCCTGTTGTAAGCCCTTCGTTATCGTGAACCGGTTAAACCTCGCTGATGTTCTTGAGAGCATGACTCTCGTGTTCTCGGCTGTTTTCCACATCCCAGAAGCATCTTTTATCAAAAGATGGTTAAAAAGCAGGTTATAGTTGCCGCCATCCCTTGCCGCTGAAAATTTTGTCGATAAGCTCTCGGCTCGATCCGCAAGAACAAGGTCGAGGGTGCCGTCAAAATGTGACGGTGTATAAAGTCCCGAAAAGATCGTCGCTCCGGTTTTATTCCCGCCCGAAGTTATAGCTGAAGCTCTGCCGTTGATTGCCGCTTTTTGCGTGCCGCTGCCGCTGCATTCCACATCAGCTTTCAGGGAGAGATTTTCAAACAGGAGATCATTACCAGGCTGCAGCCGGTCAAGAGTGAGTGAAGAGGAAATTGCGCACTCTCCTTTACGGTATAGTGCCCGTCCTGCAGCGCTGCCCTGAAGGGTAAGGCCATGCAGGGGAAAAAGCAGCGACAAAGGGGCGATATCTTTAACCGTAATGCGGTAGTTGACGGTGAACGGCTTTGTAAGAGCATTCGATGCAGCAGCCTGTGCCGGCAGTGCGGTCTTCCATATATTCTGAGCAGCTATCTCCCTTGATATACCTGAGCCTGCAAGCCTGCCGAGAGCCATCAGCTCTTCAAGCGAACAGTCGCCATCTGCAAGCACATCAAGAAAATCGCTGCTGATGCTTGTTCGACTGTATCCGGGTGTCTGGGTTATTTCAAACGCTGCTTTTGAGCGATCCTTCAGTTGGAAGCCATCGATAAAAGAGGGAGAAAACTGCATTGCAGCAGCGATATTCAGATTTTTCGGATCAAATCCTGATCCTTGAACCGAGAATACTCCGTTCAAATCAGTTTTCAAGCTGTTTGAACGGAGTATTCCCGACAGATCAACTCCTCCAGTTTTACCTGAAGCGTGGTAGCGGGGAGTTTTATCGGAAAAGTCGATTCCTCCCTCAAGAGTAAAGGTTGTCAGTTTGTTCTTCAAAGAAAGGCTGCTGTTCAGTAGGGCTTTGTCATACTTGATGGCGACAGTTCCCTCGTTGATCGCTTGATTGCTCCAGTATGAATTGGCAAGCTTCATATCCAGCGTGAGCTGGTTGACTTTTTTGCTGCCAGCCACTCCTTCAAAACTGCCGGACGCATTAAGAAGAGTTTTTTCAACACTGTTCGTTGCCAGAAGTTTGTGGGGTTTAAAGCCTTTCAGGACAAACGTCCCCTTGGCAGCAAGCTGGTCAAGGTTTTTCCTTGATATTTCAGCACTCAGTGACGCTTCACCGAGTGAGGAGAGCGTAGTAACATCAGTTTTAACAGCGCTCAGGCTTCCCTGTGCGTGGCCGACAAAGGTGATGTTGCCTGTTTTGCCGGCCATATCCTTGTATGAACTTCCTGTCAGGAGTGACTCGACAAAAGGTGCGGCAACTCTTGAGCTGTCGCATGTCAGGCGGTAGGCAAAAGCTTTTCGGCTGTTCAGATTAAGCAGCTCGCCCTTGATTTTGAGCTTGCTGTTGAGATGAGTCAACTGCCAGTCAAGGACCTCTATATTCTCCTTTTTCCCTTTTGCGTTGCCTTTAAGAGTATAGATGCCTGGGGGCAAGGCAACAGTCGGTGATAAAATCCTGAGGTCGTCGCTGTGCAGTGCCAGTTTCTCAATCGTGAGAAATGATGTACTATGGGCAAGCTGTTTTTGCAGTTGACGGGGAGAGAAGATGTTGAAATGGTCAATTGTTGCAGAAAGCTCCGTGCTGCTTTTATTGCTCACAGCTTTAAATGCAAGTATTTCAGAGCGGGTTTCAGAAAAGAGAAACTGGCCTGAACTCTGCCGTAAAGAGAATTGAAATGCGGGAATGTTAAGCTGTAATTTCTCAAGCGTACCAATAAAAAGTTTTTTCTTGACGGTGAATTTGGAAAGCTCACCATTGATGCTGTTCACCACGACCGGCAGAGTGCCCGGATTGCCGATACTACCGTCATACGAGAGGCTGCTGTTGGTAAGCCTGATTTTTTTGCAGAAAAAATGTTCAAGATGAGTTTTTGTTGTATCGGGGTCGCGTGACTTGAAAATACGCTCAAGATTGAGCTTGCCGTTTTTCAGGGTCACTACTCTTGCCCTCAGCGAATCGGCCGTAAGGCGGCGCAGATATATCCTTTTGATTTCAGGCTGAAGGAGGGTGAGAAAGTTGAATTTCGCCGAAACGGTGCTGGCCTGCAGAGCTGGCACACTCTCCCCCGGCGCGTAAATACGAGGATTGACGAGCGTGACCTTGTTGGGAAACTGAAGATGAAGCTCCTCGAGTTCAAGCCGTCCATACAGATTTCCGTTAAACAGGGCAACAGCCTGATCTTTAGCCAATCGATCAAGGATACCGCTGTTCAAAACAATCAGGGACGACAGCGACAGCAGAAGCACAAAGGCCGAACATGCTACCAGCACTTTGAGGATATGGCGTTTAATGCGGTCCACTGCCTATTGATTATGTTGAGTATGAAGCTGAATGATTTTTTCGATGATGCCTGTTGTTGAGCGACCTTCCAGCAAAGCGAGAGTCAACACAGAGCCGCCACCTTCAAGCACCGCTTTTGCTCCGGCAATCTGCTCAACAGCCCAGTCCGCCCCCTTGACAAGAATATCCGGCAAAAGAGCGCCGATCAGCTCTTCTGGCGTATCTTCATTAAACAGGGTGACACCGTCCACAACCTGCAATGCAGAGAGTACCGCAGCACGATCCGCTTCACAGCAAACTGGCCGATCCGGCCCTTTAAGGCGGCGAACCGAAGCGTCACTGTTAAGGCCGATAATAAGCGCATCGCCCAGCTCTCTTGCTGCAGCCAGATACTCAACGTGACCGGCATGCAGAATATCGAAACAGCCGTTTGAAAACACAACTTTTTTGCCCGATGCCTGCCATGCCCGTACTTTGTCCAGAGCCTCCGTACGGCTCAACAGCTTACTTGAAACAGCCATTTGTCATTACCAGATGTTACCTTATTGAATGGGATTAGCTCTCAGCAGGATAAAAAAAATAGTTCACATAATTTTTTCAATTTAGCGTATACTCTTCGATTGTCCGCATGGTAAAATAAAGGTAACTGCTATGGCGCTTAGCTGGGAAGATGGTGATAATTTAGCAGACAGGGCATACTACGGCCTTATCAAAATGCTCGGTATCCTGGTCAGGAGCATAAGCCGCAAGCATTCAACATCAATAGCCTATTGGTTAGGGGATTTTGTCTATAACACCCTTAAAACAAGGCGGCCGCTGGTTGAAAAGAATCTGGCGCTTACATTCCCTGAAAAAACACAAGCAGAAATCGATACTATCGCCCGCCAGATATACCGCAATCAGGCTGAGAATATGATCGAAGTGCTTCGTCTTCCCATGATCAAAACGCCTGAAGATGCCGCCCGCTTGATCGATGTAGAAGCCGCCCGTTCACTTTACGCCAAAACAGTTGACCAAAAAAAGGGAGGGGTTCTGGTTTCTGCACATTACGGTAACTGGGAGCTGCTCGCTTATTGCAGTGGATTGATGCTGGGAGCAGTCACTATTGTCGTTAAGCCAATAAAAAACCGGGCTATCGATAAGCAGATCAATGCGTGGCGGACGATGCACGGCAACAGGATTGTCTATGACTGGAAAGCACTTCGCGAGGGGCTAAGAGCACTCAAAAATGGAGAGTTGTTAACGATTCTTGGCGATCAGTCCGATAACGGCGGATCATTCTTTACTGAATTTCTCGGACGCCGGACAACCGTCTTTCTCGGCCCCGCCTATCTTGCCCTCAAAACAGGAGTTCCGCTCTTTGTGGTTATGTGCCAACGCACAGACGAAGGGCGATACAAGGTCGACATAGAAGAAATTGACCTTACCGGACTCGGCACATCCAAAACAGACGCCGAAGAACTCGCCCGCCGCTACACCAGCACAATGGAGCGCTACATCTACCGCCACCCCGAAGAGTGGCTCTGGCTCCACAACCGCTGGAAACGCACCGACCAACTCTAAAATCTCACAAATTACACCCTCAACCCCTGTTTTCAGCGTTAAGCCCCGTTAGGGGACGTTATTCATATCGTACAGTAAAAAAATTATTGTCACATAATCAATCCAGTAGAAGCAGGATATTTTTATATTGAAGTGATAAAAATGTAAAACATCACTATCATAATTGCTTAAACTGTATGCCAAGAGGTCCGAGACTTGATTCACCCGGCACCCTGCATCATGTGATAGTCAGGGGAATGGAGCGAAGCCCGATTGTGTCTGACGATTATGACC
>Ga0073936_10004668_pt1 | contig 18850 bp, 13 predicted proteins | sample AliMusrvi5mmetaG_FD_87041 | JGI IMG/M metagenome (GOLD analysis project Ga0073936, IMG submission 87041) | Freshwater lake bacterial and archeal communities from Alinen Mustajarvi, Finland, to study Microbial Dark Matter (Phase II) - Alinen... | ecosystem: Environmental > Aquatic > Freshwater >... | reverse complement strand
ATCTGCCGAGCGAAAGCCGCTGGGCGGTGAAGCGGGGGAGGCCGGATACCAAAGGTTTCTGGCTGGAACGTGAAGCTGTTTCTTGACACAAGCGTTCTGTTGGCTGGAAAACTAGCCTGCATATCTCATACCAGTTCTACGACGAAATCGGTTGAATTGGCGACACGCGACAAGCCATAGGAGGAATTATCCCTCTGTTTGCGTCCCTTCTTCTCCTTCGCGCCGCCTTCGCGGGCAATCACTGTTTTCGGGTCAAATCGCCGCGGCGATCGCGTTCCCCATTTCCGCCGTCCCGACGAGATTCGTTCCGGGAGTGTGGATATCCCCGGTGCGCAGCCCGGCAGCGATGACATTCTTGACCGCCGCCTCGATGGCGGAGGCGGCATCATCGCGGCCGCAGGAAAGACGGAGCATCATCGCGGCGGAGAGAATCTGAGCGATCGGGTTGGCGATGCCCTTGCCGGCGATGTCGGGAGCGGTTCCGCCGCTGGGTTCATACATGCCGAACCGGGTCACCCCGCCGGTGGAATCCCCGAGGCTGGCGCTCGGCAGCATCCCCAGGGAACCTGCGATCATCGCCAACCCGATCGCTCAGATTCTCTCCGCCGCGATGATGCTCCGTCTTTCCTGCGGCCGCGATGATGCCGCTTCCGCCATCGAGGCGGCGGTCAAGAATGTCATCGCTGCCGGGCTGCGCACCGGGGATATCCACACTCCCGGAACGAATCTCGTCGGGACGGCGGAAATGGGAAACGCGATCGCCGCTGCGATTTGACGGCCTTCGCGGGATCGAACTCCGCATGACACATCAACAATTGGAGTGGCTGGCTGCTGCCATGAACCCGGTTTTGCTCTGCGTTTTTTTGGCATGGAGCCTGGTATGGTTTCGGGGCCACAAGTGTGAGATGTCTTTCGTGGCCCGCTCCGGGCTGGCGCTGCTTGTGACCTTTTTGATCGCGCATATCAACCGTTGGGTGCCGCTGTGGAGCGATCACAGGGCCTTCCCGAGCGGGCACATGACATTTTTTCTCACGGTGGCCACCTCTTTTTTTTTGCTGAGCCGGCGCTCGGCGATGTTCACCGTCCCGCTGGCCCTGCTCTACGGGTGGCTCATTGTTTTCCTTGGGTATCATTCCTGGTTGGACCTCCTGGGCGCGCTGCTCGTCGCCGTGCCGGTGACCCTGCTCTGCCATCGGAAATCCGGCGGCCCGGATGAAAATAAACGCCATCAAAATCCTTTGCGGTAGGCGGGGGAGCCTGTAAACAGCTCAGCTTTCTGGCATGCAAGGAACCGACAATCGCCGCTCCATCCTTTTCGTCGCCGGCGATTTGTCCGGCGACGCGCATTCGGCACGACTGGCCGAGAGGCTGACCGAACGCCACCCCGGCTTCCTCCTGCACGCGCTCGGCGGGAGGAGCCTGGGTGCCGCCGTCCAGCGGACAGGCGGGGTCTGGATTGGCGACACCACAAACTGCAGCGCCATCGGCCTCAGTTCCGTGCTTCCGATTTACCTGTGGGCGCGGTGGCTCTCGTTCAAAATGCGGCGGTTCGTGCGCTCCCGCCCGCCCGATGCCGTGGTGCTTTGTGACTGGGGTGGGTTCAACTGCGGGCAGCTCAAGTTTTTCAACAAGGCGGGCGTGCCGATTCTCTATTATTTCCCGCCGCGTTCCTGGCAGAGGACCGGGAATGCGGGGCTGCGGTTTGCGCCCATGGTGACCCGTGTGGCGACGCCATTTGAATGGTCGGCGGCGAGGCTGACCGCGGCGGGTTGCCGGGCGGACTGGGTCGGGCACCCGATTCTGGAATCGGTGGCGGAGCCCGGGAAGCGCGAGCGGCTCCGGCGGGAGTTTGAGGTCGGGCCAGACGAGAAGCTGGTCGCCCTTCTTCCGGGATCGCGGAAGTCAGAAGTCGGGGTGCTGGGCCCGTGCCTGGCGGAGGTGGCGGCAATATTGTCTCGCGGGGGGCCGGTTAAATTTGTCGTTCCCGTGCCGGAACCCCTCGCTGAAAAAGCCCGCGGCTATTTTCCGGCACCCATCAAGATCCTTGTCGGACGGGCGACCGACGCCCTGCTGGCCTGCGACGCGGCGGTTGTGAAAACCGGCTCGGCGACGTTGGAAGCTGTTGCGGCCGGGGCTCCCCAAGTGACGGTTTATGACTTTGGCTGGGCAGGACGGATCGAGTGGCTTGTGCTCTGGATGTGGAAGAAGATTCCATTCATCGCCATGCCGAATATCATTTTGCAACGCCCGCTCGTCCCGGAGCTTTTGGGGTTGAACTGCCGCCCGGAGGCGATTGCCGCTGCCGTGAGCAAGCTGCTCTCAAGCGACGAGGCGAGGGCAGCGATGGAGGAGGGCTACCGGGAAATCCGCGGCCACCTCGGCGAAAATCTGCCGTCGGGAGCCACCGACCTGACCGTGGAGATCCTCGAGGAGATGCTCGGGGATGCGGATGTTCGCGGAAGGATGTCCCCACATGCCCCCCACACGGTCTCCCGCCCATGAAAATCGGGCTCGTGCTGGAACATTTTGACCCGCGCAGAGGAGGGCTGGAGCATTGGACCTGGCAGTTTGCCGGGCGGTTGACCGGCCTCGGTCACGAGGTTCACATCGTCGCGTGCGATTTCGTCAAGCCGGATTCCGGCATCCCGGTGGTGTGGCACCCGGTGGAGCAGGCTCCGTCGCCACTGCAGCGGGCCGGCGGGTTTGAGCGGGTGTTGCGCGCGCTGCCGCTGGATGTGATCCACGACATGGGCTGCGGGTGGCATGCCGATATTTTTCACCCTCACGGCGGCTCGACGCGGGCGGGGCACGAACACAACCTCATGCGGATTCCCCGCTGGAGGCAAATCCGGTTCTGGCGCGAGAAACGCTACCGCGAGACTGCGGAAATCGAGCGGCGGCAGCACGCCCGGAAAGAGGCGCTGATCGTCGCGGTGTCGAAAATGGTGCGGGAACATTTTCGCGCGCTGCACGGGGTGCCACTGGACCGGGTCCGCCTGATCCAGAACGGCGTGGATACGGAACGCTTTTCGCGGGACCATTGCGCCGGTCTTCGAGATCCCCAGCGCGCCGCGTTGGGATGCCGCAAGAACGAAACGCTTTTCCTCCTCGTCGCCCACAACCTTCTGCTGAAAAACGCGGGGGCCGCTATGCGCGCCTTCTCGCTACTGGCGGCCCGCGGGGCGCAGGCGCGCCTTGTGATCGTCGGGGGAAAGCGACCGAAGCCGTTCGTCCGCCTGGCGCAGAAGCTCGGACATGCGGACCGCATCACCTTTCTGGAGGCCGCCGAAGATGTCCGGCCCTATTACGCGGCTGCGGATGTTTATCTGCACCCGACCTGGTATGACCCCTGCAGTTTGGTGGTGCTCGAAGCCCTCGCTTGCGGGCTCCCCGTGATCACGACACGCTTCAATGGCGCTTCCGAATTGATGGTCGATGGCGAGCAGGGATTTCTTATTTCCAATCCTGCCGACAATACCGCGCTCGCGGAACGGATGGCCGCATCGCTCGATCCGGATCTCCGCTCCAAGATGGGGGCGTCGGCGCGCAGGCTGGCAGAACAAAACACCATGGACCGGCAAACCGCGGAGTTTCTCGCTCTTTACCAAGAGGTCGCTGCCAGGAAAAAACGACCCGTGATGCCGGAGGACGCGCGATGAGTTTCCCCGCTTTCGCCAGACCCATCGGCGCGGCCGGCGAGCCGGAATGCCGGTATTCGATCTGCACGCTCGTGACCGATCCGTCGGAATACGGCGAGATGGTCGAATCCTTTATCCGGGCGGGTTTCCAGCCCGGATTTTGCGAATTCCTCTACTGCGACAACAGCGCGTCCAACCGGTTCGACGCTTACTCCGCCTACAATGAATTCCTCGCCTCTTCCCGGGGAAAATACATTGTGCTTTGCCATCAGGACATCCTCCTGGCGTTTGACGGGATCGATGCGCTGGAGCGATCGATCCGGAAGTTGGACGCCCTGGATCCCGCCTGGGCGCTGCTAGGAAACGCGGGGGGGGTTGCGCCCTGGCAAACGGTAATCCGGATCACCCATGCGGATGGGCGGGAACAAAACTCGGGGAGTTTTCCGGTGCGGGTCGAATCGCTCGATGAAAACTTCATCCTGGCGAAGCGCTCCGCGAACCTCTGCCTTTCCCACGACCTCCACGGGTTTCATTTTTACGGGACCGACATCTGCCAGATCGCCGGTTCTCTGGGCCTGAGCGCCTGGGTGGTGGACTTCCGCCTGCTCCACAAGAGCTCCGGAAAATATGGTGCGTCGTTTGCGGAGGCTTATCAGGCGATCTGCCGGAAATACCGTTCCGCGCATCGCGGCGGCTACATCCAGACGACCTGCGCTTTGATCCCCGTCGGACCTTCGTGGTGGCGGCAACAGCGGGCGATGTTCCTCCTGTTGAGGACGCTGAAAAAGCGCGGCGGCGACACCCCGGAATCCCGGGAAGAACAGGCCCGGCTGTTGGGGCTCTTGGGCCGCTGGAATTTCGCGTTCCAACTCGTCATTTACAAAATCGCTGTGCCGTATTTCAACCTCTGCCGCTCGATCAGGAAGAGGTATTCAACAGCACAGAGGCGGGTAACATGAGTTCCACGCCGCAACCGTTGAACCCGAAAACGGCGATTGAGAAATTCTTTCAGAATGGAAAGCCCGGCCTCGGACGCTTTGCGTCCTGCGTTGCAACCTCTACAAAAATCGTCGTTTTCGGGTTGAACGGGGAGACTCGCGCTCCCGGCCCACCGGTGCCGTCCCCAGATGCCACAACCCCGGCAGCGGCAGGGCTGGATTGCCGGAGACACTGCACACCCTCGGTCTCCGGGAAAAATTCGCGAAGGTCCACGTTCCGTTGATTCCCGTCCAAGGCGGGCTCTATCCTCCGCCCGTGAGCGAGACCTGCTACGGAGGGTTTGGGCCTACGGAACGCAAGAAGCTCAAGTGATGGGTTTCCAGAAATTGGAGCCGCGCACGGATTTTTTCCGGTTCCGGATAGATCAAGTAGCCCGAGACCTTGCTGGCCACCACCGGATCTCGGCAATCCAAATAAGCTCGGCACCAGGCGGGGCGCCCTTCAAGGTTCGCCTCCAAGTCGGCCGCATCCCGCTGATTGGGATTAAGCATTCCCGCCGCACACACTGCGGTGGCAGCCAATGCAGACAGGACGAGGAATCGCGAAGGAAGGTATTTCAGGCAAAAGAAAATGCCGAGAAATCCGGGCGCAACCAAGGGAATGTAACGTGAGGAACCCGCGCCCTCCCATCCAAGACAAATCCGGCCCACGGCGGTATTCACAACAAAGGCCAAGGTGAATGCAGTCAGTGTGCATATCGTTTGACGCTGGGGGAGACAATCCGTTTTGCCGATAGCGAAAAGACTCCCTGCATGGACGAGGCACACCACCGCAAGGATCGCCAGCAGTAGAATGCCAACAAGCATTGACGCAAAACCGTGGCCGGATACTCCGATGGCGTTGCTCAGCACCAATCCGGCAAATGGCACATATTCCCACGGTCTCTCGTGAGGAAACCGAAACCCTGGGACCGCCGGAGCAAAAACATATCCATGGAAAAAAACGAGCCAAGACCCCAGAATAAATAGCAATGCGAGGGCATTTGGCAGCCGTGCAGAACGCCGGTCACCGAGGCGGTCACCGACAATTTCGCCGATCAGCACAACCGGAATAACCAGCCCGGCAAAAAGCCCGAATCCCGTAAAAATCATAAAGAACGCGATGAGGCCAAGAAGAGAGGCTCTCAGCCAAACACTCCCGATAAACCACACGTGGCAGGCCGAAAGCAGAAGGACCAGAGGGAGTGCGCCGTGCGAGATGTTCGGGGTGCCGACAAAAATCTCCCACTGGCGAAGATTGAAAAACAGCACGGAACAGAAGACCGTCGAGAGCCCTAGGCCCAACCCGCACTTCAGCGCCAACTTGATAGCTAGCATCGCCGAAACAACCATGGCGGCGCACGCCGCAAAGGAGGTCCACCGGCAGTTCCAGCCGCTCATGTGCGCAAGCGCCGCAGTGACGAGCATTCCCAAGCCCTGCCGATGCGGGCCGTGCTGCAAAGAAAAGAGAGCCCAAGGCCCGTCACCCCGGAACAGCGGCGTGTAGAAATCCCATTGATCCCAAAAAAGGACATCGACCGCATGCTGGTTGACAAAGAGGAGCAGCCGAACGAGGAGAGCCGAAAAAACCAGAAAGGAAACGAGGCGCATCGCGACAGGCGTGCCGCCGGGACTTTTCCAAGAGAGAAATGGACTCATGGGCATCTAGCGTAGGAAAGAACGGCGACGAGGTCCAATTCGGAAGCCGCCCAGAATTTCCAAACGATCAAAAGCGCGAGAAGCCCCCCCTCGACCGTCTTCGTCCGCCGCCCGCGAAATTCCAGCCGCGGGTTGGAATTCATAACATGCCGCGGATAAAATCCTCCGTGTGTGGCGGAATGTGCGAGAGGCCGAAGTTCTCGTGATCGAGCGTCAGATTCGGGTTGTAGAAAGGATCCCTTTCCAGCAGTGAGCCCCATTTGTTCCGCATGAACCGCACTTCGCTTTCAAAGCGGGCGCGTTTTTCCGGCGAGTCCTCGGATCCCCGGCTGAGCGACTCGTGGTGGTAGAGCCCGGCGTATGGTGTCCAGACGTTCCGGTATCCCATCTCCCGCACCTTCAGGCAGAAATCCACGTCGTTGAACGCCACCTGGAGGTGATCCTCGTCGAACCCCCCGGCCTGTTCAAAAACCTCGCGGCGCACCAGCATGCACGCGGCGGTCACCGCGGACAACGACTGCGCGAGCTGGAGCCGGTTGAAATACCCCGGATGCTTTCGCGGAAAATATTTGTGCGAATGGCCGGCGACTCCCCCGAGGCCGACGATCACCCCCCCGTGCTGGATCCTCCCGTCGGAATAATACAGCTTGGCACCCACGCAGCCGATGTCCGGCCGGATGGCGTGTGCGACCATCTCGCCGAGCCAGTCGCGGCTGATGACCTCAATATCGTTATTGATGAATCCGATGATAGACCCCATGGCCCGGGCGACGCCGGAATTGTTAATCGCGGAGAAGTTGAAAGGCCTGTCGCAGGAGAGAACTTTCACACGGGAATCCTCCGACTGGATCTCCTTGTAGAAGTTCAAAACGCCATCCTCGATGCTTCCGTTGTCAAGGATCACAATCTCGAAGTTGCGGTAGGAGGTATTGTCCAGGATGCTGTAGGCAGCCGTCTTGATGAGTTCGAGACGGTCGCGTGTGGGGATGAGCAGGCTGACGAGAGGAGGCGGGGAAGGAAGCGGCCAGCGGACGCGGTAGGTGTTGGGGACGGGGCCCTTTTCCACACGGACTCCTTCGGGACCGTTCTCATCGAAATGGTCGTTCAGCGCCTTGAGCCCGGCTTCCGTGGTATAGTCCTTGCCGTCCGGTCGCAGGGCCGTGGATCCGGGAAGAATGCGCCAGTGGTAGAGGATATGCGGGATGTGGATGATCCGGTCGCCCGTCACGTGGGGCATGCACCGCAGCAGCAGATCCTGATCCTGGCTGCCCTCGACGCCCACCCGGAAGCCCCGGATCTTTTCCAGCAAATCCCGCCGGAAGACGCTGAGGTGGCATACGTAGTTCTGCGAGTAGAAAAGGTCGGGGTTCCAGTCGCTCTTGAAATGGGGTTCGACCCGAAGGCCCTGCGGGGAGAGCTTGTCCTCGTCGCTGTAAAGGATTTGCGCTTCGGGGTGTTTGGCGGCAGCCAGCGCCACGTAGGCCAGCGCGTGTTCCGCCAGGACATCATCGTGGTCGAGCAGGGCCACGTAGGTGCCCCGGGCGATCGCGATCGCGGAGTTCGAGGCGCGGGAAATATGGCCGGTGGACTCGCGATAAACGACCCGGATGCGCTCGTCACCGCACCGATACCGCTCCAGGATTTGGCGGACATGCGGCAGGGATGAGGCGTCGTCCGCGATGCAAAGCTCCCAGTGCGGGTAAAGCTGGTTCTGCACCGACTCGATCGCCTCCGCCAACCACTCGGCATTTGTATTGTAGGTTGGCATGACCACGGAAATCAGCGGCGGATCCTCGAGCGATGCGATGCGGTCCCGGATGACCCCGCGCGCGACGTCATCCAAAGTGTCGTGCCTTTGTATCCATTGGCGATACTCGTCGGGAGCTCTCCCCTTCCTCTCGCCCGAAACCGGAAGCCCGCTGGAGAAGGGATCGAGATCTTCGTTCGCGGCGCCTTCGCCCTTCCCAAACATGAGCGCCAGAAGTTTCTTGCGGAAATTTCGAATCGAGCGTTCCAAGCGTCTCGGAAGCCCGGCTTTGGCATGCACCTGAACCCTGTGCCATCGGGTGAACGCGCGTCTGCGCCAGGATCTCTGCCAGTTCTCCACCGAATCCAGAGAGTTCTGCATCTCGCTGTTGCTTGCCTGGAGGCTTTCGATGTCGCTCTGGCGTTCGAGAGCGTCCGTCTTCATCTGTCGTAATTTGGTGCGCGATTCCCTTTCCATGACGGCCTGCGCCTCCAGATTGCGGGCGAGTTGGTCCTTTTCCCCGTTCAGGAGCTCTATGCGGCGGTCACGCTCGGCGGCTGCGGTCGCCAAGACATCGACCACCAAATCATTCTTTTGCGAGAGGGCCAGGAGGCTTTGAACGGCAGAAAAGCTCTCCAGCCATTTCGCCAGGGCGATTTGATAGCCCGTCCCCGAGATTGCCGCCCGGTCGGTGGCAATCAGATGAAGGGCCAGGTAGATTTCCATAGCGAGCGGAGGGCATACGGGGTCGTGAGAAGGCGGACGCTTCTCATGGCCGGCATGGTTGAGCGATGGATCCAAAAACGATTCTTGAAAAGCGCGCAGGCGGTCCTCCCGGATGTCGAGGTGCAGGGCATCCGCCAGCCTTCCGATCTGGATGGTCGGATTCCGAAGAAGCTCGTCGAAGTCCACGATGATGCGCCGACATTTCTCCGTGTTCGCAAGACATCCGAGGATGTGCGAAATCCACAGCCAGCAGGACTTCTCTCTCGGGAGCCGGTGGCTCACCTCCAGCGAGGCCGCAACGCTCAGCGGATGCCTGATCGCAATCACATAAGACGCCTCGATACCGTAACCCTCGAAGACTTTATTCCAAAACGCCAACAGCAGGGAAAACCTCGGATCTTTGACGCCGAGCAGGTCCGTGGACTCGGATTTTTCCTTCAAAAGCCGGGATGCCCGCTCGAAATACGACTTGTGCAGCAAAGCGATTTCTCGGTCGTCGAGTGGCTTGAGATAGTGCCAGTCCCGTCCCGTCGACACCAGCATCTCTTGGTTCAAAGCGTAGAAGTCCAGATCTTCCCAGTATCCTTTTTCATTGGAGGCATCCGCAGGCATCAGTGCGGATCCCAGCGAGACGCCGAGAACCTCTAGGCTTTTGGTAATCGCGCTTGTCCCGCTTCGATGGGGGCCAGCCACTACGATGATTTTTTTGAGTGCGGTCATTCGATAGGTAAAGGAAATATTTTCGGGAGAACCCAGCAATATCAGCGTGTCTCCGCGACCTTTTCCAGCAAGCGGATGAGGATGTGCGCCCACACGGCCAAGTCGTAGCGTTGCTCGCAAAGCGCCCGCCCGGCCATGCCCAAACGCCCGAGCGATGCCCGGTCGCGGTCCAGCGCCCGGATCGCGTGGTGCCATTCCTCCTCGCCTGATGCCAGATAGCCATTGGCCGAGACAAGGTTCCGGTTCATCCCGACCGGGGAGGCGATCACCGGCAACGCCGCCGCCATGTATTGCAGGAGCTTCAGGCCGCATTTTCCTTTCTGAAACTCGTTGTCGAGGAGCGGCATGATCCCGACGTCGAAGAAGTCGGCCGCGCGAGTCTCCCGTTCGGGCGTCCACTGAACAAAAGTCCAGCGGAGGCCGGCCTCCGGCAGAACCGGTCGGGGATCGCTGATGATCGTGAACTCGAACCCGATTTCCCGTTGGAGGTCGGCGAGCATTTTGACATGGGGGTAGAGGGTGTCGCGAATCGAGTGGTCCGAGCCCATCCAGCCGATCCTGAGGGGGCCAGCCCGCTGGATCGAGTAGTCCCTCACGGCGTATCTCTTCGTGTCAACAACGGTGGGCAGCACCGTGACCTTTTCCGTGAAGCGCCGGGCAAAATCGGCCAAGCATTCATTTCCGGCGGTCACCCATGCGGCGTGGCTGCAAATCCATTCGAGGTGACGGCGTCTTTTTTCGCCGAGATAAATGGCGTCATCGAAGTCGAAGACGAGCCGCGGATTTTGTCGGACGAGCCGTTGCTCCCAGATCAACTTTCCCGCCAGAAGATCCCTGTTCTGGAAGACGGCATCGCAGCTCCGAGCATCCCGGATATCCTGCCGCCGGTGCCGGCTTCTCATCCATTTCCCGTAGGGGGACGATAGAAGCCCGCGAAGCGTCCTTGACCGCCCGCCTTCATTGTGGCGCTCCGGACGCTTCGGCCGGTGAGAGATACGCCAGCCCTCCCGCTCGAAATACGGGAAAAACTGAAGCACGCGAAACCGGCTGGCCGGATCCATCGTGCCATGCGAAAAGGCCATCAGCGTTCGCATCGGATCCCGGGATTCCTTTTCAAGAAACACTTCATGGGTCTAAACAAGCTCGAGGATTTTCATGGCATGGAACAGAAACATCAAATGTGCATTTTCATTGGGGCAACGGGAATCCTTCCTGTAACTATTCTGGAAGCCTCCGGGCGGGCAATGGCAATTATTCTCTTTCTCGTCACTCTTCTGTCCGCCGCCATGGCCAGCGCGCAGATCGCCGGCATCGAAACCAAACTCTTCGACGAGCCCGTGAAAGTGCAGCACGGTTCCTCGGTTTTGCCGCTGAAAAGCGGAGCGGTCCTTCTGTTCTGGTTCCAAGGCAGCGCGGAGACGGGAGGGGACAACGAGATCCTGTGCTGCCGCAAGACCGCTGGCGGCTGGCAGGCCCCCTGGGTGGTTGTTCATCCCCAAGAGCGCCCGGTCAATGCCATTCTGCGCGACGCGAAGGTTGCCAATACCGCTACGGTTCAGGACGAAGATGGCGTGGTCTATTTGTTTTACTCGGCGATCCCTCTCTACGGTGGTTTCGCGAATTCGCGCGTCGATTATAAGTCTTCTCTGGACGAGGGGAAAACTTGGTCGAAGCCGACCCGGCTGGATTTCAGCATGGGTGCCATGGTTCGCCACAAGCCGCTCCGGGTCGGCGACCACGAGTATTTGCTGCCGATGTATTCCGAGCTCAGCCTGTTTACCCCCGGATTCAAGCAATACAGCTATCTTTGGCATTTGAAATTGTCCGGGGGGCGGGCTTCCAAGATCCGTCGGATCCAGATTCCCGGCTTGGATGACATCCAGCCTTCGCTCGCGTTTTGCGGCACCGGGGGACGGTTCATCTGCGCCTATCTGCGAAACCAGAACGGGGGGCTCGCCTATTTTTCGAAGCTGGATTGGAGCACCAAGGAATGGTCGCCGATCCGCCTCATCAACGTGCCCAATTCGGACTCGCCAATGGATGTCGTTCAACTCGGGGACGGGCGGATTTTGATGGTTTACAACAACAGGGCAACCCGGCCGCGTTCGCCCCTGTCTTTGTCCGTCTCAAGCGACGGCGAGAATTTTACCCGACTGGTGGATTTGGAGACGGATCCCTCCTCGGATTATTGCTACCCGTCGATCTGCGAGGATGCCGGGAAGCGGATTCACATTTCCTACACTTATCACGGCAGAGACGCGATCAAATACGTGAGCTTCCGCGAGCTGGACCTGCCTTGACTTTCTGCGCCGGGAGTTTGGAGCGCCGGTCACTGCCGGGCCAGTCTGATGAAGAGGACCGTGCCGAACACCCCAAACAGAATGTTCGAGAGCCACATGGCGAAGACCGGGTGGACCTGCGGGTTGCCGGCGAAGACCTGGGCGAAAAGGATGAAGGAATAATAGGCGAGCGCCACGGCTATCCCGATCCCGAATCCGACGGAGGTTTCCTTGCGGTGCGCGGTGATGCCCAGCGGCACTCCGACCAGCGCAAAAGTGACACAGGCCAGAGCCAGGGAAAACCGCCTCTGGTATTCGACTTTAGCCTTGAGCGGTTCCCCGCCTGCCCCGTCGGCCATGTATTTCGCGAACTCGGACAATGGGTACCCCCTTCTGGATTTTGTATGCTTTGTCGCCCCGAACAGCTTGTCGGCCGACAGGCGATAAGCGCCCTCCGCGACCACCAGGCCGGGTCGGAATTTCGTCACATTCGTCGGGTCCGATTCGTCCCGATCCTCGAAGCGCGCGTGATACAGGCGCAGCAGCAGCCCGGCTTTTTGCGGCTCGACCGAAATGCTGGCCTCCTTGGCGACGACCCTTCTTGTCGGCACGCCTTCGCCATCCATCTCAAAGATGATGATGTCCTTCAGCTTCCCCTCCTGCTTTGCTCCGATGTAAATGCGGTGGTTGGGAAACGTGTCGATCACTTCGTCCGGCGTCAGCAGGGCCATGGGATCGCTCATGGCGAGATCGCTGACCATCGATAACATTTTATCCTCGGCCCGGGGGGCGAGTTCGGCATTGATCCACAAACAGATTCCCGACAGGCCAAGGGCCAGAACGAAAACCGGAGCGCACAGCCGGAGGAGGCTCACGCCGCTCGACCGGAGCACGAGCAGCTCGTTGTCTGCGGACATCCTTCCGAAAACCATCAGCAACGCCGTGAGAAATGTCCAGGGGATCGTGAAAGTGAGAGAAAACGGCAGGACAAGAAGCATGAAGAGAAGGACAGATCCCAGCGGCAGGTTCTTGTTGACCATCAGATCGAGCAATTCCTTGATCACGTTTCCCAGCACGAGGACAAAGCTGAGAACCGCGAGGCCGAAGACCATCGTGAGGAGAACGCTCGACCCGATCTGCCGGTCGATGATCCTCATCGGGAAAATGCGCTCTCGCTGGTCGGGACGGAAAGCATGAGCATCTTCAAAGCGCAGATTTTTCCGCGTGGTATCCGCGGCAGACCCCGCGCTTGGAGGATGTGATAAAATCGAAAAAGGCCGAGGATGCCGGGCTCCACGATGCCTCCTTCGCTTTTTGCAGTGCCTGGGAAACATTCAACCCGCTCCCGTAAACGAGCGCGAATGCGCGCCGGATTTCCAGGAGCGCCTCGTCCGGCCACCCGGCCGTGCGCAGGCCGTAGTCGTTGGTGCCGGAAACCATGCTGTTTCCGAAAGCCAGAAGATAGGGTGGGGTGTCCTTTATCATGCGGGTGCCGGTCCGCACCTTGGCGAGGGAGCCGACGCGTACGAACTGGCGGAAGACGGAGCTGGTTTCAAGAACGACACCATCGCCGATCTCCACATAACCGGCCAGAAGGCAATTGTTGCCAACGATCACCTTGTTGCCGAGCAGGACGTTGTGGCCGAGGTGCGATCCGGCCATGAGGGTGCAATCGTCCCCGATGACTGTCGCCGAGCCGTCTTTGCTGCCGCGATGGATGGTGACATACTCGCGGAAAGTGTTTCTATTCCCGATTCTCAGCTCGCTTCTGGATTCGCCCTTGAAGGCGAAATCCTGTGGCGGTGCGCCGAGCACCGAGCCATAGCCGATGAAAGAATTTTCTCCGATCGTCGTTTTCCCCTCGATCACCGCCATTCCATCGACCACGCACCCTTTGCCAAGGCTGACCTCCGGGCCGATAATGGCATGGGGGCCGATTTCCACGCCGTCCGCAATCCGCGCCTGGTCGGAAACGAGCGCTGTCGGATGGATGGTCATAACAGAGGATTTTCTTCAGGCAGGCCCGCAGACAAGAACTTTGGTTCGCCAAATTACGGGATCGCGGGGGGAACGAAAGACGATTTTTCTCCCGCGCAGAAAAAATCGACGGTTGGAGTGGCAGGTAGCCGCCGTGTTCGGGGACGCCGCCACCGCGAGGGCCCCGGCCCCTGTGATGGGCCTCCGGGCCGCTGGGTTGTTCTTCTCATCTGGCCGATCCTTTGCAAGGATACGAAACATGAGACCAACCGGCCGCACTATTCCGCTATCGCTTCCGAGAAGGTGGATCGGCGATCTGGCGGCCTTCAGTCGGAATGTGCCCACCGTCGCGGGCGAGAAAATATTGCGGGTGAAAGCGCTGGCGGGCGCGCGCCGGAGGGTTCCCATGCCCCCCAGTTGGGGCTCGCTTGTCACCAAGGCCTTCGGAATCGTGTCCGCCCGCATCCCGGAATTGCGCCGGAGCTATCTCAGTTTTCCATTCCCGCGCCTCTACGAGCATCCCGTCAGCGTGGCCGCCATCGTTGTGAACCGCGATTTTCACGGCGAGCCGGCCGTGTTCCTTGGCCTCATGCAGGCGCCTGAACATCTTTCTCTTCGCGAGATCGAGTCGAGGCTGCGCCAATTCCGGGAGAGCCCTTTCGAGGAGATCGGCTGCTACCGCCGGCTGATCCGGACAACCCGGCTGCCGCGTCCGGTGCGGCGGCTTCTCTGGTGGTATGGCCTCTGCGTCGCGGGCAAAGAAAGGTCCTGCACCTTTGGGACGTTCGCCGTGAACAGCCTCCCCAGCAAACGCGGCCGGCTCACCCATTTCCTGAATCCGATCACTTCGATGCTTTACTACGGTTCGTCCGGCACCGCGGAGGAACTCTCCATTCAGATGCCCTTCGACCATCGCGTCATCGACGGCATCACATCCATCCGCGCGCTGAGCGAGATGCAGAGGGTCCTGAATGGCGAGATGGTCGAGGAAGTGGCCGGGGCTTGGAGCAACCCGGGCTCATAGGCGTCCTTCCGGTGGGATGGCCGCGCCGGCTGCAGCGGCAATCCTCGGGTAGCGGCCCGCTCCGGAGACATCCGGTTCGGGAATGCCGGGCGGGTTCTGCCAGGTGTTCAATAAGAACCTGGCGGGAGGTCCAAACCGGTAGGGGACGCCCGCCAGAAACATTTCCACTGCGGCACGCCGCGCGTCCGGCAGAATAATGCCGACATCGAACCGGCCGGCACCGGCAATTTTTCCGGCCACGGCACGGGCCGGATCACCTGGGAGAAACGAGACGACTTCGTCAACCTCCTCGACCGCTTTCCAAAACTCCGCGAGGCGTTCGCAGGCGACCACCGTCACGTGCGCATCCGGCCGCCCGTGCTTGATCGCCCGCACCGCGGGAACAGTGATCTTCGCCTCCGCCGGATCGTCCACCGAGCGCACGAGGATGCGGTAGGGCACCAGCTTCGAGCGGTTGAATCCCTGAGGGAAAAATACCCGGCGCTGGCTGGCGGCCAGAAGGAACCCGAAACGCGGCGTCTTCCACCGGTCGTGCGACCAGAGCCAGTCGGCGGGAGAAGCGCTGATCTGCCTTTCCAGTTCGCGGTTGATGGCGGCCGTGGCGATCTCGGGGGTGGATCCTTTGGCGAGCGGGTTTCCGACGGAGACATGCCACCGGGCCACCCCGGTGGTGTTGATGGTGACGGGCACCAGTTCGACTCCGACCCGGTGAGCCATCGCCGCGGCGAGCGTCGAGGTGGAAGTGAGGCGCCCGAAAAACGGCATCCATGTGCCCGAGACTCCCGCATACTGGTCCGCAAGCACGCCGACAACTCCCCCGGATTCCAAAAACGCCACAGAGTTCCAAAACTCGTCCCGCCGGTCGAAAAGGGTGATCCCCATGCGAGCGCGGCTTTTGTTGAAATGCCCGTTGACGTGCCCGTTCGCGAGCTTTTGGTAAATCGCTCCGAACCGGTATTGGGGGAAAAGCTTGGTGAGGGGTCCCAGCAATTCCCAGTTGCTCATGTGGCTGAGGACGGCCACCCAGCCTTTGCCCTCCGCCGCATCGGAGATTTTCGGCGCGATGTCAAACGTGACATGCCGCCAGATCCGGGCGTCGCTCATCGTGGGGATTTTCAGCATCGAGAGCAGGTTTGCCCCGAGAACCATGAAATGCTGGCGGGCCAGCGTTCGCGCCTCGGTCGCGCTGATTCCCAGCGCGGCGCTCATGTTGGACTCTGCCAGCATCCGCCGTTTGCGAAGCAGGTAACAAGCGAGTGCCCCGAAGGATTTCCCGAGCAAAAATACGAGCGTCAAAGGAACCAGCCTCGCGAGTGCGATGCCCCCGAGATAGACCGCGTATCCGGCGAGGTGCAGGAGTTTGAGAAAGCTCGGCATCTGGGATCAGACGGGCTGGCCTCGTGCGCGGGAGTCGGTCGCGGAACCCTCTCCGGATGTCCCCGGTAATGAAGCCGGGAGGGATCCCGCCAGGATCTGAGCCAGCCCCAGAATGCTCGGTCCGCGCAGAATCTTTTCCACCGGGAACCGGAGGCCGAGCCCTTCCTCGATCCGGTTGACGAGTTCGATGCCCAGCAGCGAATCCAGCCCGAAATCTGTGAGCGGGCGGGCCGGGTCAATTTGGGTGGCCTGCATTCCCAGGACGCGCGCGGCCACCTCCCGGACAAAGACTTCAAGCTGTTTCAGGCGTTCGGGTCCGGGCAACCTGAGAATGGCGGCGGCCATCCCCCCGCCTTCCTGGCCCGTTTCCGCCACCTCGCAGGTGAGGATTTCGCTGTATCGCGGCGAGCTTTTGAGCCGGGGATTTGCCTCGGCCCACTGATCCCAGTCCATCCGCATCGCCGTGGATCGCGAGCTCTCGGACCGGAGCAGCCGGCTTAGAAGTTCGAGCGCCTCCTGGGGAGAGAGTTCGGGAATGCCGTGGCGGTTCAGATAATCGCTGACATGCGGATTGCGCGACACATAGCCGACCCCACCCAGATGCCCCCAATTGATGGTCAGCGCCGGGAGACCGAGGGCGCGGCGATGAGAGGCGAGGGCATCGAGGAACGCATTGGCCGCAGCGTAGTTCCCCTGCCCGGGATTGCCGAAAAGCGACGCGACCGAGGAAAACATCACAAAAAAATCCAGAGGGAGCCCGCGTGTCCGGACATGCAGGTTCCATGCCCCCCCGGCCTTTGGGGCCATAGCCGTGCGGAAGCGCCTCGCATCGAGATGCTGCAAAATCCCGTCATCAATTTTCATGGCGGCGTGAATCACGCCCCGCAGCGGGGGCATGGTTTCGCTCATCTCGGCGAACAGCCCGTCGAGGGCGGCTTCGTCGGAGACATCCGCCGCTTTCGCCAAGACCCTTATTCCCCGGGTTCCGGCGTCGGCGAAATGCTTCCGGGCGGAATCCGCCGAGGCTTCGCGCGACCCGATCAACACAAGGTTCCGTGCGCCATGCGCAGCCATCCAATCCGCGACCGCCAGGCCGAAGCCCCCGACTCCTCCAGTGATCAGATAGGTTGCGTCCCCGCGGAAGCTCACCGGTTCATCCGGCACCGGCTGCACCGGGACCGAGGAGACATCCGAAAGGGAAAAAATAATTTTTCCGATGTGTTTGCCCGAAGCCATTTCCCGGAAGGCGTCGGCGGCCCTCGCGACCGGATAGACCCTGTTCGGGAGCGGCGCGAGGTGCCCCGCTTCAAACTGCCGCATCAACTCCGCGAGGGATTGTTGGATGAACTCCGGGCGGTCCCGCAGCAACCGGCTCAGGTCAATCGCAAAGAAGGAGAGGTTCCGGCTGAACGGGCGCAGGCCCAGCCGGCTGTTCTGATAGATGTCCCGCTTGCCGATTTCCAGAAAGAGCCCGAACGGGGCGAGGGCCGAAAGGCTTTTCGGAATGGCCTCGCCCGAGAGCGAGTTGAGAACGATATCCACGCCGCGGCCGCCTGTGATTTTCATCACCTCATCCGCAAAATCGAGCGAGCGCGAATCCATCACATGCGCGGCACCCAGGCTCCTCACCAGTGCCCGCTTTTCCTCGTTGCCGGCCGTTGCAAAAATTTCCGCCCCGGCGAGCCGGGCGATCTGCAGCGCCGCCAGACCCACGCCCCCGGCGGCCGCATGAATCAGAACACGTTCGCCGCGGCGGATTCCTGCCAGGTGGTTCAGCGCGTAATGGGCCGTGAGAAATGTCACAGGAATTGCCGCCGCTTCCTCGAAGGAAAGAGGCGCGGGCTTCCGCACGACGAATGCGGAATGAACGGTGACATATTTTGAAAAGCAGCCAGGCGAAATCGCGATCACCTCGTCTCCTACGCGCAGAGGGGAAGCCCCTTCTCCGACCGCGACGACGCGGCCGGCGCATTCATCGCCAAGCAGGTCGTCTCCGGGCTCCTCGATGGGGTAGATGCCGAGCACCTTCATCACGTCCCGGAAGTTCAAGCCCGCCGCGACCACCTCGATCTCGACTTCGCCCGCCCCCGGCACCCGCCGGCTGTGCCTTCGAAACTCGATCTGGTCGAAGCCTCCCGCCTTCGCGATTTCCAGCCGGAACGGGGAGTCTTCCCCGCTGGAACATTTTGGTTTTGGGATGGCCCGGACAAGCCGGGAAACAAACCGCCGCTGGCCGCGGAGCGCAACGTCCTCCTCCCCACCAAGGCGCAACTCGTCAACCAGCGAGCCGGTTTCGACAGGAGAGGCCTCCGCGCCCAGGTCCACAACCCGGCAGCCCAGCTCCTGGCATTCGTTCATGACAACTCGCGCCAGCCCGAGAAGCGCCCCCTCGTCGGGGGAAACCGGATGGGCTTCCACCTGCTGCGCACAGCGCGTGACAACCGAGAGACGATGGGCGGTCGCGGCGGTCGCAAGCTTCTGCACAGTCCTGAGAAACCCGTCGCAAAGAGAGAGAGCGGCCTCGGCATCCCCGGTGGCGGATGGCGTGGCAAAAAACACAATGTTTTCGATGGTCGGAGAGCCGGAAAGCCGCGACTCCAGCTCGGAAGCGTCCGCTGCCAGCGTGCAGGAATCGCCGAAGGATTCGAGCCGGGCCGCGACCTCCCCCGTGAGCGAGGGCTCCCCGCCGACCAGCAGCCATCCACCCGACGACACCGTAGGGGGTT
>Ga0073936_10004655_pt1 | contig 18880 bp, 14 predicted proteins | sample AliMusrvi5mmetaG_FD_87041 | JGI IMG/M metagenome (GOLD analysis project Ga0073936, IMG submission 87041) | Freshwater lake bacterial and archeal communities from Alinen Mustajarvi, Finland, to study Microbial Dark Matter (Phase II) - Alinen... | ecosystem: Environmental > Aquatic > Freshwater >... | reverse complement strand
GGCCGTGCGGCCGGTGGTGGTCGAGAGCACGGGCGACGAGGTACACGCCGGCGACCGCCGCCAGGCCGGCGGCGACGACGACGAGCAGGGCCGCCGGCCGCCGGCCCCGTCGCCGGCCCCGCCGCCCACCGCCGCGGCTGCGTCCACCGGCAGGGCCTGACGCTCCGTCACCTGCCGGGTCCGCGGCCGCGCCGTCGCCTGGCGCATCTCCTCGTTGGTCTACGCGTGCCACGGCTCAATCATGACGGCTGGCGCGCGTCCACGAAACCGGCCGCCGGCCGTGCCGCCGCGAAGCGCAGGTGCCGGCGGCGCGTATCAGGCGCGGGGGATTGCCTCGCGCCTCGACCGGGGTATGCAGTCGTGACACGCCGTGCTCTGGCGGCACCCACGAGACGAAAGGTCAGCCGTGAAGGAGAAGCTCGGAGCCAGGAACGCCCTCTACCCGCTCGTCACGACGATCGTCGGCACGGTGGTCGACGGCAAGCCGGACTTCGCGACCATCGCCCACGTGGGCATCGCCCACTTGAACGGGATCACCCTCGGCATGGGGCGGGTGCACCTCACCAACGAGGGCATCAAGGCCAACCGCACCTTCAGCGTGAGCCTCCCGTCCGAAGACATGGTGGAGCTCACCGATCACATCGGGATGGTCAGCGGCCGCAAGGAGGACAAGAGCGGCCTGTTTGAGGTGTTCTACGGCGAGCTCGACACGGCGCCGATGATCGCGGGCTGCAAGGTGACCATGGAGTGCCGCCTCATCGAGCACGTCGAGCTGCCGACGCACGACCTGTTCGTGGGCGAGGTCGTCGGCACCTACGCCAACGTGGAGGTGCTCACCAACGGCGCCGTCGACATCGCCAAGCTCAAGCCGCTGCTCTTCGATATGTCAAGCCGCAAGTACTGGTCGCTGGGCGAGCCTGTCGCCAAGTGCTGGAGCGTGGGCAAGGACTTCGACGCGAAGGAGTGACCTGGTCGACGCGTCGGTCGCGTGTGGTCACATCGGCATGTAGCAGCAGGTAGCCGACTTCTTGCCGTTCTTGTCCACCGAGAAGATCTCGATCTGCTTTGTTGTGGTATTCCAGCACACGACCACGCAGCCGGCCAGGGCAGCCTGAGTCGTAGCGTTGGTCGGGAAGCCGGCGTAGCGGTAGGTCGTGCTGCTTGACTGCGTTATCCACAGCACAGGCTGCACGTTCGACGTCGCCGGCGGGCCGGACTGGTTGAGGACCAGCGTCTTGCCGGAGTACGGGTTCTTGTAGCCCACCGAGTTGGTGCCCGACGCGCCGCCCATCTTGATGTTCTCCTCAAGGGCACAGCTCACATACGTGGCCGCCTGCGCCGACAGCGTACCGTTGGTCTTCGCGGATGAGGTCTTCCAGGTCGTGCCCAAGCCGTCAGCCACGTAGCTGTGTGCTGTGATTATGAGGTGGCGCGCGTTCAGCGTGAGTGCCGACTGCTTGGCCTTGTCGCGCTGCCCCACGCACATGGGGATGGCGATGGCCGCAAGGATGCCGATGACGATGATCACGATCAGCACCTCGATGAGCGTGAAGCCGTGCTGTCTCGACAGACCGTTACGCATCCCTCGCCCTCTCTCGTCCGCTACGGAGTGGTCCACCGCTGCCCGCCGTGCCACTCTGACGCTACCCGTCGAATGTGGCCGACGACCGGCCGCGGGCAGCGCACAAGATGTCTGTGGGACGGCAAGCGGTTTGACTTGAGCGTGGGTCCCGACGAGGGACGATCGGCCGAGCAGGGCCGCGTGTCGACCTTGCGGATCAGCCCCCGTGCCCGAACTCGCGCTCCAGCTCCTCCTTGGCGTTCACCATCGCCTGCTTGAACTCCATGGGCTTGCGGATCTGCTTGAGGTTGTTGATGCCCGCGCTGGCCGCGGCCGTGAGCACCTCGATATCGCCGAAACCCAGCATGCGGCCGAGGATGGACTGGCGCAGGACCACGTCGGTCAGCTTCTCCAGCGACGAGTCCGACACGGTCTTGTTGATCACGCCGGTGACCTCGACGACGCGGCGGTTGGTGAGCGCGTACACGTTCATGCGCCAGGAGATGAACCCCCACACGATGCGGAACACGGGCACCAGCAGGGCGACGAAGAGCCAGTTCGTCCAGGAGCCGTGGAACCAGGTCTTGAAGAGCACCAGCACGACGATGATGATGCCGGCGGCGACGATCCACTTGATCATCTCGGCGATGGGGAAGATCCAGTGGTGGCGCTCGGTGTAGAGGATCTTCTCGTTGGCGCCCAGCTGCTGGCTCAGATATTCGATGCTCACGCTGTCACCTCCGCTGGCGTTCGTCGGGCGGGCGCGGGCGAGGAGACCCGCCCGCCCACGCAGCGTATACTGGAGGCTACCGCGACAGCCACCTGGGGGGTCCACCCGTGACTACTCGCTCTTCCCACATCGCACTCCGCCGTTCGCGAGGCGCGAGCCTCGCGTTCCTCGTCCTGCTCATCGCCCTGCTCGCCGCCTTGGTGCCGGCGGCGCGGCCGCAGGCGGCCGCCGCCAAGCCGCGCATCATCATGTACCGCGGCCTTGGCACCTGGGTCGACATGTACGACGCCAAGGCCTGGAGCGACCCCGCCGCGGCGGTCGCCGACATGGCCGCGCACGGAGTCCGCACGCTGTATCTCGAGACGGCGAATTTCCACCTTCCCAAGCCGGCGTCGGTGTCGATCTTCAGCTCCGGCAAGGTGACCGCCGCGGACTTCATAACCGCGTGCCACGCCAAGGGCATCAAGATCGTCGCCTGGTACCTGCCCAGCTTCGATGGCACCGCCAGGGACTACGCGCGCAGCATGGCGGCGATCGACTACCGCACGGCCGATGGCCAGAAGTTCGACTCTTTCGCCCTCGACATCGAGTGTACCAACGTGAAGTCCGCGACCCTGCGCACGGAACGTCTGCTTGCGCTCTCCAGCAAGGTACGCGCCGCCGTCGGCGGCGCGTACCCACTCGGCGCCATCATCATGTCGCCCGCCGGCATGACCAAGTGGAAGAGCGTCTGGCCCGGCTTCCCGTATGCGGGCCTTGCGGGCATCTACGACGTCTTCGTCCCCATGGGCTACTACACCTACCACGGCGTCGGGTACGCCAACGCCTACAAGGACACGCGCGACAACGTGGCCATCATCCGCGCACAGACGGGACTGCCGTCGATCCCCATCCACGTGATCGGCGGCGACGCCGCCAAGTCGTCTGACGCCGAGACGCTCGCCTACGTGCGCGCGCTGCGCGAGACCGGGTGCATCGGCGGCAGCCTGTACGACTGGGCGACGACCACTCCTGGGAGCTGGGCGGCGCTGACCAACGTGCCCTTGAACCCCACGCAGACTCCGGCGTTGCCTTTGGCGGTCGGCTACCTGCCCGCCGTCGGCAACTGCCCCGGCGAGCACACGCACCCCAAGGAGGTCTTCTACCAGACGACCGGCCAGAACGGCGCCCGCGTGCTCAGCTATCGGCTCTACGACGCCCAGGCGGGCGAGGTGCGGCTGCTGGTCAACTGGAAGCCGGTCGCCACGCTCCCGGCCGGACCCAAGAAGAAGTGGACCAAAGTCCGTTCGCTGACCATCCTCGCGAGTGGCTGGAACGCCAGCGGCGCCAACGTCGTCGGCTTCGTGGCCAGGGGTGAGTACGGCGCCTGGTCGGTGTGGGGTGTGCGCGCCGTGACGCTCACGACGCCGGCGCGCTGACGGCGGCCGCCGCGCCGCGGCGGCGAGCGCCGTCCATCTGCTAGCATCGCCGCCATGGACGCCGGCCAGATCGTCATCGGTATCGATATCGCCGCCAGCCGCCCGTGCGTGGCGGTCGCCCTCCACTGCGGCCGCCAGCTGGACGTCGCGGGCTGGCATGAGGCGGACGAACGCATCGAGGGCGACCGTGCCCGTCTCCTCGACTGGGTCGCCGGGTTCGGCCCCGCCGTGGTCGGCATCGACGCCCCCCAGAAGCCCAAGCGCGCTCTCCCCGGCGGCGTCTCCCGCTCCCGTGCCTGCGACGCGGCGCTGCTGCACCGGCGCATCGGCATCTACCAGGTGCCCACGCGCGCGGAGGCCGCCGCCGCCGGCCGCCGCTACAGCTGGATGCAGACCGGGTGGACCTACTTCCGCGAGCTCGGCCGGCGCGGCTTCGAGCCGCCGGCCCCCGGCGCGCTGCCGGGCGAGCTCGGCCAGGCGCCGGCGGCGCTCGAGGTGTATCCGCACGCCGGGTTCGTCACGCTGCTCGGCGGCACGCCGCCGCCCAAGAGCACGCGTGAAGGGCTGCGCCTGCGCGTGCTCGCCCTGCGGCAGCTCGGTTTGCGCTGGGATGACTACTACGACCACGACTCGCTCGACGCGCTGATGGCGGCGTTCACTGCCCGGCGCTTCCTGCAGGGGCTCGCCAGCCCGCTCGGCGACACGCGCGACGGGCTGATCTGGCTGCCAGTGCCCGAGCACGACGTCCTGGCGAGCTACGAGCCGCTGAATGCGCGGGGCGCCTCCGCGGCGCTCGCGCGCCTCGCTTCTCGCTGAGGGACTTCGGTCGCGCGATGGGCCTCAGCCGGCCGCCCAGTCGATCGGGTAGCGGCCCCAGCGGCGCGCGGCGTCGGCGATGGCGTGCAGCGTCTCGTCCGGCACTTGCAAAGGGATCTCGCCGTGCCCGTCCGAGAGCACGAACCCGCCGCCCGGCGCCGCCGCGGCGAGCGCCCGCTTGACCTCGGCCTCGGCCTCCACGGGCGACCAGCGGCGCATCCGGATGCCGTTGAGGTTGCCGATGATGGCGAGGCGCCCCCGGACCGCGGCCTTGGCCTCGGCGAGGTCTTCTTCGGACCCGACCTGGACGGCGACGGCGCCCGTCGCCGCGACCATGTCGATGATGGCGGCGCAGCGGCCGGAGGCGAAGTTCATGGCGACGCCGCCGCGGATGCGTGCGAGCGTGCGCGCCGCGATGGCGCTGCCGACGGCGCGGTACGTCTCCGGCGGCACGCAGGTCGTCGACGACATCGGGTCGGCGTAGCCGATCGCGGTCGCTCCCGCGGCGAGTTGCGCGTTGGCGACCGCCACGCAGTACTCCTCGTTCAAGGCGATGAGGCGCTCGAAGAGGTCGGGCCGCTCGCTCATGAGCAGCAGGTACTTCTCGAAGCCGAGCTGCATGATCGGCAGCGAGAAGGGCGACACGACCCCGCCGATGATGGGGACGCCGCGCGAGCGCGCCGCGAGCTCCTCGATGACACGGACGCTGCGCGCCACGACCGGGTTGCCGTCGATCCGCGGCGGCTCCAGCGTGCGGATCGTCTCGACGTCGGCGAGGAGCGGCTCGCCGGCGTTGGGTGGTCCGTCGGCGCGGTAGACGACCTCGCCGCCCCAGGCTTCCACGTCGGCGGTCGCGTTGGGCGCGCCGACGAGGCAGTCGTGGCCGTACTTCTCGCGCAGGCGCAGCTGCCCCTCGGCGATGCTGTGCGCGTCGCCGAAGTACGGCTCCAGCTCCATCCCGACCTCGCGCGCGCCGTGCACGGTCAGCAGCAGGAAGAGCGGCACCTGGTCGGGCTCGGCGTGACGGAGAGCCGTCAGCACACGCTCGAGCGAGGTCATGGCCGCGCTCATCGGGCGCCTCCGAGAAAGCGGCGCACGAGCTCGATGGCGTCGGCCGAGTTGCGTCCGCCGGCATCGGCTCCGACCTCGCGCCACAGTTCCGGATCGAGGCGGAAAGGAGCGCCCCCGACAACGAGCGCCGGGCGCTGATCGAGCCTGGTCAGGCCTGCGGCCAGGTCGCGCACGCGCAGGGCGGACGGCAGCATGAGCGTGGAGACGAGCAGGACGCGCGGGCGGTCGGCGGCGCAGCGCGCCACGAGGTCGGCGACGCTGATCCCGCGGCCGTAGTCGGTCACGCCGTACCCGGCCGCACGCAGCGCCGAGAGGACGAGGCGCTTGCCGAGGACGTGGTGGTCCTCGAGCACGGCGATGGCGATCGGCGGCGCGCCCGCGAAGAAGGGTCTCGTTGCCGGCAGGGCGGCGGTCACGACCTCCTCCGCGATGCGGCCGGCGAGGTAGAGCTGCGCCAGCGCCAGATCGCCTGCCTCCCAGGCCTCGCCGATGCGCTGCAGCGCCGGCACGACGAGCGAGTCCATGGCCGCGTAGGTCCCCTCGCGCTGCGCCGCCGCGGAAAACTCACGACGCGCGGCGACGTCGTCAGTGGAGAGCAGGGCGAGCTCGAAAGCCCGGCCGGGATCCGCGAGCTGAGTGCTCACCGCGTCTCACCGGATGATCGTGACACGTGCCGCCCCCTGGCCGCAGGCATGGTGCATATGGATGGTGTGTACCCACAGTGACGCCGGCTCGTGCGACGCCTCCGTTCCCTCCCCTTGCATGTACCAGGCGGGGGGAGGGAACGGAGGCCGGGAAGCCCAGAGGCCGAGAAGCCAAAGGGGCCGGGAGGCGGGGCGGCCTCGGCCGGCGGCCTCAGCCGGCGGGCAGGATGCGGCGAGCGGCGGAGGCGCCGCTCAGAGGCTGATACTGCACGACCTCGCCCGAGTGCGGTGCCGCGATGATGCGCCCTCGGCCGGCGTAGAGGGCCACGTGCGAGTAGTAGCCGCTGCCGCCCCAGAACACCAGGTCGCCGGGCTGCAGCCGGCGCAGGGACACGGCATGACCGAAGCCGGCCTGCGCGGTGGCGCCGTGCGGCAGTGCGATGCCCAGGCGCTGGTAGACGTACATGGTGAAGCCCGAGCAGTCGAAGCCGGAGCGCGAGGCGCCGCCGTACGCATAGGGCACGCCGAGGAGCGCGCGTGCGGCGGCGATGAGGCGCGCGGGGGCCGTATGGCGGGCACGCGCGCGCCAGGCACGGGCGGCAGCGGTGACGGCGAGGGCCGGCGGCGCCACGGGGGGGACGTCGCCGATGACTGGCGCCAGCGCCGCCGGCGACGCGGACGTGGCGCCGCCGCCGGAGATCCCGGCTGCGGCGCCGCGCAGGGCGAAGCGTGCACCGGCGCGCACGCCGGCGGCCGCGCCGGCCCGTGGGCCGGCCTGTGCGAAGGTGGAGGTGAGAAGCAGGGTGAGGAGGAGGACTGCGAGCGTCGCGAGACCTCCGACCAGGCGTTGCTGGTGCATCTTGTTGCCTCCTGTGTGACCGGGAGTGCTGATCCGGTCTCGAGGTGGGCGCCTTGATGACGCCGCGGCCGCTGGTCGGCCGGTTCGCCCATCGGGGGCGAGCGGGGGACGATAGCGGCCTCGACCCGGAGGGTCAACCCTATGTTGATAGTGGAAACCGCGGCACGGCGCCGCGAAGGAGAGACTCGCGAGGCCGCCAGAAGGTATGCTGGCGGCGAAACCTGGAGCGTCCGCCGGGGGGTGACGTGAACGAGGATCGGGTCGAGATCGAGCGCATCACAGCGGCGCTGAGGGCGAGCGAAGAGCGCTATCGCCGTCTCGTGGAGGCCTTGCCCGACGGCCTCACGCTTATGGGCCTCGACGGCAGCGTCAAGTGGACCTCCGCGCGGACCTACGAGCAGTTCCGCTCGACGCCGGACACGGTCATCGGGCGCTCCGTCCTGACCTGGATCGCTGCGGAGGACCAGGACCGGGCGGCCAGTGTGATCGCGGGGCTCGTCGCCGGCGTCGTGGACGTGGCGGAGGCGCCCGACTACCGCATGCTGCGCGCCGACGGCACCAGGTTCCACGCCACCATCCATGCCGCCGTCCTCGTCGGCGCCGCCGGCGGGCCGGAGGGCGTCCTCGTGGTGACGCGTGATGCGGAGGCCGAGCATCGCGCCCGCCTCGAGCACGAGACGATCGCCGCCGCCTGGCACCTCTTCCTCGAGAGCGAGACTCTGGACGAAGTGTACGCGCGGTTGCCGGACCTTCTCGGCGGAGTCCTGGGCTTCGGCCGGGTGACGGTCGCGGTGGTCGAACCCTCCGGCGCCGGCCTCGTCCTCGTCGGCGAGTCGGGTGAGTGGGACGGCCTGCCGGCGCCGCTGAGGTTGCCGATGGACGGCACGGTGAATGGCCTTGTCGCCACCTCTGGGGCGACGCTGGTGGAGACCGACGTCGCCTCTCGCCCGGAGCCTCGCTTTGACACCCTCAAGGGCCTGGGCGTGGCGTCGGTCCTCGCCGTCCCCATCCGCGGCCGGCGGGGCGTGCTCGGCGTCGTCGGTCTCGAGACGAGCGAGCCGCGCCCCGACCTGGCCGAGTCCGCCGACCTCCTGCAGGTCGTCGGTGACTACCTGGGGCTCGAGATCGAGCGCAAGCGATCGGCCTGGGCGCTGACCGGCAGCGAGGAACGCTTCCGCAACTTCATCGAACGCTTCGACGGGATCGCCTACACGTGGCGGCCGCAGGAGCCCGACCCGGTGCGGATGGACGGCGCCGTGGAGGAGATCAGCGGCTACGCCGCCGCCGATTTCGAGTCCGGCCGCCTGCACTGGTTCGACATCGTGCATCCCGACGACCTTCCGGCGCTTCAGCAGGCCGAAGAACTGCTGCTGGCGCTGCCCGGCTATCGCCTCGACGATGAGTACCGCATCCTCTGCCGTGACGGGACCGTGCGCTGGGTGCGCGACGTCTCGCGGCGCGTGGACGCGGACGAAGCCGCCACCCAGGACGATCCGGTCGTGCAGGGCGTGGTGTACGACGTGAACGAGCGCCGGGAGTCGGAGAGGCGCGTCGCCGACTCGGAGGGCAAGCTCCGGCGCATCTTCAACAGCACGAACGACGCCATGGTGATCCTCGACGGTGCCGGGCGCGTGCGCGAGGTCAACGAGACCATGCTGCGCATGTACGGCGTCGCCGCGGACGAGGCCGAGGACCTCACGGTCGCCGACTTCTCGCTCCGGGCGGCAGAGCAGCCGGACCTCGCGCGGCGCACGTGGGAGGAGGTCCTGGCGGGGAACCCGCAGGTGTTCGAAGACACGGCGCGGCGGATTCACGACGACACGACCTTCGATGTGGAGGTCTACTTGCGCCCCATCGAGACCGGCGGCGAAAGGCTCATTCTCGGGAGCGGCCGGGACATCTCGGAGCGCAAAGTGGCCGAAGCGGCCCTGCGCGCCAACGAGGAGCGGCTTCTGGAGGCGCAGCGCATCGCTCACGTCGGCAACTGGGAGATCGACGTCGGCACGGGCGTCCTGTGGGCTTCGGAAGAAGCGTTCCGCATCTACGGCATCGAGCGCAGCGGACCTACGCTTCCGCTCGAGAAGGTGCAGGCGGCGACGCTGCCGGAGTATCGCCCGGTCCTGGACAAGGCGCTCAGGGGGCTGCTGGCCGGCGAGGGTGACTACGACGTGGAGTTCGAGGTCAGGCGCGCGGAAGACGAAGGCGTGGTCGTGGTCCAGTCCACCGCGCACCTGGTGCGCGCCGGCGATGACGGGGCGCCGACGCGCGTCGTCGGCGTGATCCAGGACGTGACGCGGCTCAAGGCGGCGGAGCGCGAAGCGCTGGAGTCCGCCGCCCGGCTGCGCCGCGTCGTGGAGGGGACCGTCGCGGCGATGGGCGCGCTCGTGGAGACACGCGACCCGTACACGGCGGGCCACGAGCGCCGCGTGACGCAGCTGGCCGTGGCGCTGGCGACCGAGCTCGGTCTGGACGTTGCCGCCGTCGAGACGCTGCGCCTCGCCGGTGCGGTCCACGACATCGGCAAGGTCGCGGTGCCGGCCGAGATCCTCACCAAGCCCGGCAAGCTGTCCATGGACGAGATGGCGATCGTGCGCGAGCACTCGCGCGCCGGCGCCGACATCCTGGCGCCGGTGGAGTTCGGGGCGCCGGTCGCGGACCTGGTCCGCTGGCATCACGAGCGCATCGACGGCAGCGGCTACCCCGACGGTCTGGCCGGCGACGCCATTCCGCTCGCGGCACGCGTGCTCGCCGTGGCCGACGTCGTCGAGGCCATGGCCTCCCACCGGCCCTACCGGCCGGCGCTCGGCGTCGAGGCGGCGCTCGCGGAGATCCGCGCCGGCGCCGGGCGGACCTACGACGCGGACGTGGCCGCAGCCTGCGAGCGCGTCTTTGCCGGCGGCTTCGCCTTCTCGGACTAGCGGCGCCTCCGCTTTCGCGGCCGCGGCTCGCCCGGTCTGCGGCTCCGCCGGCGTCCGCTTGTCGCCCGGTCCGCGGCTCGGCCGGCGCGGAGCAGGCGCACACTCGCGCCGGCGCGGCGATGTGCACTCCGACCCTTGCGCCCCCGCGTCGCCTGTGGGTAGGCTCCCGTCACGGTGCCGCGTGCGCCGTGCCGGTGACCCGGGGTGGAGTCGCCGGCGCTGCCGGTCAAGCTCGAAAGGGAGGCCCCATGCTCACGCGTACCCACGTCCGCAGGCGGCTCGTGCCGCTCGCCGTGCTCCTCGTCCTGTGCATCGGGCTGGTCTGGGGGGTCGCGAGTGCGCTGGCGTCCAGCCCCAGCGCTTCGCCCAGTGCGAGCCCGCTCATCCTCAAGGTGGGCTGGTCCCCGGATCCCGACAGCCTCAACCCGTTCGTCGGGGTCCAGCAGTCGTCCTACGAGCTCTGGCACATCAGCTACGACTTCCTCACCAATTACGGCGACAAGTACCTCGAGACTCGTCCCGGCCTCGCCGAGAGCTGGACCAAGAGCGCCGACGGGCTCACCTGGACCTTCAAGATCCGCAGCGGCGTGAAGTGGAGCGACGGGCAGCCGCTGACGGCGCGCGACATCGCCTTCACCTACACCTGGGAGAACAAGCTTCAGCTGCAGGCGTTCCTCTCGGCCCTCGACGGCATCAAGAGCGCCACCGCTCCGGACGACACCACGCTCGTCGTCACGTGCTCGCGCCCCAAGGCGGACATGCTCTCCATGTGGTGCCCGATCCTGCCGGAGCACATCTGGAGCAAGTTCAAGACCGCCGACACGGCCAAGGCGTATCTCAACGCGCCGCCCATCGTGGGTTCGGGTCCGTTCCAGGTGACCGAGTGGCAGAAGGGCAAGTTCGTGCGCTGCGTCGCCAACAAGCAGTACTGGGGCGGCACGCCCAAAGCCGACGAGGTCGTCTTCCAGCTCTACACCAACCAGGACACCCTGGCGCAGGACCTCAAGCTCGGCACCATCGACCTCGCCATCAGCCTCCCGCCGGCGCAGATCAAGCCGCTCTCCACGACCCCGGGCATCGCCGCCTACGCGTGCTCCCAGAAGGCCTTCGACTACCTCAGCTTCAACTGCTACAAGGGGCCGTCACTGGGCAACCCGGTGCTGCGTGACCCCGCCTTCCGCCAGGCTCTCAACTGGGGCATCGACAAGACCAAGATGACCGAGCTGGCCTACCAGGGGTACGCCGATCCCGGGACGTCCCTCTTCGAGGTCAACTTCTACGACCCCAACCTCGACTGGCACTGGCAGCCGCCGGCCGACATGCTGTACCAGTTCGACCCCGCCAAGGCCAAGCAGCTGCTCGCCGCGGCGGGCTACAAGGACACCGATGGCAACGGCATCCTCAACGACCCCAGGAACGGGGGCAAGGACATCACCCTGCGCCTGTGGTCGCGCGTGCAGTCGCCCCAGAGTCAGGTGATGGGCAAGCTCATCACGAGCTGGTGGAGGGCGCTGGGTCTCAACATCAAGTACTCGGTGGAGGACGAGAGCGTCCTTCTCGACGGCGGCTACAACTACGTCGGCAACACCTACAAGCCGGACTACGACATCTACATCTGGCAGTGGCAGCCGAGCGGCTCGGACCCCGGACGGCGCCTCGGCTACTTCCGCACCGCCCAGATCCAGAACTCCAACGACTGCTGCTGGTCGGATCCCACCTACGACAAGCTCTGGACGCAGCAGTCGCAGGAGCTCGACCCCCAGAAGCGCAAGGCGATCGCCTACCAGATGCAGCAGATCTTCTACCAGGCCTCGCCCTACATCGTGCTCGACTACCCCAAGCTGCTCGAGGCTTGGAACACGTCGCGCTGGCAGGGCTGGACGCGCATCCCGCAGCCCAGCGGTGCGGTCGCGTTCATCAGCGACAACGTCAGCAACTACTACAGGGTCGGGCCGAAGACGGTGGCCGCGACGACCACGTCAAGCAGCAACACGGCGCTGATCGTGGGCATCGTCGTCGGTGCCGTGATCGTGATCGGCGTCGTCGTCCTGCTGCTCCGGCGGGGCCGGCGGGCCGAGGAGGCCTGAGGCCGGCGGCGAGGAGCCGTAGGCGAAAGAGCCGGGGCGGGGCGCTCGCGAGCGCCCCGCCCCGGCTCTTCGTGCTCAGAGTCCGGGCGCCGGCACCTTCGCCGGCCACCAAGTCGCTTGCGGCCGCCGGGGCGCGTGCGGCTGCGGCCGGCGACTCAGCCCGGGACTACGGCGAGCAGTTCGCCGACCACGTCTCCGGCATCGTTCTTGGTCGGCGGGCGGCCGAGGGCTCTGACGCGCCCGGGGATCGCTTCCTCGCCGAGGGCGGCGCGCAAGACGGCCAGCGCCGCCGGCTCCATCGCGCGGTCGGCTCCGTCGACGACCTTGACCGAGAACCCGCGTCCGTCGGGCAGTGAGACGCAGCCGAGGCCTTCGGCGCCGCTCTTGCTCGTGGCGCCGGGCATGGACTCCATGAGGATCGTGTCGAACCAGGTGGGCCCCTCCACGAGCTGCGGGTGCGCGCGCATCGCGGCGCTGATCTCCGGGAGGAGCTCGGGCAGCAGCGCGAAGGTGCTCGCGGCGACGCTCACCGGCGTCGCGTAGCAGACGATGCCGCAGCCGTCGACGCCGGTGGCGAGCGCGGCCGGATCGACCCCCGTGCAGGCCGCGAAGGCATGCAGCGCCGCGACCTGAGCGGGATGGCCGGGCTGCTGGTACGTGGCGATGTCCCAGCCGTGGTGCACGCTCGCGGCGAGGAAGCCGGTGTGGTTGCCGGAGCAGTTGTGGCGCGCCTTGAGCTTCGCGTCGCAGCGCAGGTCGGCCTCCGACAGGCCGAGGTCGGCGAGCATGCGGCGCACCAGGCCGGCCTGGAAGTCGAGGCCGTCGTGCGAGGCGCTCATGATGGCGAGCTCCTCGGCGCCCCAGCCGAAGTGGCCGACGGTGCCGTCCGTAAGCCAGGCCTGGGCCTGGAACGGCTTGGCGGACGAGCGCCAGTACGTGACCATGCCGGGGTCGCCCCAGCGCTCCACGATCTCGCCGTCCGGGCCGGCCAGTGCGGCCACGGCCCGGTGCAGGCTCTCTACGGTCTCGCCGCGGCGCGACTGGATGAGGATCTCGGGATGTTGCAGGGGCGCTGGCATCGGGCGACAGTCTATCGGTTTCGCATGCGCGGGGCATCACCCACCGGAGCGTCCGCGGACGGACCTGGAGCGCGCCCGGCGAGGGGCGCCCGGCCCGCCCGCACCCGCTCTCTGCTCGCGCGCCCACACGGTCGCGTGCACGCCGTCACGCCTGTACCATCGCCGTATGCAGTATCGCGAGTTCGGCAAGATCGACTTCAAGCCCTCGGCTCTCGGCTTCGGCGCCATGCGCCTGCCCGTGCTCAGCGACGCCGAGGGCAGGCCCGAGTTCAAGCGCATCGACTACCCGGCCGCGACGGCGATGCTGCAGCGCGCCATCGAGGGCGGTGTGAACTACGTCGACACCGCCTGGATGTACCACGAGGACACCTGCGAGACGTGGCTCGGCGAGGCGCTCAAGGGCGGCTACCGAGAGCGCGTCAAGATCGCCACCAAGATGCCGGTGTGGAACGTCAAGAAGCCTGGCGACTTCGACCGCATCCTCGGCATCCAGCTCGAGCGCCTGCAGGAGGAGCACATCGACTTCTACCTGCTGCACTCGCTTGACGCTTCGCACTGGAAGAACGTCGTCGAGCAGGGCCAGCTCGCGTCGGCCGAGCGCGCGCTCGCCCATGGCCGCATCGGGCACCTCGGATTCAGCTTCCACGGCACCTATGAGGACTTCGAAGAGATCCTCGCCGCCAGCGACATGTGGGAGTTCTGCCAGATCCAGTTCAACTACATGGACGAGGACTACCAGGCCGGCCGCCGGGGCCTCGAGCTCGCGGCCGGCAAGGGCCTCGGCGTGATCGTCATGGAGCCGGTGCGCGGCGGCGCCCTGGCGCGCCACGTGCCGCCGCCGGTCGAGGCGCTCTGGGGCGAGGCTGCGGTCCGCCGCTCGCCGGCCGAGTGGGCGCTGCAGTGGGTCTGGAGCGAGCCCGAGGTGTCGTTCCTGCTCAGCGGCATGAGCACCATGCAGCACGTCGAGGAGGACCTGGAGTTCGCGCAGCGCTCGCGGCCGGGACTCCTGAGCGCCGAGGAGCTCGACCTGGTGCGTCGCGTGCGCGACGTGTACCGCGAGCTCAGCCCGATCCCGTGCACCTCGTGCCGCTACTGCATGCCCTGCCCCCAGGGCGTCTCGATCCCCGACGTCTTCGAGCTCTACAACGACGCGCACATGTTCGACGACCTGTCGCGCCGCCGGTGGGCGTACAGCGCCTTCTTTGACGAGAGCGAGCGCGCCGACCAGTGCACCGCCTGCGGCGACTGCCTCGAGAAGTGTCCGCAGGACATCGACATCCCCACCTGGATGGAGAAGGCCCAGGCGTTTCTGGCGGGCTGAACCCCTGCCGGGTGCGCGGGCAGCGCGACACGCGCAGCGCGAACGGAAGTGAGCGTCGACCAGCACGGCCGCAGGGCGTATGGTGAATCGATGAGGGGATGCGGCTCGGGGAGAGGCTGCGTGGATCTGAAGATCCTTTTCGTCGAAGACAGTCAGGACGACGCGGAGCTCATGCTGCGCCGGCTTCGCGACGCCGGCTACGAGCCGCAGTGGGAGCGCGTCCAAGCCGCGGATACCGTGCGCGAGGCGCTCGCCGCCGGACCCTGGCAGGTCGCGCTGGTCGACTACAACATGCCGGGCTTCGGCGGCATAGAGGCGCTCAAGGTGCTGGCGGAGGCAGCCCCCGACCTGCCGGCGATCACCGTCTCCGGCGACATCTCCGAGGAGACGGCGGTCGAGACGCTCGGGGCCGGCGCCGTGGACTACGTGCTCAAGCACAACCTGACGCGGCTCGCGCCGGCCGTCACGCGCGCGGTCGACGGCGCCGACCTGCGCCGTCAGCACCGCGAGGCGGCGGAGTCGGCGCGCAACGCGCTGCACGCCCTCGATCACGCCTCGCTCGTCATCATGACGATGGTCGCCGACGGCACGGTCGTCTACGCCAACCACCTCGCCTGCGAGAGGCTCGGCGTCGGGCGGGACGCGCTGGTCGGCGCCAAGGTCTGGGAGCACGGCCTCTCGACGACCGAGGAGAACTGGCCGGCCGTCTGGGCCGAGACGACGCAGCGCGGCGTGCTCGAGTATCGCGTCGACGGCCCCGGGCCCGGCGGCGGGCGCCTCGTCTACGACGTCACCGCCAACTACCTCGAGGGCGCCGACGTCGTGATCAGCTACGGCCGGGACGTGACAGACCGCGTGATCGCCGAGGAGCAGGCGCGCGAGAGCGACTCCACGTACAGGCGCATCGTCGAGATGGCCTCCGAGGGCATCTGGGCCAGCAGCGCCGAGTTCCGCACGACCTTCGTCAACGAGCAGATGGCAGCCATGCTCGGCTACGAGCCGGACGAGATGGTGGGGCGGCTGGACGTCGACTTCGTGTTCCCGGACGACGCCCCCCTCTTCGACGCCCAGAGCCGGGCCCGCAGGCAGGGTCTGCCGGGCGTCTACGACTGCCGCTTTCGCGCCAAGGACGGCGGCGAGGTGTGGATCCACCTCTCCTCGGTGGCCGAACGGGCGCCGGACGGGGGGTTCCTGGGTGCCTTCGGGCTCTGCACCGACATCACCGAGCGCCGCCGCGCCGAGCAGGCGCTCGTGGACAGCGAGACGCACTTCCGCGCCTTCTTCGAGCAGGCCAACATCGGCATGGCGACCGCCGGTCTCGACATGCGGTGGTTGTCCGTCAACGAGGCTTTCTGCGGCATGCTGGGCTACACCGCCGATGAGCTCCGCGACGGTCTCACGTGGGCAGACATCACGCATCCTGACGACGTGGGCGCCGACCTCGAGCGCTACGGAGCGCTTGCGAAAGGTGAGGTCGATGGCTTTTCGATCGACAAGCGCTTCCTGTGCAAGGACGGGCAGATCCTGCATGCCCGGCTCACCGTCCGCGGGGTGCGCGAGAGCGGCAGCCTCGCGTACGTCGCCGCGGTGATCGAGGACGTCACCGCCCGTACCCGGGCGGAGGAGGCGGTGCGCCGGGGCATTGCACAGTTCGAGCAGTTCGCGCAGCGGATCCCCGGCATCGTCACCATCAAGGACGCCGGGCACCACTACGTGTACGCCAGTGCTCGGGCGGGCTCGGCAGACGGCGTGGCCGACTCCGCGTCGTGGACGGGCAAGACGCCGGCGGAGATCTGGACTCTCGAGGAGGCAGAGCACAGCGAGACGGTCGCCGATCGTACGCTCGCCGGTGAGGTGGTCGACGAGGTCAGGGAGTGGCAGCGTGGTGGCGAGACCAGGTACTTCCATTCGGTCCACTTCCCGATCCCCCAACACGACGGGCCGCCGCTGGTCGGCGGCGTCTCCCTCGACGTGACCGACCAGGTGCTGGCCGAGGAGGAGGTGCGCAGCAAAGCGGAGCAGCTGCGGCGCACCGTGGAGGGCACGGTCCTCGCCATGGGCCACGTGGTGGAGTCGCGCGACCCGTACACCGCCGGGCACGAACGCCGTGTGGCGGAACTGGCGGAGGCGATCGCCGCGGCGCTGGGCATGGACGACGAGGAAGTGGACGGCGTCCGCCTCGCCGGACTCATCCACGACATCGGCAAGATCGCGGTGCCGGCGGAGATCCTCTCCAAGCCCGGCAGGCTGAGTGAGGTCGAGTTCAACCTCATCAAGCAGCACGCGAGAGCGGGCTACGAGATCATCGCGGCGGTCGAGTTCTCACAGCCCGTCGCCGACATGGTCCTGCAGCATCACGAGCGCCTCGACGGCTCCGGCTATCCGGAGGGGCTGACCGAGGCGCAGATCCTGCCGCAGGCCAAGATCCTCGCCGTCGCCGACGTCGCCGAGGCGATGTCGTCTCACCGGCCCTATCGCCCGTCCCTGGGCATGGACGCCGCGCTCGAGGAGCTCAGGGGCGGGGCCGGCTACAAATACGACGCCGGCGTCGTCGCGGCTTGCGTCAAGCTGGTCGAGGAGGATGGCTTCCGCTTCACGCCTTGACCGGCCGGCGCTCCTAGAGTCGCGCCCCGTAGATGTGGATGTGGCTCAGCACGCGGCTCGCCGGCCCCGCCTCCCACACCACGGTCTTGCCGCTCAGGGCGGGGAAGAGGGACGTCTGGTCTTTCTGCGCCAGCGTGATCGTCTGCGCGTGCTGCGCCGCGACGCTGCGTACGTAGATCGCGGCGTTGCCGGCGTAGGTGAGCGTGAAGCTCCCGCCGTGCCCGCCGCCGTCCCAGGCTACCAGCTTGCCGTCGATGTGCGGCCGCGCGCCCAAGGCGACGAAGGAGGTCTTGCTCGTGGCCAGGTTGCGGGCCATCACCCGTCCGCCCGTCTCCCACCACACGACGCGGTCGCCGCTGATGTCGGGGCTCCACTCGAACTTGGCCGTCTGGGCGACGGCGAAGGGCGTGCCCCCCGGCAGGTCGCGGCCGCTGATGTCGCCGCTCGCCGACGTGTAGACGGCCGTGTGGACGGTCTTGCCGGCCACTACCCGGCTCGAGACGCCGAGCGGGCTCAGGACCTTGCTCGTGGCGATCCTGTACGGGTTCTTCTTCGAGAGGGGCGCGCTGAGATCGCGCGCCATGATGCTGTAGGGACCGGCCGACGTGGTGGCTTCCACCCAGACGACCCAGTTGTCGCTGATCTCGGGGTACCACTTGATCGTCGCCGTGTTCCTGGGAGAGACGGGGAAGGCGGCGGTCTTCGCCGTCAAGTCGCACCCCCAGACGTCGGTGGCGCCGCTTGCCGCACTCGTGTTGCGGTCGTCGACCCACACCACGACGTAGTGCTTCTGGCCGCCGATCACCTGCGCGGTGACGGCAGGGTTGTCCTGCCCGGCAGGGTTGGCGCACACGGCGAAGTCCTTTGTGGACGAGAGGTACCGCCCGTAGATGTCGAGATTCCCGTTGCGGTTGTCGGTCCACACGACGAGGTCGCCCGCGATGTCGGGACCTGCCTGGCCCCCCGCCTGGATGCACACCGGGAAGATCGCCGGCGCGGCGGACGCCGCCGGCGGCGCCAGGACCGGCATCAGGAGGGCGGCCGCCAAGACCGCCGTCGGCGCGAGAAACGCCACCGCATGTCGTGCCCAGGATGCGATCGCTGCTGACATCGCCGCCCCTCCTTGTCGACCCTCACTTCGCCCATAGTACTCCTCGGAGCAGACAGGCAGTGCTCCGCGGGGCGTCGGTCAGGCCGGAATCTCGCTGCGAGCCACGCGCAGGTACGCCTCGTGGACCTCTTCGTCCGAACCGGCGGCGAGGTACGGCTCCAGCTCGCCGAAGAGGTAGGTGAGGTCCGGCTGGTTCACTGCCTGCTCCTGGATCGACGTGCCCGCCACCGTCGCGGCCACGGCGGCCTCCGCGTAGGCGTGCTGCAGCGCCATCACCGCATCCGCGAGGGTGTACCACGCCGCCTCGTACTCGGGCGTGTACGCGGCGGCGCCGGGCTCGCGCGCAAGCTCGCGTTCCGAGAAGCGCAGGTAGTTGAGGTGCGCACCGCGGACCGCGAGCGCTGCGGTCTTGAGCGCGGCCAGGGCGTCCGCGACTCTCGGCGCCGCCGACGGCGACTGGGCCGCCGGGCCTGTCGCGGCCGGAGCCGGTGGAGCCAGGGGGGCAGTGGCCGCCGGCTGGGCGCCGAAGGCGGTGCTCGCCGCCGGCGCGCCGGCGGCCGGGCTGCGGCGCAGCACGACGGTTCCGCCGGCGTAGTCGCCGAGCCGCTTGTTGCGCGGACTTGCGAGGCACGAGATGCCCGACGGGATGTAGTAGAGCAGC
>Ga0073936_10004654_pt1 | contig 18891 bp, 9 predicted proteins | sample AliMusrvi5mmetaG_FD_87041 | JGI IMG/M metagenome (GOLD analysis project Ga0073936, IMG submission 87041) | Freshwater lake bacterial and archeal communities from Alinen Mustajarvi, Finland, to study Microbial Dark Matter (Phase II) - Alinen... | ecosystem: Environmental > Aquatic > Freshwater >... | reverse complement strand
CCGACGTCATCTCGACGCATCCGAGCATGGCGGGCGGCGACGCTATTCGCGGCGAAGGGATCAGCCAGTTCATCATCGGCGCCGCATCGTTGAGTCAGAATAAGGTGATCGCCAGGTGCTCGCCGCTGACGCGCAACGGCTGCAGTCTGCCGCCTGCTGATCAGTCCAAAGTGAAAAAGGGCGACGCCGTGGCGTGCGTCTTTGTGCGTGAGAACGCCAGGGGCGGCCGGATGGCCGGCGTGTGCGACAGCAACGCCTTTCAAAACGGCCCCGGGACGGGCAGCGATATTGATCAGGTCGATGACCGTCTCTTCGCGCGCAACTTGTTTCGATGGCTGAGCAAACAGTGACGCAACGCGCGCGCGACCGGCTCATGATGGGTGGGTTGCTGGTCATTTTCGCGCTGCTCAGCCTGCTCTACAACATCACCCAGCCGATGTTCGAAGCGCCCGATGAGGGCGACCACTTCGCATACGCCGACCTGCTGGCGCGCACTGGCCGGCTGCCCGATCTGACGGCAGACCTGACCACATCGCACGAGATCATCCAGCCGCCGCTGTATTACACATTGGTCGCCGCCGTCATCGCCCCGATTCATCGCGGCAACCTCACCGCCATCACGCATTTGAACCCGGACTGGTTCGACGCCGATGTGAACGCTGACCACCGTAGCGTGACAAATCAGTACATGCACACCACTGCCGAAGTGTTTCCCTATCAGGGCGCTGCCCTCGCGGTGCATGTCGCGCGCGCTTTGTCGACGCTGTTGGGTGCGCTAACGATCGTGCTGGTTTATGCCATCGCGCGTTTGACCGTCGCCATGACGCCGGCGACCCGCCTCGTCCCCATGCTCGCGGCGGCCGTCGTTGCGCTCAATCCGAAGTTCATCCACGTCTCGAGCATCGTCAGCAACGACATCGCGATCACCTTCAGCGCGACGCTGGCCTGCTGGTGGATGGCGCGATTGTGGAAGACCGAGCGCCAGCGGGCGGGTTATGTCATCCTTGGTGGGCTCATCGGAATCGCGATCCTGTGCAAGGTGACAGGGCTGGGACTGCTGGCCCCCGCGGGCATGCTCATCGTGTTTGCGTCCTTACGCAACCCCGTCCCACGCGAATTCGCGGCATTCGCGCGCCGGGGATTGGCGGTCGCCGCCGGCCTGCTGGTCACTGCCGGCCCGTGGTTGGGTTACAACCTCGTCCAATACGGTCACCCGCTGGCATGGGCGCAGGTGCAGGCCGCCAACCAGTCGCTGTTGCGCGCGCCACCGCTCACGCTCATACAGATGATTCAGTCCATCCCCGATATCGCGATCTCATATTGGGGCGTGATCGGGATCGGGTTGCGTTATCCGGCCTGGGTCAACTGGATATTTACGGCCTTGCTCGCCTTCGCCGTCATCGGCATCGTGATTCGCATTACGGGATTTGTGAAGAACACCCAGCGTTCGGGCGCGCCGCGTGAATGGCCTGTGCCTATAGTAATTCTGCTCGTGTGGGAGATGGCATTGCTCGCTTCGTATGTTGTCTGGCTGCGCGACTATACCGCCACCGAGAACAGCCGCTTGATCTTCCCCGGCATCAGCCTGATCGCCTGCGCGGTCGCCGTGGGATGGACTGCCTTGCGACCCCGCTGGCTGCAACTGGGCTTCGCAGGAGTGGCATGCGCCGGAATGCTTGTGCTGAGCGCGCTCACGCCCTTCGTGACCGTGCTGCCGGCATTCGCCACCCCGGTCTACCTCACGGATCAACAACGCGCCGCACTGCCCGGGCAGACCGGCGTCACGTTTGGCGGGAAGATCAAGCTGCAACACGCGCAAACCGAGGATCGCGCCGTGCAGCCGGGTGAGAGCCTGCGTGTGACGCTCTATTGGGGCGCGCTGCAACCCCTGAAACAAAGCTATCGCGCGATCTTGTCGGCGCGCGATGCGCAGGGACAGCTGATCGGGCGGCTCGAAGCCATCCCCTTCAACGGGCGATTCGACACCCAACGCTGGGAACCGGGCAAGGTATTTCGCGATGAGTATCGCCTGCCAATCGACGGCGCTGCGCGTCGCGGCATCGCGACATTGCACATCTCGGTGCGGGGTATCTACGAGACGCCTCCGCTGTTGCCGATCGACAATGCGGCTACTGACCAGTTCACCATCGGGCAGTTCAAGGTGCTGGGCGCACTCCAGTCCGTCGCTGCGCCACAGCACCCTTATACCGCTGTATTTGCCAACGCGGACAAGCGGCTGATTCAACTCGACGGCATCGACCTCACTGCTGCTGACGGCAAACCAGCCCTGGCGTTCCACTGGCGCTGTCTCAAACAGCCTGATCGGGACTACACTCTATTTGTGCATGTCATCGATCGCGCTGGGACGATCATCTCGCAGCAAGACGCTCAACCCCTTAATGGGGCGTATCCGACGGGTATGTGGGATGCAGATGAGCAGATCATCGATGTGCGCGCGATGACGTTGCCGGCATCTGCGGCGAGTTTGCGCATCGGGTGGTATTCCCCGGACACAGGCGCGCGCCTGAGCGCACAGAGGCCGGACGGCAGCCCATGGCAGGATGGCGCAGTAATCATTGCCTTGCCCGCCGCAATTGCGCCGTAAATGAATCGTCCCATAATCGATACAATCAACGCAGAGGATAAAACCCATGTCTCAAACACAAATACCACAAACACCACATGGCGTTTCGGCAAATGCCCGGCATGCCGGGTATGCCAGGCGCCAGTATGCCCCGTTACGCAGCGTGGCGCTCGCTGTCGCCCTCATGGTCAGCACTTTTCTGAGCACCGGTCTTGCGAGCGCGCGCCAAACGGCGGCGCTGCAGATCCCCGACGGGTTTGTCCTGGAGACCATCGTCAATAACTTCGAGTGGCCGACCGCCTTCAGCTTCCTGCCCGATGGCCGCATTCTGGTCACTGAGAAGGGCGGCATGGTGAAGATGGTGGAGAATGGCATCGTGCATGCGCAACCGGTCATCGACCTGCGCCAGCATGTCAACGATTACGTCGACCGGGGCATGATCGATGTCGCTGTTGATCCTGATTTCACGCGCAACCATTTCATCTATCTGTTCTATACCTACAAGCCTGCCAGCATGCCGCACGACTCGCCGGATGCGGTGATGGGCCGCATCGAGCGCTATGTGCTGGATGGCAACGCGGTGCGCCCCGAGACAGCCACGCGGATCCTCGATGACTTCGAGTCCACTCGCCAGAACCACTCGGTGGATTCCCTGCGGTGGTCGCCGGAGGGATATTTGTTCGTCTCGCTTGGTGAAGGGGCGCCCTCGATCGAAGTGACCGATCTGGCCTATCGCGCGCAAATCATCGACGACCTGCACGGCAAGCTGCTGCGCATCAACAAGGAGGATGGCACTGGCGTCCCTGGCAACCCGTTCTATGATGCGGCAAACCCGAAGAGCGCGCGTTCGCGCGTATGGGCGTATGGCATGCGCAACCCCTTCCGCTTCGGTGTTCATCCGATCACCGGCATTCCCTACGTGGGCAACGTGGGCGACGTGACGTATGAATCATTGTGGCGCGCGACGCCTGGGAGCAACTTTGGCTGGCCGTGTGTGGAGGGGATTATCAATCGCCCCGACTACGGATCGAAGCCGCAATGCAAGGACATCACGCTTGAGACCGTGACGCCGGCGGAGTGGGACTATCCGCACTTTTCGAAAAATGCCTCACTCACCGGCGGCGATTTTAACTTTGCCACCAACTTCCCATCATCCATGTACGGCGACCTGTTCATTGCCGATTACTCGGTGCAGTGGATCAAGCGCGCTGTGCTGGGGAAGGACGGCAGGGTCACGCGCATCGAAGACTTCGCGTCCGGCATAGGCGAACCCGTTGATCTGAAGTTCGGCCCCGACGGCATGTTGTATTACCTGTCGATTTACTCGGGCGGGTTGCGCCGCATCAGCTACAAGGCCGGCAACCACACCCCCGATGTAAAACTGAGCGCGACGCCGCTTGCAGGCGCTGTTCCATTGACGGTGATGCTCAGTGGGAACGGGACGACAGACCCTGACAAGAATTTATGGCGATATGAGTGGGACTTAGGCGACGGCAGGAAAGCGGCCGGCATTGACGTGACGCACCAATACACAGCCAATGGACAATATATCGCAAGGCTCACAGCCATTGACACGCAGAACGGGCAGCGCACTGCGCAACAACTGATCACAGTAGGCGATGCCGCCCCGCGCGTCACTATCGCCTCACCCGGCAACGGCGACATTTATCTGCCTGGGCAAACGGTCAAGCTCACCGGCGTCGCGCGCGACACACTGAACAGCCAATTGCCAGACGCTCAGACCTGGTGGCGTGTGACGCTCCACGATGGCAGCGAAACGCGCGCACTCACCGACTCGATCGGCGTGAACTCATCGTTCGAGATGCCAAAGGCAAAGAACGACGGCGCATCGGTTGAAATTCTCTTCAGCGCGCGCACTAAAGGCGGCAGCATTGCTACCGAACGCACAACGGTATACCTGCCTTCCACCGACGGCTACATCCGCACTTGGTGGCTGTCGAACGGTTATCCGTTCGCCCTCATCGACGACGATAAACTCCCGGGCGGACAGACAAACTACATCCCGAAGCCCGGCGACCCGCTCTTCCAGTTGGTGCGCACCGACCCGAATGCCCATCTGGTGAACCTGCACGATTACATCACACCGGGGTTCAACACGATGGCCTATGCCTTCATCTGGGTGGATGTGCCCGAAGATCGCAAGGGGTTGCTGGGCATGATGTCGAACAAGGACATCGGCGTGTGGGTGAATGGCAAGACGCTGTGGTTCAACAAAGTCAATCGCCCGATGGAGAACGACACGCGCGACTTTGACCTGCCGCAGATCGAGTTGAAGAAAGGACTGAACGCATTACTGGTCAAACTGGGTCAGGCCGAGGGCGATTGGAATTTTAAGGTGCGCGTGCTCAATCCTGACGGCTCCATCATGCAGGATGCGACGGTCAAGACACAACAGTGATACCCCTGCGAACGGTTGGCAACATGAAGGAAAACAACAATGAGTGAAGTAAAGAAATCAATTCTCGGTTCGATTATGAACTGGATCAGCGAACGCGGCGCGCGCAGCTTGAGCTATGACGACCTGCGCAGTCGCATGACGGCATCGGGCGCTCGCATCGGGGCGCGTTTCCGCGCGGTCGCGTCTACGCCCCACAACCTCGAAGCGATCACGCACATTATTGGCATTGAACGTTGGGCCGCGCATCGCGTGCGCGTCGCGCTGGGCGAGCCCCTGGTTATCGACGAGTATACTGGCTACAGGCCGCCAGCCGGCGCAAATCAAGAGCAGTTGTGTGCGGCGTTCAACAGCACGCGCGTTGCGACGCTGGCGCTGTTGGGCGAGTTACAGAAGGCGAACACGCCGATCACAAAGACGATCACTCACAATGAGTTGGGTGAGATGAGCGTGGGCGGCTGGCTGGTCTATATGGACAATCACGCCGTGCGCGAAGGAACGTATCGCGTGCGATAGAACGCGAATCGGCGTCCCTGCCACGGCAAAGATTCCTGGACCTTCGGGCTCAGAATGACAGGGGAACAGAAAGCGCCCCGGCTTCAGTGAAGCCGGGGCGCTTTTATTACTCGTTGACGGTTGCGGGAATTACTTCTTCGCGATGCCGTGCTTGAGCGCTGCGTGGGCAGCCGCCAGACGCGCGATTGGCACGCGGAAGGGCGAGCAGCTCACATAGTTGTTGCCGATGCGATAGCAGAAGTCCACCGAATCGGGATCTCCGCCATGCTCACCGCAGATGCCGACCTCGCGGTTCGGGCGCTGTCGGCGACCTTCATCAACGGCTGTCTTCATCAGCACGCCGACGCCAGTCTGGTCAATCGTCTGGAACGGGTTCGAAGGCAGAATGCCATCTTCGACGTACTTGAGCAGGAAGCCGCGCTCTGCGTCGTCACGCGAGTACCCGTATGTCATTTGGGTCAGGTCGTTCGTGCCGAACGAGAAGAACTCCGCCAGGGTTGCGATCTCGTAAGCCGTCACAGCAGCGCGCGGAATCTCGATCATGGAGCCGAACTTGTACTTCACCGTGACGCCCTTCTCCTTCATCACTGCCTTGGCCACGGACTCGAGTTCAGGCTGGACATGCTTCAACTCATTGATATGGCCGGTGAGTGGGATCATCACTTCGGCGTGCGGGTCGAGCCCTTCGAGCTTGACGTTGCAGGCTGCTTCGAAGATGGCGCGCACCTGCATCTTGATCAAACCGGGGATCATGATGCCCAGGCGGATGCCGCGCAGACCCATCATCGGGTTCTGCTCGTGCATCTGGGTGACGGCGGCGAGCATGATTTCTTTGCTCTTCAGTTCGGTCTCTTCTTCTGCGCTGATGCCCTCATACTTGCGCTTGGCATAAGCATTGGTGACATCCTTCAACAGGTCGTCGCCGCTGGGCAGGAACTCGTGCAACGGCGGGTCGATCAAGCGAATGATCACGGGCAGGCCGGACATTGCGCGGAACAGACCTTCAAAGTCGCTGCGCTGGAATGGCAGCAACTCAGCCAGTGCGCCATCGACCTCAACGGGTTCCTTGGCCAGGATCATGCGCTGCACGATAGGCAGGCGCACTTCTTCGAAGAACATGTGCTCGGTGCGGCACAAGCCGATGCCCACAGCGCCAAATGCGCGGGCGCGCTCGGCGTCCTTCGGGTAATCCGCGTTGGCCCACACCTGTAGACCTCGGAACGGCTTGCCATTGAGCACGCGGCTCTTCTGTGCGCTGACTTCATCAGCCCACGTCAACAGCGTGACAAGGTCTGCCTGATCTTCGAAGCGCGGTGCGACGGTGGGCAGGTGACCGATATAGGCTTCACCCTTTGCGCCGTCCAAAGACACCCACTCGCCTTCTTTGATCACGTGACCATTCGATGTCACGGTGCGGGCGGTCAGGTCAATCTTCATCATGTCGGCGCCGCACACCGCGGGGATGCCGAACTGGCGGGCGACAACGGCTGCGTGCGAGGTGGCGCCGCCGCGGGCCGTCAGAATGCCCTTGGCCGCGACCATGCCATGCACATCATCGGGCTTTGTCTCGGGGCGGATCAGGATGACGGCCTTGCCCTCTTCCTTGCCCCACTGCTGCGCCAGGTCGGCGTCGAAAGCGAGCATGCCGACAGCTGCGCCGGGCGATGCGTTCACACCGCTGGCGAGCAGACGCCCATCTTTCTTGGCCTTCTTGACTTCATCGCCGTCGAACTGCGGGTGTAATAAGAAGTCGACATCGGTCGGGGTGACGCGTTGCAGCGCATCCACCTTGCTGATCAACTTTTCGTTGGCCTGGTCAACCGCAATCTTGATGGCGGCGCGGGCGGTGCGCTTGCCGTTGCGGGTCTGGAGCATGTACAGGGTGCCTTCTTCGATGGTGAACTCGACGTCCTGCATATTCTTGTAATGCTTCTCGAGTTTGGCCGTAATGCCCATGAACTGCTTGTAGGTCTTCGGCATCTCCTTCTCCATCTCAGAGATGGGCTTGGGTGTGCGGATGCCGGCGACGACGTCTTCGCCCTGCGCGTTCAGCAGGTACTCGCCGAGCATGACCTTATTGCCGGTCGAGGGGTCGCGTGTGAAGGCGACGCCTGTGCCGCTCTTCTCGCCCATGTTGCCAAACACCATCATGACCACGTTGACGGCGGTGGGAAGGGTTGTCTTCCAGCCCATCTGCTTGGCGTAGGTCTTGGCCTTGTGGCCGGTGGCGCTGCGGAACACGGCCATGGCGCATTCCTTCAACTGGTCGTACACATCCTGCGGGAAGTCGCGACCGGTCTCTTTCTTGATGACCTGCTTGAATGTCGCGACGAGTTCCTTCAGATCATCGGTGGTGAGTTCGGTGTCGTTCTTGACGCCCTTGTGCTCCTTCATGTGATCCATGGGAGCGTCGAACTTCTCGTCGTCGATGTCGAGCACGGTTGCGCCGAACATCATCAACAGACGGCGATACGAGTCATAGGCGAAACGCGCATTGCCGGTGATCGCGGCCATCTCTTCGACGGTCGCATCGTTCAGGCCGACGTTGAGCACAGTTTCCATCATGCCGGGCATCGACTCGCGCGCGCCGGAGCGCACGGAAACGAGCAGGGGGCGCACGTCATCTTTGCCGCCACCGAACTGCTTGCCGCTCTGCTTCTCGACGACTTTCATCGCCTCAAGCGCCTGATCCCAGATCGCCTTGGTGATCTTGTTGCCGGCTTTGACGAACTCATCACACACTTCAGTTGTGATGGTGAAGCCGAAAGGAACAGGAAGTCCGGCGCTGGTCATATCCCACAGGCCGGCGCCTTTGCCACCGAGCAGGTTGCGCACGTCATTCCATGTCGGGGCTACCTTGGCGACAGACTTGGTGTCATTGAACAAATATATCCACTGCTTGGGTGCAGGCGCTTTGCCGGTCTTACTGGCGCTCTTTTTAGCGGCGGCAGTTTTGACGGCAGTCTTCGAAGCTGTTTTAGTTGCCATTCTGCAATCTCTCCTGAAAATATCTTTTGGCTGGCTCTAATGAGGCTACGCCAAATTAATCATAATCAAACTTGTACATTTTACGACATGTAACGATATCAGGCCAATTCAGCGCGTCAAGTGATGAACGGTGCGTTTTTATGGTGAGCAATCGCATGTTGATGCGCTGTTGCGCGTAACCTTAAAACCCTTCCATCTTGCTCAAGTCGACGATGTCCTGTGCCTGCGCAACAATGGTCTGCAGCAGCGCCAGTCGCCCGCGCCGCACGGCTTCGTCCTCTGCCATCACGAGCACTTTCTCAAAGAAGACGTTGATGGGCGCAACGAGTTTACTCAGGTTGTCCATCAACCCGTTGACGTCGCTTGCGGGCGTCAACGCGATGAGGGCGTCGTGCAGGTCGCGCGTTGCTGAATCCGGGTCAGCGCTCACATCCAGCGGCAGTATCTCCTTCAGGTCGCGCGTGATGCGCGCGCTGCGCGCATACGCCGTGAGGATCGGCGCCCACTCCGCATGCTTGACCCACTGCGACAGTTGCTCGACGCCGAGTTGCGCGTGGTGCGGGTCATCGCCCTGTGCGGCGATGACGGCGTCGACCGCGTCAAAGCGATTGCCAGCTTCAAGCAACAGCGCGCGTTGACGTTCGCTGATGAACTTGTTCGCGGCGTTGAGCGCGTCCGCATCGGCCCGCACTGGAAGCAACGCGGCGGCGGCCTGCAGTCCTGCATGTATCGAGAAGGTGCGCTTACTCTCGACGAGATCCTGCACTACGCCGATCGCGGAGCGTCGCAGTGCGAACGGGTCGGCGGATCCCTTCGGCGCCAGCCCGACCGCAAACAAGCCCGCAATGCTGTCCAGTTTGTCGGCCAGCGACACGATCAGACCGGCCAGCGTGTCGGGTGTGTCGTCGCCCGCATAGCGCGGCAGGTAGTGCTCGTAGATGGCTGTAGCCACTGCCTCAACTTGTGACGGCTCGTCGCTACCATGGTTGAGCTTGTAGTACTCACGCCCCATCACGCCCTGGAGCGAAGTGAAGTCGATCACCATGCTCGTGGCGAGGTCGGCCTTGCACAGGTGCGCCGCGCGTTGCGCGATGGCTTGGTCCATCTTGCCAGCGCCTAATGTGTTGCCAATGGTCTGCGACAGCTTCTCGATGCGCGTGGCTTTGTCGAACATCGAACCCAGTTTGGCTTGAAAGGTGAGCGTCTCAAGTTTGGGCAGGTATTCATCAAGCGGCTTCTGGATGTCGTGGCGGAAGAAGTAGGCGGCATCGGCAAAACGCGCGCGCAACACGGCTTCATTGCCGGCCCGGACTTCGTCGATGTGCTGTTCATCGCCGTTGCGCACTGCGATGAAGTGCGGGAGCAGCGCGCCGGTGTTCGCATCGATCACCGGGAAGTAGCGCTGGTGCTTGCGCATGACGGTCATCAGCACCTGCTGCGGAATTTGCAGGTACTCAGGTTCAAATGAACCGACCAGTGCGGTGGGCTGCTCGACCAGGTTGGTCACTTCGCTCAACAGATTCGGATCGATTGGAACACGCCCGCCGACAGTTGCGGCAACGGCTTCCACCTGCTTGCGGATGACATCGCGCCGCGCGTCAATGTCCGCGACGATGCGATGGTCTGACATGCGCGTGGCGTACTGCGCCGCTGTGCTGATGCGGAAGGGTTTGCTACCCGCGCCGCGCGACCCGATGCTCGCGTTGCCGCTGCGCAATCCGGCATACTCGAACGGGATGACGTTGCGACCGAGCAGCGCGACGATCCAGCGGATCGGGCGTGAGAAGGCCACATTGGTCTCGTTCCAGCGCATCGTCTTTTCAAAACTGAGTTTGGCAATCACGCCGGGGAGCGCCTGCGCCAGCACATCGAGCGCGGGGCGACCATCCTCGTGTTTGTTCGCGTAAACGTAGCTGCCCTGAGCATCGGTCTTGACGATCAGCGTCGCCGGGTCGATGTTATAACGCTTCGCAAATCCGGCGGCCGCCGGCGTGGGCTTGCCCGCCGCATCAAACGCGACCTTCACGCTCGGCCCGCGCACCAGTTCATCCAGTGGGCGCTGTTGCGGCGCGATGCTTTCGACCAATGCCGCGATGCGGCGCGGTGTGGCAAACAGCTTGATGTCACCATGATCGAGTCGCGCCTCATCAAACGCGCTCGCAAGCAGCTTACCGAGTTGATCGCGCGCAATAATGACATCGCCCGCGGGCAACTCCTCAACACCCACTTCAAGCAACAGCGGAGCCGGCGTCTTCATCGCCACGCTGCTCCTCTTCTCCCCTGCTCCTCTTCTCCCCTTCTCCTCCGCTCCTCCGCCCTCCTCTTCTCCCTTCTTCGCCAGCCACGGATACCCCATGTCTTCGCGCTGTTTGAGATAAGTGGTCGCGACCTGCTTCGCCAAATCGCGCATGCGGGCAAAGTAGCGGGCGCGCTCGGTGACCCCGATGGCGCCGCGCGCGTCAAGCAGGTTGAATGTGTGCGAGCAGTTCAACACGTAATCGTGCGCCGGAGTGACCAGCCCGCGCTCAAGTGCGCGCCTGGCCTCGCCCTCATAGTCGTCGTACAACTCGTGCAGCACTTCAACATCGGCTCCCTTGAACGCATATTCACAGCGCTCAACTTCCGCGCTGAGGTTGACGTCGCCATAAGTGCGCTGCTTGTCCCACCGTAGGTCCCACACCGCGCGCACGTTCTGGATGCTTTGTGACATCGCGATGCGCTCCAGCCCGTAGGTCAGTTCGAGCGAGACCGGGTTGAGCGTGAAACCGCCGGCCTGCTGGAAGTAGGTGTACTGCGTGATCTCCAGACCATCCAGCCACACTTCCCATCCCAGTCCCCACGCGCCGAGCGCGGGTGATTCCCAGTTGTCCTCCACGAAGCGAATGTCGTGGTGCGCCGGATTGATGCCGATGGCCTTGAGGCTTTCGAGATAGAGCGCCTGTGGTTCGGCCGGCGCAGGCTTCAGGATTACCTGAAACTGCGTGTGGGTGTACATGCGGTTCGGGTTTTCGCCGAAGCGCCCGTCGTCGGGGCGCACCGATGGCTCGACGTACGCCACGTTCCACGGCTCAGGGCCAAGCACGCGCAGATAGGTGGCGGGGTTCATCGTGCCGGCGCCGACGACCTGGTTGTAGGGTTGCCAGATCAGGCAGCCCTGGGCGGCCCAGAACATTTGTAGTTTAAGAATGAGGTCTTGAAAGGTCAACATGACTTTTTGAATCGCGATCCCGGTTTTTAAGATTTCAGGTTTACGAGAGCATCACTGTTTCGGCCACCAGTATATTACAAGCCCGCTCCGTCGGGCTGATTGCGTCTTGATTTTATGTGCAAGACGGAGTTATTTCCTTTACAATGGCGACGCCATGAAGCAACTCAAGATACCCGATCACAAGTTTGTGACCAGACCCAATTGCATAACAGAGGTGAGCGACTGATGTTGGCCGTATTCAAGCGCGCCCGGAGCGAGTACCCGCGCCAGTTCTGGCTGATGTTCTGGGGCATGATGATCAGCAGCATCGGCGGCAGCATGATCTGGCCGTTCCTCATGGTGTACGTCAGCGGCAAACTCAAGCTCGACATGACGACGACCGCCAGCCTGATGACGCTTAGCGCGGTATCGGGTCTGATCGCGTCCTTCATTGCCGGCCCGATCGTCGATCGGCTGGGGCGCAAGTGGGTTATGGTGGTCAGCCTGGTGTTGAACGCGGTCAGCTATATATTCATGAGTGACGCGAACACGTTGGCCCAGTTTGCCGTCCTCATGACGTTGAACGGCGTCTTCAACCCGCTGTATCGCATCGGTGTGGACGCGATGATTGCCGACTTGATCCCATCGGAAAAGCGCGCCGACGCCTACTCGCTGACGCGCATGGCGCAGAACATCGGCGTCGCAGTCGGCCCGGCAATCGGCGGTTTCATGGCGGCGCTTTCGTATGGCATCGCCTTCCTTCTGGCGGCGCTCTCATTGCTCATCTACGGCGTGCTCATTGCCCTGTTTGCAGCCGAGACCATGCCCGCGCATAGCGCGCTGCAGAAGCGCCACGTTGAGAAGATCGGCGGTTATGGCTCGATCCTGCGCGACCGACCGTTCATTGGGTTCGTTGCCTCCACCACGTTTATGACGATGGCCGCCGCGATGGTGTGGATGTTGCTGGCGGTTTACACCAAACAGAACTACGGCATCCCCGAAAGCCAGTATGGCTTCATCCCCACGACCAATGCCTTGATGGTGATCTTGTTTCAGTTTGCCGTGACGCTTGTGACCAAGCGTTTCTCTCCCTTGCCAATCGTCGCACTCGGAGCGTTTTTCTATACCATCGCCACTGGCGGCATCGTGCTTGGTCAGGGATTCTGGGGATTCTGGGTGTGCATGGTGATTCTCACCATCGGCGAGATGATCATGCAGCCGACGGCCAGCACCTACGTGGCTGGCCTCGCGCCCGCCGATAAACGCGGGCGATACATGAGCTTGTACGGGTTAACGTGGAATATCGCTTCCGGCATCGGCCCTGTCGTCGGCGGAATGCTCAATGACAACCTCGGCCCTCCCGCGATCTGGTATGGCGGCGCGCTCTTTGGCGCGATCAGCGTGGTCGGCTTTATCCTGCTGGCGTTGCGGAACAGACCGATTGTCCAGCCGGCGACCCCACCCGCAATCGACACTGCAGGCTGAGATCACACCGCTGTCAGTTTGACACGCCCACCGTCCTGGCTGTGTTTGTTTTACCGCCGAACAATCGGCATGTACACCTTCAACAGATCGATGATCACCTGACCGCCAGGCAACACACTATTTCCTCGGTTAAAGTGTGTGTCGCCGCCGTATGTCGCCGTGATGGCGTGTGTGCCAACCAATAATGCGTTGGCAGCATAAACAGCAAACCCGTTGGCGTTGAGCAATTGCGGCACTACTGAGTTATCGAGCGTGAAAGTCACGACGCCGCCTGGCGTGATAGTTGCAGTGGAGGTCACCGCCATCGTGAACGTCACCCAGCGGCCAAAGTAGGCGGGGTTGGCTGACGTGGTCAGACGTGTCACGCTGTCCGCCTTCTCAGTCGTAAAAGTGCGTGACACAGTGAATCCAGTCCCCACTGCGTTAACGGCATAGGCGCGATAGGCATAGGCGACTGCGGGCAGCAGACCCGTCAGGCTCACTGTGAAGACGCCGGTCATGCCCGGCGTAGTCATCAGTGTGACGCCGACGCCGCCGATGAAGGGATTGCTGTTTACACTGCGCATGGCATACACGATCCCGCGTTCGGTGATAGTCGACCCGCCATCGCTGGTTACGCTGCCCCCAGTTGCTGCTGTCATGCTGCCAAGCGATGATGTGGTCGGGTTATTCACCACAGGTGGCAGAAGGTTGATAGCGATGACGGTTGGGTCATTTGCATCAGGCGTGCCGGGGTCGTCGGTGAGCACGCTCGCGAAGTTCGACCCGGACACCTCGCCCTGGTTGGACACCTGGGTCGCGCCTGGCAGCAACGGCGCGCGGATAACCGTGTCGAACAAAATGATGATCGATTTGCCAGCAGGGAGTGAGCCCATTTTCACCGATAGCATAGACTCTGCGGTTATGTTGGCGCGAAGGAGGGAAACTGTGCACAGGTGGTTCGTGCAGTGTCCACTAGAGCAATCGATATTAGCATTGCATATTTTTCCATTAGCGCAAGGCGGGCATCTGCCGCCGCAGTCGACATCGGTCTCGTCGCCATTCTTCACATGATCGCTGCACAATGGCGCCGAACAATGGCCGCTCGCACACACAAGGCTCTGACAATCTGTGCCCACTGAGCACGTTTTCCCATCAGCGCAACGCGGGCAGGCACCGCCGCAGTCGATATCGGCCTCGGTGCCGTTCTTCACCCCATCGGTGCACGATGCTGCAGAGCAATGGCCGCTCGTACACACAAGGCTCTGGCAATCTGTGCCGACTGAGCACGTTTTCCCATCAGCGCAACGCGGGCAACTGCCACCGCAGTCGACATCGGCCTCGTTGCCATTCTTCACCCCATCGGTGCACGATGCTGCTGAGCAATGGCCGCCCGCACACACAAGACTGTGGCAATCTGCCGCCGCTGCGCATATTTTCCCATCACCGCAGCCCCCGCAAACGCCGCCACAGTCGATATCGGTCTCGCTGCCATTCTTGACGCCGTCCGAACAACTCGGGATGTGAAACGTGAACACATAGTTGGCGGTCATCGCGCGACCGCTGCCGCCTGCCGCCTGCCGAACTTGCGAGGCTGCCACAGTCGTCTGGCAGATAACACCTGGCACAAGGCTTGCCTGTGGCGCGAGTGCGAAAACGCTCGCATTGCCTGGCAGCACGGGGACGGCATTAAGCGCCACCGGTGTGCCAACTGGACATTCCATCGCAAAGGCAGATGTAGTTGCCGACACCATCTGGTTGAACGTAATCACAACGCTGCTGGCTGAGACGGCGATTGCGCCATCTGCCGGCAACGTGCTGACAACGGCAGGGATTACATCGACGGTCAGACTCACCCCGGCGGTGTCGTAGCCTATGCCATTTGTCACCGTGTAGACGAAGCCATCCGGGCCGTTATAACCCGGTGTGGGCGTATAAGTGAAGCTCCCATCGGCGCTGATACTCACATTGCCATGGCTGGTCGGGCCGCTGAAAGCCAGAGCCCACGGCGGGGGGATGCCATCGTCGTTACTCAGCAATCCGGGCGCATCGATGTGCGTCAGTTGCGTCTGCGTCACGACGTAGGCATCGCCAGTCGCCAGCGGTGATACCTTGGGCGAATCGGTCGTCAGGATGGTATTGGAATCGAGCGTCTCCACGAAGTCAGTGTCGATCGCATCTGTGACGCCATTGTTGCTGATCGTGACGGTATAGCGCAGGGTATCGCCTGGGTCAGCCAACCCATTGCTATTGCGATCGACTTGCAAACTGGCTCGCTGAACTGCGACGATCACCGGGACCGCCGGCGCGTCAGGCGCGCCAGATGCGTGATTAACGACCCCGACAGGCGAGAGCGGGATGTATAAGGCGACGAGCAACACACTGGCGAACGCGCGCGGGAACCTCCCGGCGTCCTTCCGAGAACACTGCGGACTCATCATCGTTCTCCGTTGTTAGTTCAGTGTCAAGCGTTGATTTATAGCGCTGGCAATGCATCGGCCTCACAGGTCGCGACAGATTGACAAATCCGTCGCCAGAGGCCACTGGATTTAGGCATTCCGTAGGAATGTGACAGACACAATCGGCGGACACGCGCATTCCAAAGCGCGTTATGTGCTCATTATACTCACAGCCACCTGACATGCCAAGCCAAAAACCGGCTCAAAGCCGGTTAAAAGGGAGAGCGTTCCTGAACGCGCTTCAGCGCGTTTTGCTATGTCAGCCGCGAATTCATTCGCGGAGACTTCTGTCATGCCGTAGAGTCTGACCGGCATGACAATTCGTCGCACGTGCGGAAGGCTTACCGTCGAATAATCGGCAAGTACACCTTTAGAAGGTTGATATCGGTGACCGTCGGGTCATTTACGCCCGGAATGCTGGGATCGTCGGTGAGCACGCTCGCGAAGTTCGACCCAGACACTTCGCCCTGGTTGGACACCCTGGTTGCGCCAACTAACAGCGGCGCGTGGATAACCACATCGAACAGGAGGGTGATCGATTTACCAGCCGGGAGTGAGCCAATTTTCACCGATAGCATAGACTCTGCAGTTATGTTGGCGCGAAGGAGGGAAACTGTGCAGAGGTGGTTCGTGCAGTGTCCACTAGAGCAATCGGTGTTCACGCTGCATATTTTTCCGATACCGCAAGGCGCGCAAGTGCCGCCGCAGTCGACATCGGTCTCGTTGCCATTCTTCACAAGATCGTTGCACGATGACGCCCTGCATGTACCGCCGGTACACACACGACTCGTGCAATCCGTGGCCACGCTGCATATTTTTCCGGTACCGCAAGGCGCGCAAGTGCCGCCGCAGTCGACATCGGTCTCGTTGCCATTCTTCACAAGATCGTTGCACGATGGCGCCCTGCATGTACCGCCGGTACACACACGACTCGTGCAATCCGTGGCCACGCTGCATATTTTTCCGGTACCGCAAGGCGCGCAAGTGCTGCCGCAGTCGACATCGGTCTCGTTGCCATTCTTCACAAGATCGTTGCACGATGGCGCCCTGCATATAAAGCCGGTACACACACCGCTCTGACAATCTGCGCCCGCCGCGCACATTTTCGTGTCAGCGCAAGATGTGCAGACGCCACCGCCACAGTCAATATCAGTCTCGCTGCCATTCTTGACGCCGTCCGAGCAACTCGGGGTGTGAAACGTGAATACGTAGTCGGAGGTCATCGCGCGACCGCTGCCGCCTGCCGACTGACGGACTTGCGAAGCCGCCACGGTGATCCGGCAGATAATGCCTGGCCCCAGGCTTAACTGCGGCGCGAGGGTGAAAACGCTGGCGTTGCCCGGCAACGCCGGGAGAACGCTGAGCGGCACGGATGTGTTGATCGGACATTCCATCGTAAAGGCCGACACTGTTGCCGACACTGTCTGGTTGAATGTAATCACAGCGGCGCCGCTGGTTAAACTGGCAATTGCGCCATCTGAAGGCAACGTGCTGACAACGGCGGGTATTACATCGACGGTCAGACTCACCCCTGCGGCGTCATAGCCAATGCCGTTTGTCACCGTGTAAACAAAACCATCCGGGCCGTTGTAACCCGGCGTGGGCGTATAGGTAAAACTCCCATCGGCGCTAATGTCCACATGGCCATGGCTGGTCGGGCCGCTGAACGTCTGCGCCCACGGCGGGGGAATGGCGTCGTCGTTGCCCAGCAACCCGGGCGCATCGATGTGCGTTGGTTGCGTCTGTGTCACGACATAGGAATCGCCAGTCGCCAGCGGTGATACCTTGAGCGAATCGGTCGTCAGGGTGGTATTGAGATCGAGCGTCTCCACGAAGTCGACGTCCATCGCATCCGTGACGCCATTGTTGCTGATCGTGACGGTGTAGCGCAGAGTGTCGCCCAGGTCAGCCAACCCATTACCATTGACATCGACATGCAAGCCGGCGCGCTGAACTGCGGCGATCACCGGCGCCGCCGGCGCGCCGGGCGCGTGATTAACAACCCCGACAGGCGAGAACGGGGTGTATAAGGCGACAAGCAACACGCTGGCGAACACGCGCGGGAATCTCCCGGCGTCCTTCCGAGAACACTGCGGACTCATCATCGTCCTTCCTTGTTAGTTCTGTGTCAAGCGTTGATTGATAGCGCTGGCAATGCGTCGGCTTCAGACGACAGAGATCGACAAATCCGCCGCCTGAAGCCGCTGGCTTCAGGCATTCCGTAGGAATGTGACAGATAACTGACGAATGCGCGCGTTCCAAAGCGCACTATGGGTTCATTATAGTCACAGCCGCCAAATTCATTCGCGGAGACTTCGCTTCGCGTACCGGAAAGTGCAACTCGACGCGCCCTGCATGATGGTCTGCTCGCGCACCAGTTCGATATCGGGATTGAACCCTTCAATGAGCGAGGCGTCGCGGTTGCACGACAACACCGCGCCAAGTTCGGCCATGCCGAGCGACCGGTACATATCGGCGTAACCGCACCGCGTGACATCGTATGAGTAGCGCTCATCGTTCTGTTCGAGCACCTCGAAATCCATCGCGTTGCCCTTGCGCCAGTTGCCCGCAGTGCTCGCAAAGGCCGTCAACGAAGTGTCGCCCGATTGCGCAGCGCGCTCGGCGCCCTGCTGCCGCGCGATGCCCACAATCGTCTCGCGCACGACGGCGATCACCCGCTCGCGCTCAAACTCGTTGGCGAGCGCCTCGATCACTGGCCCCAGTATGCGGGCTTCAATCTCGCGGCGCTTTAGCACGCCGACCTCATTCAACGTGTCGGGGGGTGGTGTGACTGATGTTGCGTCTGACATGGCTTCCTCATTAGATCTTTTTTAAACCGCTGATGCCGGCTGACAAGCGTCTGAGCCGGCCGTCGTCGAAGTACACTTCGACTTCTTCGTCGTCGCGCTGGCGAACGCTGCGCTGCACGATGCCTTCGCCGAACTTCTGGTGGTACACGCGGTCGCCAGCCTTGAATTCAGTCACGCGGCTAAGCGATGATGTGGATGGCACAGAGGGCGCAGAAGGCGAGCGCCAGGAGGTCACGTCCGCGTGCACTACGGCGTTTTTGCGCGGCTTCCCATCGAGCAGGGCGGGAGGCAGGTCGGCCAAGAAGCGCGATGGCAATGCAACCTCGCTTTGTCCCCAGTTGCTGCGCCTGAAAGCCCTGAGGAGATACAGCCGCTCCTTCGCGCGCGTGATGCCCACGTACATCAGGCGGCGTTCTTCGGCCATTTCCTCGGGGTCGTCGAAGCTGCGGCTGTGCGGCAGGATGCCT